>Ga0126336_10002124_pt1 | contig 11088 bp, 4 predicted proteins | sample SidCmetagenome_FD_92530 | JGI IMG/M metagenome (GOLD analysis project Ga0126336, IMG submission 92530) | Coral microbial communities from El Islote,Puerto Morelos, Mexico - Siderastrea C C metagenome | ecosystem: Host-associated > Invertebrates > Cnidaria > Coral | place: El Islote,Puerto...
ATAGCAAACAACACCATGTAATATTTCATGAACTTTATTCAGTTAGTTCGTTGTTATGTATTGCTCAAAATGTTCGCTTCGAAATCCCATACAAAGTCTTACATTTTAAAACGCCATTTTTAACAATATTCAAATATTATGTTTGGGTGTCCTGTGATGCTACAAAACGTCTCAAATTGCCACAAATCAGAAAGAAGTCGAAATAAAAAAAAATAATTTGCCTTATTTCATTGTTGTATTGGTCATTATTTGAGGGCTTCCTGGGTTGGTTCAAAGCTTTTTGGGCGAGAAATTGAGGTTTTATTTTTCATGTTTGCTGAATGTTAACAATTAATTAAAGGTAGGAAACAGTTTCACACTGCACCTCACTTGAGGTTCGATAAATTCCATCCCAATAAACGAATTGTTAACCGGAAATAGAGAAATAATAGAAAGCCCGCGAAATTCACTCGCCTTACTTGACACCAAGAGCACGCTATAATGTCCTTGTGCGACAGTGCGACTCCGCAGTGTCGTCTTTTGCTTGTGGATAATCTTACTCAGCCTCTCCCCGGCTGAAGGCAATTTTGTCATCGAAACGCGGCTCGCAAAGATTCATGTGTGCACTTCAAACGAAAACGCATACCAGGAAAGGCGAATTTCGTATTTAAGAGGGATTTTCGACGGCTTAAAATAGGATCTGGAACCCATGAGAGAGAACAGAGGTATGCAAAAGACACAAGAATACACCTTTGAAGTGTGAGGGCAATTCGTTTATTGGGATAAAATTTAACGAACCTCGAGTGAGGTGCAGTGTGAAACTGTTTCCTGCCTTCAATTAATTGTTAACATTCAGCAAACATGAAAAATAAAAACCTCAATTTCTCGCCCAAAAAGCTTTAAACCAGCCCAGGAAGCCCTCAAATAATGACCGATACAACAATGAAATAAGGCAAATTATTTTTATTTCGACTTCTTTCTGATTTGTGGCAATTTGAGACGTTTTGTAGCATTTCCATACAGAGCCTTAAATGTTGCCGATGTAATTATTATGCATAGCATGTCGATATCTTTATTATGCATAGCGTGGAAAAAACAGTCTAATTAATGCGCAGCTCTCAACTTTAGCTTGGGCTGCCTGTGCTCCCCCAAACTATAAATCCTGGATAGAACCCTGTCTGGTCATGAATCTTATGATAAAACTCTGAAATTGTTGCTTGCTCTCGCTAATTACAAAAGTCGCAAGGTTTTTTCTTTCTTCGGGATTATAAAACTCGCTCGTAAATGTTCGTATTCCTTGTTGCCTAGACTTAGCCGGCAATCTTTTCCGAGACCTTTTTTTTTCCGCTTTCAATTAGAGTCCTAAAGGAGTTCTAGACTTAGTCGGCAATCTTTTCCGAGACTTTTTTTTCCGCTTTCAATTAGAGTCCTAAAGGTTTTGAGATTTTGTTTCGTGATTTGAATTTCCCGGAAGCTAGTGACAGCGAGCCAAAAATATGCATTCGGACCCTTTCCTTAGTAATGGCCCTTACTGTACAGTAAAATCCCGACCGAAAACTAACCAGAGTACTCCAAATAGCCTGGAGAACTATTTGCCATATACATGTACGTAATAACGTAGCTTAATAAACAGTCCCTGGATAACAAATAAGCAATTAATGGAACATTATCACCTACACTGTAGTGAAATCAGACCGTATACACAAGCTCGTTATTAAAAAAAAAAAAAAAAAAATCCAGACTTACCAGATTCGCTTGTTGTCACTCTCAATGGCATTGTCCAAGGACCCTCTCCCTTATCATTAAACGCTCGCACTTGGATATCATACTGAGTGTATGGTGTCAACTTATCAAGTGTTGCCACCTTGTTGGCTGTTATCACTTTTTGAGATGGGACTGAAGTCCCAACCTCTATCCACCATACATTATAACCTGTGATGTTATCACCACCATCTGTTGGTGTATCCCACGTGATAGTGACGGAAGTGTTTGAAGTAAAAGTTGTTTTAAGTGACAATGGTTTACCTGGTAAACCTTAAAACAAACAAACAAACAAACAAGTTAATTAATTAATTAATTAATTACTAGCCCATTTCAACGTTGTGTGCTTAAGCAATCTCGCCTTTTAGTGGGAGTAATGCTAGAGGTACATACTTAACTACATACTAAATTCTTCATTGCTATGGTTTGATGGTATGAGGCACCCAACTATGGAGCAACCTTTAAGACACTTTCCAAGCTCATGAAATGGTAGTGAGAGAAAATGAAATTATGCAAGGTTAAATGTATCTACATGTAGCCTCCATACCTGCTGTCATGTTTCCACCATAGAGCTCCATCCTTAGGGCACATCTGTTGTTGCAGTTTGTTGGATGCAATCTTATATACTGTGCTATGACTGAAGGATTCAAAACCACTGTCTTGACACTAGCATTATCCACATTGCCTTCAATCACCTTAATAAAAGCAAAGAAAAAATAAATGATTTTATGCAAACTTAGAAAAAAACGTAACTATATTAGTTACTAAGAAGCTACTACAATTAATGTATAATGTACGGTAAAAGTGATATTACAGGACTTTAAAGAGACTGAGGTTCACACGGCTCTGTGCATGTGTAGGAATCAAATAACTTTTTTCCGATTTATTAGTAATTCTATCGGTTAAAGGAGAAGGTCACTCCAGAAACAGAGTATATTTTTAAAACAACATTAAAAAGATAACACTATTTAAGTTGAGTTACTGACCATGGTTTCAGCTTCTAAAGTGCATCCGATCCCACTGAAATTCCTCTCCAAAAAGGGGCCAAAATCCAACACTGCTTGCCGCCATTTTGAACAGTACTTAGCAGCCTGGCCGCTTGTCCGTGACGTCAAAATGTACAATGAGACCAGTGGTCGGGTAATGTGGGCTTGTCTTTTAGAGCCCATGTTACTGGTTAGGTGGCTAAGTACGATTTAAAATGGCGGCGTGCAGTGTTGAATTTTGACCCTCTTTGGAGAGGGATTTCAGTGGGATCAGATGCACTTTAGAAGCTAAAACCACAGTCAGTAACTCAACTTAGTGTTATCTTTTTATTTGGCAATTTCAAAAATTACACTGTTTCTGGAGTGACCTTCTCCTTTAACAATCCCACTCACATGTATCTCAGTGATCATATACTGTATACTGTAGTAAGCCCAAGCAGAACAGCGGAGGACTAAATTCATGAAATATTAGTGGATTGTACAAACACTGCCAACATTGAATTTATTGTTGACCCGAAGGTTTTATTCCATGGTTGATGAATTTACCACTATTTGCATGCGCTTTGGTCAAATGGCTGCCAGGGGCATGTCCAGATAGCTGAGAAATCATTCACGCAAAACTTTGGCAAGAAAATTTCACACCCAAGCAATCTACTCGCTTCTGGACATTCTTTACCAATGTTATGAAATAATATTGCTTGCGTACTCGCTACAGCATGTACAGGTGAAAAAAACAGCATTTAGATTCACGAGTATGTGCTAAACTGTGAACCCTTCCCTTTAAGTGTATACTTAATGGATCCTAACGGAAGTTGTGCTTTATCCAGAATCAGGTACAATCATGTAGTTGGTAGATTGCACCTAAGAATTGTAGATTATTCTCCACCTAAGAAATAACATAAAATTATCAGTTCAAATAAATGATTATTTTACATGTACCTTAACTCCTTGAAAGGTATAATTCACCCATGTATTTCCATCATTCCCATAACTCAAGTAATACTGTTTAACAAAGGAACTTGGAATTCTGTCACTCTGAAAACCTTGCGTAGCAATTCCAGTGATGTTAGTCACTTTCTGTAGATTTACTTTTATCCATGGATGGTTATCACTTTGGTGAGGAATCCACGCTTTTTGGTTCCCTAATCTTGCATTATAAGCATATGAATCAGAATTTAACACAGATGATGCTTTGATGTCACTGTCAGGGATTGTGCCTCTTGCCAGGCCAAGATCTACAGGTGTGGAATAATTAGCACCACCTGCAATAAAGATGCAGAGAAAATTAAAAAAAAAAAAGGAAAAGAGAATAACAGATCATGTGCAAGGCTGTAATCTACTATAGCCACTCCACAGTCCATTTTGGCTGTGACATCATCATGGACTATGAATTGTACCTTATGTCTCGACAAGTAAATTTGTGGTATATAATTATGTTTGTGGTGGAGTAGTGGTGAGCCCATCAGACTTTTCACCAGGAGATCAACAGGTTGGTGGTTCGATCAAGGTTTGGTCTCAGTATTATGTCCATTGTTGCTTCTTAGACAAGACATTGTCTCTTTCTACCCCTGGTGTATAAAATGGGTACCAGTAAAACAACTAGCTGAGAAAGCAGAGGGTAACCTTACAATTATTGACTAGTAATCTCACCTAGGAAAAAAAGGGGACGGGGTATGAGTACAGAGGTGTGGTCATACTTCCAGTCGCTTTGAACACACTACAGGAACTGAAGTTATGATGTCCCAGCAGTGTGGGCTACCTGTGGCACAAGTCTGATCTTCCACGTACCTCCCTCACCATGGCTACAGTGTATTCACTTCCTACACTGCTCATGTACATTGTAGGTTCTTCTTCAGAATCAATAATTTATGCAAATAGTTTACATTTAACTACCTTATTCTCACTAAATTTCGCAAGTATTAAATTTCGCAAAAAATCTCGGGCCATATTTCGCGAGTATTAAATTTCGCGATTTTGAGAGGAAATATTTAGAATTGGAGTGTATTAAATTTTGCGATTTTTTTTCTATATTTCTTCAATATGTAGCTTTGACCTCAGAACTATAACAAAATAATTAACAAGATTGTCATCGTAAACAATAGCAAACAAAACAAGCTTAACATAACAAAGCATAAGGTATTCCACAGTTTAAATACCCGATAGCTGCAGAGGACAGTTTGGACAGCGAGAGTGATGCAGTGGAAGAAAAACTGATGGACAAAATCAGAAAAAAAACTCCTAAACATGAAGCTAAGACATTTTGGAATATAACTAATAACAGTAATAAAGCAGCAGCTTAAATTTCATTATTTTATTGACATTATATAGTATTAAATTTCGCGATTTTAACCTTCGCGTGTCCTTAATTTCACGAGTATTAAATTTCGCGATTTTGAACAAATCGCGAAAATCGCAAAATTTAGTACTCGCGAAATTAAGTGAGAATAAGGTATACATGGGTACAATGGATATGTAGTATTACAAGACATTTTTAAATAACCAATTGTGTTCAGTTGGAAAGAGAACTATGAGCTATTTACAATGTACATGATAAAAGCACACACAGAGGCAAACAGGTTTTCTGCTGCCAGAAAAAAATGCCAATACTGACGCGGCAAGAAAAGATGATAGAATTTACATTATGAGCCAAAGTGCGAAAGATTGGCTCAAGTTTCGCAAAGTTACACATAAAATCAAACTTGCAAACTTTGCTGCACCAGTCAGAGTCACCAGTGTGACAAAAGTTTGATTCTGCAGGAAAAAAAGCAAAACCAGGTTGGGCTTATTACTAGATCTATTGTGTAGTTCCAGAAAAAAATCCTTACATATACCCACCCCTGGAATTTCTTGGGGGGAGGGACGGTGCAAAACAAAACCCTTCCAAGGGGGAAGTATGGATATTTCTGGACCTAGTTTCCCTCCTCTCATCATTATCTTGTATATTCTTGTTGATCTGGAATGATGAGGGAAACAAGTTTGTCACACAGCTCCTCTTAAAACAATTTGAAGCAGTAGGTTCCATAGTTTCTCAATCTAATGCCAGGGGCATTTGTTTAAGACTCAGCCTCATGGACCCAGCATTTTTTTTTTCACACCCAGCAATTGTTTGGGGCTAAGTGAATTTTTCACCATTTCAGTCAGCATTTAAAAAAATAATAATTATAATAAGCAGTGGAAATTTATTGAATTAAGAATCAAGTTTCAACGAAAACATTCATTTCACCAAGTGGGAAAAGTGTCATCAACTTTGTCTTATCCCAGTGAATCAGGTAATTAGGTATTTTAGTACATATGTAATGTAGTATATTTTTAAATTTTTAAATGTTATTTTTATTATTCTTGTAAAGCCCTATTGATCAGGATATGTAAATACATGTAGCACTATTAAATATAAGCTATTAAATTATTTATTTATTTCAGCTGTCATTAAGCCAAAAAATGTCATTGACAAGAACAGAAACAGCATGAACAGTAACAAAAAAATGCTGTCTCAAGTGTCTGTATCCATCTGAAGTATTAATTAACACCAGCCACTCAAATGAATTCTGGGTCCACAAACAAAATTTAATGTTAGCGGCAGTTTTTTAAAAACTCTGAACCTCGTAGACCCAGTATTTATTTGAATCTGGCAATTATTCAAAGCCCAGCATTAATTTACTCTAGAAAATATGGTAGCATAAAAAAATGTATTTCGACAAGAAGTGACAGTTGTTGATTGCTTGCAAGGAATGTTCATTAATTGTGATTAGTAACCACAATAAATAAATGTCTGTAGACAGCAAAATTGCTAGCTGGAGGCATATTTTTAGAGGGTGTACATAACATTGTAAGTGCTACTACACACTGTTGTTGTATGTACATGTACAGTAAATAACTACACGTACTGTACCGGTCAAATGTAAGTTGACAGTTCGACTCGAACCTTGGTTCTCAAATTGATTAACTCGATTCTCGTAGAATGATAACTACCGATGGAACAACGTAATAGAATATTTGCACTTTCTTGGTTACCTAAACTGCTTTGCACGAACAGCCGAAAATTGGGTATGAATCACCATGCTGGAAACTGGCAATGAATCCACTGGGTACGAAACTTGTAACTGTAAAATGTTTATAAAGTGTTTGTTTTCCTGAGCTTTTAAGCAACTCAGACTCTCAGCAGAAGTTTATGCCTCTCTGCTTCACCTGGAAACATAAATTCACATACATGTACATTTGGAAATTCAGGATTGCTTGTAATCAACAATTGAAAGCAACAACAGTGAAAAAGGAAAAAAAACACTTGAGATTTTAAGTAGTTGTCGAGTGAATACACTTTAATTCTTGTGTTTTAGCAAAGCAGCTGTTTTTGACTGCAACAATTTCCCTGACATTAAAAACATAATAGTTCATTTACCCTAATTAAAGGAGTAAAGGGGCAGTGAATTCGAAAAATGTGCCATTTGTCATTTAATTGAATCAAACTGCAGCACTTGCACTGATTGACTGTATATGCAACACTCACGAGTTCAGTCCATTTGTCTGATTAATATTTATTTCTCAAGAAATCACTCCAGCGACAAGGTCATTATTAAATATTAGTTTCTCGACTCAAAACTCGAAAGATGTCTTGAAATTCTCAAAATTCGACTGGAGACTCTATATTTTCGAGAATCAAGAATTAGTCTCGAGATGCGAGAATCGCCAGACACAAGGGACCGTCAACTTACATTTGACTGGTACTATAGGACGGCTGGTGTACATGCCCCGGCCTCAAAATACAGTGTATGGTCACCAAAGGAACAGAGCTACGGTGGAAGTGTCTGTATTACGGAGGTTATATGTTGTATGCATTTTAGGTATTTTAAGATAAGATTGGTCTTATAGAGACAAAGTGATCTCTGTAAGAAAGGGTGTCTTATTAGTCTGAAAGAGACGGATAAGACAAAAAGAGGGTGTCTTATTGGTCTTATAGAGACAAAATGAACTCTGTAAAAAGGGTGTCCATATATCATAAGGGTTTCGGCATGAGGACGTTCAATTGCATTGATTAACAATGATAACTTAATTGGAATGCATAAGGATTTTAAAACTTAAAGAGCCCAATCACATTGTATAGATCTTCTGACACGCTCAATGGTAGGAGTCTCTTAGTTGTCCAGGGTAGACGGTACAGGTAAATAATTGATTAAGTACTGATCAATTGGCAATCCTCTTAATTATAAGCCAAGAAGAAGCTGCACTTTGCGATCAAGGATAATTAATGTTAGCTTATATTTTAAAATGGTATACAGCCAGGTATCTTGTACAATTTTTTTTTTGGCAGAATGCAAGAGAAATTACAATTAACATAAAAATTATGTGTTTTATCACATATTACTGTAAACAATAAACCCACACTATAATTAGCTCAAATTTGCTTAAAATTTATACCAATCATGGAACAACAAAATGAAATTTATTTCGTGATTTCCTTGTTTGAACCTTTTTAGTGCAATACCGAATGTAAGCTTACATGCAAGTCTTTATACACTTCCTGTTATGAATTGTACATTAAAAGGAAAAATAGTCTTGAAACAAACTTTCTTAACATGGCGGTGCTGGTTAACAAAGACATCATTTTAATATAATTTGGTATCTTTTATTTAATAATTGGAAAAAATGGCAGCGGTTGGAGTGACAAAAATTGGTCATTCAAAGCCAATTTAGTACAAAAGAAGATTACGTGTTTCCATTATTATGGTCTCCGTGGTGCATAATCTCTCTTGCAAATTTGGCAGCTTGCCTAACGATCGTGTGCAAAAAGAGTTTATTTAATTTATCAAGTGTACTCTGCCTTCCAAAGCTTCACATATGTCATGTGCTAAAAACATAAAATATTTTACCCGGAAAACTAGCTGCACGAAGAAAGGGTTGACGTACATGTGTGTGATCGATGTTTATTCGTAGGGAACGTGGGCAAACCCAAATATTTTTGGCACGGCGTACAACAAACAGCTTGATTCATGGACGTCTCCAGCAAAATCAAATCAAATCATAAGAAAATTCCATACAGTGATCCATGATCACACAATATATAAACCATTAAGCGTACTTATATGCAGCTTGTTTTTATATTGAAAGTGTCATTCAAGAGTGAAAGATAAGCAAGGTACATGTAAAGATTCAAGCTTGCGTATTTTTCGCCGTCGATTGAAAAACGTTCTCATGACAAAGCAAAACATTTCAAACAGTGGCTTAGATATACTGGTTAAGTCAAGAAAAAAAGCCACACATGAATAACATGTACCAGAAGAAGGTAATCGCGATCGTGGCTAGCACCAGTCAACAAACAAAGCGACATATGAAATCAACAAGCTTCGACGCGAATTAGCCATGAAGAACCATAGCATTTACAAAAGCAGTTTACAACGTAATTCATGGAGATGTGAGAATATTACCTGCTTCTCGAGGAAGAATATAGATGAACAGAAGCGATAGTGTCCATAAATTAGTTATCTGGCCAGTAAGCAAGGCCATTTTGCTTTAGATTTTGTGCTGACGGGGGAAAGTCATTCCGAGAATCACTTCATTTTATCTGAACGGGAAGTGACTATTTGGACACGTGACTTGAAGTGAACTTCTTCCACTGACCAATGAGGTTGGAGACGGGCGTGCCAACCGGAAGTCGACGTAGATTTCCTGTCGTGAGATTCGCGGACTTTCACATAACAAAATATAGGGGTATTTTTATGTAACATTTTATATCCTTTTTTACTCATGTCTCTAAACTACTCTTGATAACTATAAAAAGGCTTCATGTACCGTATGACGATTTTCCGCAATGTGAAAGAAAGCAATCTATCTTGCTACACGCCTACTAGAAAAACCAGAATTTTAGGCTGGCTTCCAAACGGGAGCATCAGTTGACGGATAAAAGCGTTAGTCATTGGTAGTATTCCATTAGTGTTTAAATATATGTATGAAAAAAAAAACTTCTTAACGAAATATGTAACTAAAACGTAGAACATTCATTATTATTATTATTATTATTATTATTATTATTATTATTATTATTATTATTATTAGTTACCTTAGTCCAACCCACCCACACCCTACTTCTTCCTTGTTGATACCAAAATGTGCCAAAAATAACAACAGTCTTATTCAAAAGTAAGCGCCTCAAAGCTAAGGCTTATACAGTACTCTACTCTACGTGCGAGTTTAGAAATCTTTCTTTTAAATTAGTAATTCATCCGGCAGAACACCCCTCAATAAAAAAAGGTAGTACTCAACAGTTATTCAGCATGGCTTGAAAGGTAAAGATTCGAAATTTATTTCATGATCAGTTTCCACATCTCAGTGCCTCCTGGGATAAATGAGAATCAAACATGCAAGTTGAAATTTATTTTGAAGTTGAAATTTATTTTGTTCAGCCCCAATAAATAACACATTGAAAAGACTGTGCCCAAAGGAATATTTGTTTGTTTGTTTGCCTTTTTGTTGTTGTTGTTGTTGTTGTTTTGTTTTGTTTTGTTTTTTTTTTGTTTAAGGTAGCTATCTCTACACGACCAGCTGTCAATAGCACGTACGGAGGCATGTTGAGGCATGTTGAGGTTTGTAGTCTGCTAAGCTTTTGATGAACAAAGAAGGAAGATCCTATCAGGATAATTAATTAAAAAGTAATCGTTTGATGACGAGGGTTACAACTGAATAAATGGGCCGTCATGGAGTGATCCAATAGAAATTTAGCGGTAAGTAATCTCTAGTTCCTTTGAGTATTAGAACTCAAAAATAAGTGAAGGAACCATTTCTATACTGCCTACCGGACCATCAAGAGAATAAAAAGGCCTATCGGAAAAAGTTAAAAGAGACAGTTCTTTCCGGTGATACTAAAATAGCCTATCCGGTATATTATTCAAGAACAGTGTGTACACGATAAATTATGCAAGTTCTCTAAATAGAGTTAAACGGCTTCTCGATCTTTTTCTGGTTTTTTTCTGACCTGTTCATCCGGCTTTCACTTAGATGTAGCCTGTGAACAGGCTCCGCGGTGGGAAAAAAAACGCGAAAAAGAACAGTCTACGCTAGGCTCGCTTCGCTCGCCGATTTTTTTTTTGTTTCAGCTTTTTTCCCCACCGCGGAGCCTGTTGACAGGCTACCTTAGGGTGCACTCTTTTGGGACTATTCTGGTTATTCTTATTCCGGTTTAGGAATAACAGAATACACGGAATTTCAATTTCGAAAAGAACGCCAATTCTGGAAACGGAATACTCATGGCAGAGGTGACCTGAGAACCACTATGTCTGCACACGCGCGGGCGGCCGCGTCGGATTTCCCGCCCAAAATTTCCCAAAAGAACGCGTATTCTGTCTATTCCGAGTAAACCGTATTCCTTTCATTC
>Ga0126336_10002125_pt1 | contig 11087 bp, 8 predicted proteins | sample SidCmetagenome_FD_92530 | JGI IMG/M metagenome (GOLD analysis project Ga0126336, IMG submission 92530) | Coral microbial communities from El Islote,Puerto Morelos, Mexico - Siderastrea C C metagenome | ecosystem: Host-associated > Invertebrates > Cnidaria > Coral | place: El Islote,Puerto...
AAACTGAAACATGCACAATTTAATTTCCTTTGTTATACTCCATGGTAGAAGATATACTTTTGATAAGTTATCTTTAGAAACACCTGAATTAAGAATTTTTTGCTCGGCTGAAGGAGGCACAAAATTACTATCTGCGATAACACGCAGCAGATCTGCAGTGGTTAAGTTCGAGTTGTTAGTACACCAATTTGAAATTAATTCTAAAACGCCATGGGATTCTTTGGAGATAGCATTCCAATTTTGTCGGATTGAATTACATAGACCACAGTATGTTGTAAAACAAGCTTTAACATCAAACGTACGACAAAAAACGTCAAAAGGGAGAAATTTACCGTTATGACTAATTAGATCTTTAATTTTGTAGATTCCTTTGTGGTACCACGCTGGAAAAAACAGAGTTTTATTGTTGATTTTAATGTGTCTGTTGTTCCAGATGAATGTTACGTTTGGATTAAGATCAGCCTTGCCCGCCAAGCATGTAACCTCCTTCCAATGTTTAAGCACTCTTTCGTACAAAAATGGTACATTTTTCACATCGACATCCTTGACTTTGTAGTTGCACTGAAGAAGGAAAGAGAAGCCTCCTAGATGTGCAGTTGTATTATCTGGTATTATTTTCCACGCTCCCTTATTACCATTGGTAAACCTGTTGATCCAAGCACACTTTAGAGCTTTGTTCATGTGATCGAAATCTATCATTTTTAGTCCACCTTTCTCTTTCAGTCCAGTGATGGTGGATTTCTTAATTTTAGCGGGCTTAGCGTCCCACAGGAACTTAAATGTTAATTTGTTTACTTTTTGAGCGAAGTTTTCAGGAATGGGCAGAACTGAAGTGCTGAAAATAAGCTTTGATAAACCGAGAGTTTTAATAATGTTAATCTTTCCATAGAGAGTTAGCTTGGCTTTACCTCGGTGTAAGAACCCACAACTGACGTCACTCAGTATAAAATTGTACTGATGGATGGGTCGATGTAACATTAGATCCTCAGGTGTATAAGGTCTATAGATCTGTAGATCGTTAGTCCTCTGGATCATCGTTCGTTGGATCGTTGTTTCGTTGGATCGTTGGATCAATGGTTCGATGGATCACTCTGAGGCTCGTTGGTTTTCTGGATCGTTGGATCGCTGGTTTGTTGGATCGTTGTTTCGTTGGATCGATGGTTCGATGGATCGTTGTTTCGTTGGATCGATGGTTCGATGGATCGTTGGTTCGTTGGATCGATGGTTCGATGGATCGTTGGTTCGTTGGATCGCTGGTTCGATGGTTTTCTGGATCGTTGGATCGCTGGTACGATGGTTCTCTGGTTCTTTGGTTCGATGGTTCGTTGGATCGCTGGTTCGTTGGTTCGTCACGATGGATGGATTGTTGCTTCTTTGGTTCGATGGTTCGATGTTCGGTGCTTCAATGGACACAAGAGTAATACATACTTGACGTATTACTTTTTCTGCTGATCACATGTACCGTTGATACGAATTGAGTTCGTCTTCCCGCCAAATTTCGCGCTTTTGTGAGTCGCTTTTGTGCAGCAAGGTGAGTTTTGTGTGTTTCAGTCGCATTCTTTTGTTCCTTTTGTTTTTATGTTAGGAGGAAGCGTTGTAGTTAGCTTCCTTCTGCCATTATAGCTCTATAAAGCGGCTACAAGGAATATATTGCGACACTTGTTTCAATTTGAACGAATCGTACAGACCTATGCATCGTACGTGTACGTCGTGGTTGCAATAGCTCTTTAGCTTAAGCTTCTTATTTTAATAGGTTAGAATGCGAAATACAGCCGCTGAACCTACGAGAAAGGAACTTATCGTAATCTCGACGTGGACGTTAGCATATGACTGCGCGCAACCATATTTCTGATATACAGAACAATTATTAGTTCGAATTAATATGGCATTTTATTTTAAAGAGCAGAATGTACCTTATAAGGTGGCGGTCACTACATTCCGCTTCGGTCAGTTGTTATCACTTTAAAACTGAAACTGAGAACACTTTTTAATCTACTGTGCATTATTAATGGTAAAATGAACCTAAATTTCATTTTTTTTTGTTGCCCATAATTATGTCTATTAAGAGCCAAAGAAACATATCCCAAAGTGTCAAAGTAATTGGATATTGCATCACATATATATTTTAAGTTAAAAAAATGCATTTTTAGTCCTTCATAATCGTAGAGTGCTCGGAAATATTGTCAGAAATAAAAACCAGTGATGTCATAATTGGTGTTTTTGAAGAAACCGCAGATCGATTCAGCAGACCGCATCTTAGAAAATAAATGTGACAAGTGACTTTTCAAGCAGCTCTTGTGCTCTTTTGGCCATTTTTCAGTTGATTGTTTGTTGGTGCGCGGCCATTCAAGAAATGTTTTCGTTAAGCCTTCGCAAATCTCAGCATTTTTTTGCTGTAATTCACGCGTTAAGGCTTAGAAAGCAAAATATTCCTTTAATTTTACTGATTAAAAATAAAAAAAATAATGGTTAGTTTTAGTGTTTGGTTAGTTAAAATGGCATTTTGAAATTTCAATTCATTTGCTATGTAAGCATATGTATAATAGAGACTATTTGATTTATGCTTAGGATATGGAGGAGATAACAAACTTTGATGACCTGGTGTCGAACTTTCAAATGTTAAGTTGCCTTGGGATGAGTTCTGCCCAACTGATGTAACCAATTGGTTAGATGTATTTGCGAAAAGCCATGGAACGACGAAAGAACTGACCCTGTTGGGAATTCTTCCAACAGTGGGTGCTCTCCTTGGCAAAACAGAGTCGAAGCTGTTCTCGACCCACATAGAGAGAGGGAACATGTTTTTTATCGCCCTTGCCCCATTCGGGGCAGGAAAAACACCAGCTGCACAAATCAGCTGCAGTCATCCAATAGTAAGTCATTTGGAAGTAAAGGTTGGTGATGACAAGCAGATACTGGTGGACAACTCGTCAATTTTGGTCTCTTTAACTATTTCCTAAATGTCAAATCAGTGCCTATTATGTGCATTGATGAATGTCAGGGATTCTTCAACAGGATGCTTTATCCATCCAAAAGCTCCAATGATCAGTCCCTAACAATGGAACGTATGTGCAAACTCTATGATGGGGATGCCTGGTACAGTGTGAAAGGCAGCAAAGGCAAAAGAATTGGAACGCAGTTTGCATCAATGTCCCTGGTGGGCTACACCACCCCAAAGATGTTTCTTCAGAAAGTCTGGGGGAGAGTGGTGGAAAACAAAAATGGCTTTGCCGACCGATTTGTAGTGTTTTGCTGTGATAAAGAGGAGTTGTCAATCATTGACAAGGAGGAGTATTCCGCAAAATTAGATGAATTTGCCATCTCATCTCTTGACTTGGTATATGAGAAAATCTATGCAGAACACAACTGTGGTGATCCTGTCGAGTACAAGCTGACTGTGGGAGCAAAGGAAGCATATCAAAGGTACATTGCGCAATCCGCACAAGAGGGGCATCAAAGTGATGCAAAACTGTCAAAGAATGCACTGAAGTTGGCACTAGTGCTTCATGTATTTTATGATCGCCTGAAGAAAGCCATAGACAGTACTGTTGGGCCAGTTCCTAGAGATATACCTGAGCGTACCATGAAGATGGCAATTAGCCTTTGTTCAACCTTCTGACATGTGAAGGCTTTAATGGATTTGGTAAGTACCTTGTGAAATGCTCACAGTCTAGCAACTTTTTAACCGGATGCCTTAGACGATCCCATGCATTTTTCTTTGAATCTGCCATATGCCAATTTTCATCTGGGTTAGTCTCAGTTGGGACTGTTCATTTTTTAATGGGGTAGGGGAGGTGGAATTTATCTGGTTAGTGCCTGTAAAATATAATGCCCTTCCCCCCCTCCTCATCAGAAATTTTATCCTCCCTCCTTTGTAATCCTAAATTTTTACATGTATATGACCCCCCCTTCCCGAAATTGTTGGCAGTTAAAACTCATCAAGCTAGACTTAGAACATCAGACCAAATTGCATAAAAATACTGTTATCTCTGGGGTCAGCATTGGAAATAGTGGAGCCCTACTGGGGAATCCAATGAACTAAAAATTTGGGGAGCAGCAGCACAGACAGCAAGCCTTAAATATTTAAGGGGGCTTGAAGTAGTGGATATGTGGTAGGTCGAAATTAAATTCAGCTAAAAATCATTTCAGTCTAGGTTGATTGGCAATTTTCTTTCTCTCGTAAACCCAAATTATTTATGATCAATTATTTCAGATCCTGGGGAGGGGGGGGGGATACTTGAAAAAGTGTTATACAGGGAGGCTCCACCCAGAGGTCCAACCCCTTACCCTTTTATATACCTACAGGACACGACATATCCTTCAAACAGAACATTTTCTTGACATTTTTATGTAGTGCTTAATAAATTAAGGCAATTACAGCTATAAGTTGTGTCTGTTCGAAATATTTTATTTAAGGGCCTTTTTAAATGTCTAAATGACAGATTTTCCTACCCTTTTGTATACCTTAACTTGTATAATGCCTACCCTTTAATATACCTAAAGCTGAAAAAGGTACCCCTTTCGGGAAGGGCCTCCCCATATAGGCCATTATAGGGAGTACCCCAGGTTCAGATCCTGTGCACCCATTGTGATATTACTATTCTTCCATTCTTAAACATTCTAAAATTTTTATTATAATTTTCCTTACTACATGTATGTACTGTATGGTATGGATTTTTCTTTCATTAATCTTACTTTTATTGATCAATTCTAGGCTTCCAGCCTCAAAGAAGGATCCCGCCCCATTCGTACTGGTGTAACTGGTGAAGAAGTGAAACAAAGGGTTGTACAATCAGCAGGCATGTTTGCCACAGCAAAGCGGATCTACACCAGTTTTTCTTCCATTCGACGCCCGTCTGCGGACTTTGTCGTCCAGCAGTTCAAGGATCTAGAGAAGGATGGCCTTGGTGTGATGAAAACTGCAAACCGTTCGTCCATTTTCTTCAAGAGGATACCAGAGTTTCTAATCAACGAGGAACATAAGCTGGGGAAACTTAACACCACTGTAGAGGAATACAAAACCTGTTTTGCTCAGGTAGATGCCTTCTATGACAAGTATCAAAGCACAGAGGTGATGAAGCTCTATCCTTGGAAGGATGATGCTCAGCGATTTAACTACATTAAAGAATCTTAAGCAATAGTAGACGAATAGAAGTTTTACATGCATCATTTTTTTAAGCAAATTACTTTGAGATTTGTCCTAGAGTAGAAATGTAATAATTTCCCATTTATATGGACACCTTGTTGTTTATTAGTTTTGTTTTAACAGCGATTCTTGTTTTTAATTCTCATTACATGCATGTATGTTTGGTCCTAAACTTACAGCTGTAAGTTGCATTTGTGGAGAAAAACAAAATGCTTGAATCAGTAAGGACTTGAGAGATCCATTAACAGTGATTTTTTTTTCATTTTTATTTGTCAGTCTGAACATATGAAAACTAAAGAAATAATTGAAATTAGGTATATTTTTAAAAGATTTTAAGAAATGTTAATATATTCACCAATTTATTGTAATAAATGAAACCTGAAGCTACAGTGTAGGAGTAAATAGCAAATTGTGTTGCACAAAATTATAATATCAAGATAAAACTGATATCAAAATGGCACGAAGGGAAAAGAAATTTTCTTTCATAATTCTCCCAACCCATCAGAAACAAGAACACAAACATGATATGTGGGGGTAAGGGGATGGGAATGAAGTACTCCAATAGCAGGCCAGTGGAACTAAGTGCCATCACTAAATGAATCACTAATCTGGCTTGGAAAGGGGGGCCACAATTCCCCCCCTCTTCGGGGGTGCAGGCCACAAACCCCTGGGAGAGGGTCCTAATCCTCTTCGGGGCTGCAGTCACAATACCTCACAAGGGAGTTTAGACTCATGGTTACCATGGCAACCCACTTCATCCCAACCCAAAGTTTATTTGCGTATTTCAATTAGACAAATCTGTACTGTAGACTAACTCCTTACTACAATTATGCAGTCCTTGAGATTAGACAAGGCTAATCAGTTCATTCAGTGTCTTTGATGCAGATAAACTGCATAAGTACCAATAGCATTGGTCGCTAACAGTAACAAAAACAGTAACAAAAAATAGCTCCATATTGCTGTGTATCTGAAAATTAGAAACATGTACATTGGCTGTACAAAGTATAGCTAGTCAATGATCTTGTAACATGGGGGTGAAAGGTAAAAAAAGTACACCATTATCTTAGGGCTTCAATTATTGTTGCAAAGAAATTTTATAGCTTTAAAGGTAACCTGAATAGTATGACACTGCCTCTTCAAAGCGTTATTGTGGAAACTTTACTACTATTGATTGGCATTAATTTATCAAAATTTAGTTTCAATATCATATAATTATTTAAAGAAAGAAAAATGTATATATATTTATATGGGTTCACTCAGTTGTTGGAGTGGAGTAAATTCAAGGAGGGCAGTTGAAGCAATCTTTTTTCTTTTTGGCTCCTTATTGTTCCTGTTAAAAATGGCACATAATCTTGGCCATATCATGTTACTGTTAGTGAAATTAAATGTGTGGTTCCAGAAAATACCTATACCCACCCCATGAATGGCCATTGGAAATTCAAGGGGTATTGGGGGGCTTCAAAAGCCAACAATTTTTAAGGAAAGCATGAAGCTGAAAAAGAATCTCCAGAGGGGTGGGTGGGTGTGTGAGTGGGGGGAGGGGTGGTTCAAACCAAGAAAACTCATCTTTTGGGGAGGTACAGATAATTTCTGAAACAACACAATTTTCAATTAAGGTTATTAATGTCAAAAATTATTATTGATTTTTATAAGGTGATAGCTGTTGTTGTTTTGGAATACAGTTTCTGATTTTAAAAGAAAGTGGCCCATCACTACCAAGTGTTTTGGTAAATCAAAGAATGATGATCAAAAGAGTGAAACGTTCTTATTTAAAGTCAATGAGTAATTTAATTTTAGTTAAAAATAGTCAAATAAAGTTATTACAGTAATCTGCAAGATGAATCCAACAAGTAAGGCATGTCACTTACAAGTTGGGGTAAACAAAAGCAATTATTGTGTTGTATGAACAACCAATCAATTGAGAGGAAAATAAACTTCATGCCAAATGGAAATAACTATCAATCTTGTTAATTTTGTTTTAGAGTTTCATACAGTATACATGTACAACTGTATGTTTGGCAACAACTACATACCCCATCTCCAGGATGTTGAAAGTTTGCCCCTAAGTTTAAACTTGCTCTCACCACTTAACTGTTTTGCACTCAAGCAGAATATGTTTGCGCAAGTAGAATGCACAGCTACACAAACCAATTTAATCTTACTTGTTCCTTAAACAAAGTCTGGAATGCTTCATTCTCACTTAGATAAAGCATAACTTTCCTTGTAACTTGCTGCAATGGTTTTGGATGAATGCTTGCATTATCAATGAGTTGTTGAAATTGTACATGAATAGTGGCCATGTCAATGTCAGTACTAGGTAACTGAGCCTGAAGCAGTTGAGCAAGAACAGGTTCTTCAAAAAAGGTCCATCGCAAAACAATGCCTTGACATGGTCTCTTCTTCATGAACTCACTTCCTGACATGCTCTCTGATGTCATCTGTGCTGGTCTCCTTTTCCTTGAACCTGTGCTTGCTCTAGTTTCCTGTTCTTGATAAATCTTTTTTCCATACGGGTTTTCACAGCCCAGGCATTGACACCTGTCTGTGCAACTTCTGACCCCTTGGAAGCACTTGCATCGTTTTTTAAATTGGTCACATGAGACAATGTCTTTCTCATTCTTTTTTGCCCCCTGACCACATCGACAAAACTCACGTTTGTTCAGCAGCTCATCATATTTTTCAACTTCACAGGATGGCTCTGAGTGTGTTATTTGAGGTATTTGAGTAACAGCATCATAATGCCCCACACCTGATTGGTCAAAGGCAAGGAAAATTGGCATGCATTGAATACACTCCCTTGGGCTAATAGGCAGGACTGGTAAATTCTCCATCTGTGTGAAAACAACAATTGGGAGACCCAATACATTTGCCATTGCCAGAGGCATTGAATTGCCTAAATCAGTGGCAAAGTGCCCATCAATTAAAAACGCCTTTGCTTCATCTTCAAATGTCTGGCTACCAGTAAGAAATGGACTGTAGGAGGCAGAATTAGCTAACCACTCTTCGACAATAAGCTCTCTCAATCTTGCACATATACCATTTATGTCACTGCTGTTTATCAAACCCAGTGCATCAAGGTGTTTGATAACATCATTTGAGGTAGACTTATTTGAGATGATGCTATTTTTTAAAGCATGGGCTACTGAGAGAAAGAAACAGTTACCATTGGGTGCAGAACCAATCCTAGCCATGTTGTAATTTGCTAAGACATTGTCTAAAACAGTAGATTCTCTTTGGTTTGGTAGATCAGAGTTTAGAATTGCTAATGAACTCTGCGCAAACAATACCATGTGTGGCCGGAATTTTTCAAATTGACCAACTGACTGTATATATGTGCAAAGTTCCTCCATAGATTTTGAAGAGCTTAACACTCTGGCTCTGTGGCTTTCACTGAAGGATAATTGTGGATGGATGAAGCTATCTTCCTCATTGGGGCACTCATTTTCATCTGATGATGAGTCAGAAGAATGATCAACATTTAAACAGTTAACCCTTGCAGCCATATCAGCTGTTGAGTTCTCTTGGCCTACATCTGAATTAATCTTTTCTATTTTATCAATTTCGGACAAGTTAAAATGGTCTACAATTCCAAACACTTCATTGCAAACCTCCGAAGTCATTCCCATCGATGTAAAATGAGATTCAACAGGGGGTCTTACTCTTATCTTTTTTTTCTCTTTTTCTGTTGATAATTGTTTTTCATTCCAAATATAAAAAAACATTCCAAGCAGTGCAATGGCAAACTGAATGCCAATCCTTGATTTCTTTAATGTTTTGTTGAGAACTCGGTGTATGCCTTCATTGCGACTGGTTCCACCAGATGGTGGAATATCAGACAAGCACCCCTTCTCTACATGAATCAATAACTTGTTGATTTCATCAACAGCACACTGTGGCATTAATTTTGCCCCATCGAATTCCACATCCTTCCACTGCTTTAGAAAGTTGGCTATGCTGGTTTTGATGACATCTTTTGAAGGAGTTGGCTTCGTTCTTTTTTTCCCCTGGTCAGTGGGGTCTCTTATCACTAACTTCAAGCCAGTAACAAGTTGAGAACGCAGCCTACGTATTGGGCTTCCTTTTGCCCCCTTTTTGGGGATTTTTGACGTAATTCGTTAAATGGCATGGAAGGGATCAAGTTTAACAGCTGAGCTGTCAAAAATAGAGTTTAGTTTGCTCCTCCACTGGCAGCAATTGTCAACAAAGAAATAGTCAATGGAACACCCCAGGTCATCCAGTCTGCCTTTGAGTCGCTGCAACGGATCTTGAACTTCATGAAAAGCTGTTCCTTTACAAAGTTTCCATGACACAACAATCCCAATTTCATTCATAACAATGAACAAACTGTCATAAAGTTGAATCCATTTGCCTTTACACCAAAACCCAATGTTAGCCGTATGGTCTGCACTTGGTGATGAAGCTTTCATTTGGCACATTCTCTTTCCATACAAGTGTTCATTCATAAGGTACTCCTGTACATAACATGCGATGATTACCTTCTCGCCCACTTTTCTTCCTTTAGGTGTAAAGCTTAGAAAGTCTTCACAATCGTCTTGTCGTTCTTTCACAAAGCATAACTTTCTTAGTCCATACTCATCAAAGAGACTCTGATGCCATAACGCCTGCACATCAGCAATTGTCATTCCCGCCCTAACGTGGGCTATAACAAACTGAAACAACTCTGTTGTTACTCCAGCACGGTGGAACAAAACAAAAGGTGGGGGGAAATCTTCCTTGCCCTGCGACAAAATTCCAGAGTCATGGCTTATAATCTGGTGCTTGTTCTTGCAGAGATAGACTCTACTCACCAGAAGAACATCGTTACGGCGGCCATAAAGAAGTCGTTGTTGTTCATACGTTTTGCTTCCGTCAATCCAGCGGATTGGATGCAAGTCTTCCGTCACTTCTTGTTCATCGCAAGTGGGGCAGAATATGACACGGTGAGGGAAATAAGCCATCGGGTCCCACAAGATAACATCTGGAACCAGAAATGCTCGACAGGAGTAACCGAGTCTGGTCCTAGTGTGCTGACCACGTGGAACCGCACGAAGTGGTCCCGTTAATATTCCGATTGTAGCATCGTGATTTTCGATCACACACTTGATAAACTCTTTTGTCGCGTCATCTAAATTTTCAGCAAAACACCCAAACAAAAGAACACCTACAAAAAACAGAAGATATCCACAGGGACGTGCGACGATCGCCATATTTGCTCTTGTCTACAAGCAAAATCCTCCAGGTCCTACTTACTATAAATGCGAAGGCCTGGGAATGAGGCAATAATCGGCCATAATAAACCCATGTCCAGGACCCAAGGATCCATCGAACCAACGAACCTTCGAACCAACGATCAACAAACCATCGATCCAACGAACCATTGATCCATCGAACCAGCGACCCATCGAACCAAAGAATCAACGAACCATCGATCCATCGAACCAAAGTTCCAACGAACCATCGAACCAAAGAACCAACAAACCATCGATCCAACGAACCAGCGATCCATCCAACTAAAGAACCAACGATCCATCGAACCAGCGATCCATCGAACCATCGATCCAACGAACCATCGATCCATCGAACCAAAGATCCAACGAACTATCGAACCATCGAACCAACGAAACCTCGATCCATCAAACCAAACTTCCAACGAACCAACGATCCACAAAACCGAGGGTCCAATGAAACTATTAGGGCATACCTAAGGGCCGGTTATTGAGTGACGCCAGTAGTGAGTGACGTCAGTTGTGGGTTCTTACACAGAGGTAAGGCTGTGAGCTTTCTTCTTCTCCAGCTGTTAAGGAGTTTTTCAAGTTTTTCTAATTTGCCATGAAAGTTTAGTTTATGCACGAGATTAGTGTCATTTGAAAAATGAATCCCAAGGGCGTAAACAGAATCAGTAGGCCACTTAAAGCCAAACGGTTTGTCAAGACGTTCCTTCCAC
>Ga0126336_10002126_pt1 | contig 11085 bp, 9 predicted proteins | sample SidCmetagenome_FD_92530 | JGI IMG/M metagenome (GOLD analysis project Ga0126336, IMG submission 92530) | Coral microbial communities from El Islote,Puerto Morelos, Mexico - Siderastrea C C metagenome | ecosystem: Host-associated > Invertebrates > Cnidaria > Coral | place: El Islote,Puerto...
GTATTCTGGCGTTGTCATCTGACAACGTTAATTGAAATAGCTGTATAACAAGGTTATTTTCTACTGAGTGTTTATAACAGCTACCAACTTTTCCCATTTTTAAAATGAGTAGTGAGTTTATTCCTCTCCCTCACAATATGGAGTTCGATGTTATAAACACGTCTTATCCTGGCAAATCCTCTCAATGAGGGTAAACTTCCATGGCATTTCCTTACATAAGTGCAATATTTTACCTAATAACAGAATGTGTTTAATTATAAAGAAATCTTCCGTCTTCTCAAAATTCCCAAAAAACAAACCTATCTCATTTAAGGATTCTATAATAATGTTATTATCTTTCAGCCAGGACAAGACGTCTTTCCAAAATTCAGAAGACACTTTACAACGGGAGAGTAAATGTTCGATGGATTCTCGTTCTTCATTGCAAAGCGTACAATTAGGGGATTGCAAAAGGCCAAAGCGAAATAATTTATCATTTGTAAAGGCAATGTTGTTAAGAATTTTGTATTGAAATTCTCTCAGTTTGGAATCAAGTGTAGTACGGAAAGGGAGAGAGTAAATCTTTTCCCAATTAATAGATGTCTCTGAGTACTTGTCTGTTTTTTTTTGTTGAGCTGTCGGAGGAGTTTGTTTTTTGCGCAAAACAGAGTCGTATATCTGTTTAGAGGTGACACCAGAGATAAGGACAGAGCCATAGTTTACTTTAATATATGGTGTGCATGGGATGGGTTTTATTTCATTGATAAAGACAAAAGGTCTAATAATCGTTTTCCAGTCCGATGGAAGAGAGTGAACGACTCCCATAATAAAGAAACGTTGTTCAGGAGAAATTGGCACATAAGGGTCTTCGTGCAAGAAAAGGTTGTTATCTGTAATAAGGTCACCCACCTTTACGATTCCCAAGTTAACTAGATCATTTCTCTAGACAGACTTTTTATCAATGCAGATAAACTTATTATTCCAAATGATCTCCGGTTCATAATATCATTAAAAGTGACAGGCGTACTACTATTTAAACCTGATCATGCCTCAAAACATTCTTTGTAATATTTCGGGAGCTGAGTTTTCAATTTTACGGTGTCAAAGTTGCAATGCAGAACTAGACTCCCACCAATAGGCAAAATACAACTGTTTAAAATCAATTTCCAAGTACTTGGGTAGCCTTCTAAGAATTTCTTTAAACAAATGACACGTCTAGCACTGACCACAGACTCGATATCCAGCATCTTCAGCCCGCCTTTATCAATATCTGAAATGAGCGCGCAGCGGCCTAACTTTGTCTTTTCCATTCCAAATAAAGTTGTAGAAGATCGAATTAGCTTCTTTAATAAGGTCATTGGATATCAGAATAACTGATGCTCTGAACATTAAACTTGGGAATCGCGAAAGTTTTAATAATTTGGATTTTGCCCAAAAGAGATAAGTTCCTCCATTTCCACATGTTGACTGATTTTTTAATAGATTTCAATGTTTATCGGAAATTTAGGTCGTTCCTCTGTTTTTCGTCATAACCAAAATAAACTCCCAAGATCTTAATAATTTCACAAACCCTATGGTCATTAAAATCCTTCTCGTGTAGAGTACTATTACCAAGTACTAAAATCTCCGTTTTTTCGTGATTCACACGCAAACCAGAGCATGATCCAAAGGATTCCAGAATAACAAAGAGTGAAGCATAAGATTCCTTGTCTCGTACAAAACAGGTCATATATCCGCAAATAAAGAAAGTTTAGTAGTTTCTCCTCCTATTTTAAAGCCTTTGTTTGAATCGTCATTTCTAGGTCGTACTAACTGTAGCATGACAGCGCTGTGGTGCGGATGACAGCCTGGTGTGCGGGCCGAAATTTCAGTCCCCAGGGCTAAAATTTTAGCCCGGGCTCATAATCCCAGGTTTACTTTAGGGGCCGATTACATGGCAAATTTGAGCTCGGTTAGCCGGGCCGAGATTTTAGCTCGGCTTCCTGAACAAATCTTTTATCTTTTTAAAGAGACGTTTGCGATTACATAAAAAAAGTTTCAACCCGGGCTGAAACTATCTTCATGTATTCGCAAACGTTCTTTTAAGAAGATTTGTTCAGAAAGTCGAGCTGGAATCTCAGCCCGTCTAACCGGGTTGAAATTTTGGCCCGGGCTGAAATTTGTCATCATTGTATCGGCCCCTTAGTAACTTGTACATCGACCAAAGGGAAAGCACTAGATACGTGCACCAAGCCGTCAACTGTTTCGATTGGGGGTTAATCCTGTTCATATTATCTCTTATAAGGTTATTGGTGACAAGAAGGGAGGTAGGACATCAGAAATCTTATCTGACAACTCGGCCAAAATGAGCATTCTTGAGGAAATTAGTAACGTCGTCCAAGTACCAATGAAATTCATCCACGTCACCAGGAACCCATTTGACAACATTGCAACGATCATGCTCACAAGTTTGGGTGCGCGTAAGAAAGTGAGGGGAGAAGAGGCTAAAAAGGTGAGAGAACTGGATCCAAACCTGTCAGCAACACACCCCAACCACAACCACACGAAGAGAATCATCCCCGACCACACCAGTAGAAAACAAACAAGCAAACAACACGATACACATGATTGATAAAACGTCGTCGGGTGCAAAGCATAAACCATGAACGATGCGACACGATGGAATTCTGGGAAGACAGCAATGGCATGCTTGCTGTTCAGTTTCATGTATTGTCATTTATTGATATTCAAGATATTTTTATTCCTAAGAAGGTTTTGGAATAAATTTGGGTATACTGTGTTAATGTTTTCTCTATGACGCCTGAGAACAGAAGCAAGTTTTCCCGCTTCCCAGAAAACCATTGGGTCGTATCGTCCATAGTATATGCTTTTCACACGACAACGGTTTTTGTAATTAGGTGTATAAAGCACTCTAACCAAATCACAAATTTGTGACGATATCAAAAGGAAGATAGTGTACGAGTAAGCTGCCATCTTTGGTTTAGGGCTGCCATGATCTCTGATTTGCCTGCTCGCATGCATACCACAGTTTAGCAAGTAGCAAAAGGTGGCATCTACAGTCGGTGTAACAGGAGCAATTCTTAAATTTAATCTCTTTAAGGCGTCGTCTCGTCAAGAGCTACGGTAGGTAGCTAGACCTCAGTCCCTTGCAAATGGCGTGACTGAAAATTACAACAGCATGATAAAGTTGTATTGTTTTTTGCTCTATAGGTAAATAACGAGAAACGATTGAATTGGGCAATAGACGTTTATTTCAGATTGGCAGCTGCTAACCAACGAGTGAGGGAGCGTTATGGTAATGCCGTTATTGACATTCCAGGACACGAGACAGTGTTGAGGCCAAAGGACACATTACAAAAATTATGTGACCATTTGGGAGTTACCTGTTCTGAGGATTACCTTGAAAAATGCGGCAAGATCATGTACTCTACACCTTCAGTCACTAGAGACAAAATAATTTGGACCGACGAACAGAAATCCCGAATAACAGCAATGATGAAGAACTATCCTTTCTTGAAAGACTTTTCGTTTAATGAATATCCTCACTAACTTAACTAAAGGCGAACAGGACTTTGGGTGTCGCACTGCCTTTTAACAGGAGCCTCCTTTTGGTGTCAAGTAATTTTGTGTCGTACGCAGCCTCGGAATAGCTAAACGTAGCTAAATGCATTCAAATGATATAGTACCCATGGAGTTTTTGTGCTCTAGATCTTTTCAGTCGAGTTGCGAATTTGCGAGAATTTTATTCCACAGGTCATATTAAAAGTGCATAATTCTGGTCAGATGCCCCGTTTTCCCAACGTTTTAGCCCTTTTTCTTAATTATTTCCAAGAAATTTCATTCAGTAGGGTCATTAAGTGTGGCAGTGCTTGTTCCCATAAATCTGTAAGATTTTTTCGCGATTTTTAAATTGAACGTAAAGAAAAAAATGGGGGTGGGGATTGATGAATTTTATGAAAATTGAAAAATGATAAAAATAAAGGTGAGTTAAAATTAAAATTGAAAGTTAATAATTAATAGATGGACACCTAAACAGTCCACAAACAGCCCCGAGTGCCTTTGCTTGGGGGTGGACTGTCTGGGGGTGTATACAAAAATTTTATCCCTCTTTTTTTTCTATCTTAAATTTTATCTTATTCCTGAAAATTTTTACCAGACTGCCCCGTTAAATTTTCCAAAAGTGCAGTTTTTGCAGGCCACCAGAACAAAATGCAGAATTTCCAAAAGAAAGGTTTAGCTTTAATTTAGATTTGGTTTCATGCCTGAAATTTTTATACCCGTCCTCATTTGATCAAGTCGAAGTTTGCCAATATTTTCCATGTATTTTATACGTACGGCTGGTACACTCGGTTAAATCGGTACTCTCGGTACACTCTGTACACTCGGTACACTCGTTAAGGCTGGTACACTCGGTACATTCGGTAGACTTGGTACACTCGGTACGGCTGGTACACTCAGTTCGCTCGGTACGGCCTGTACATTCGCTACCCTCAGCACACTCGATAGGTACAGCCGGTACACTCGGTACACTTGGTACACTTGGTACAGCCGGTATACTCGGTAGGGCTGGTACATTTGGTACAGCCGGTAGCACCAAGAGGTTCAACTGGCACGATCCTTTGTTGTGGTTGAGATCTTCTCGTTCTCAAAGAATAGATCACCCTTGCACCGATCCAAAGCGGCTCTGTGATTGGCTAGTAAGCCACAACAATAAGAATACTTTTACCCTGCCGTCAGGACAGGGTCTAGTAATACCCGTTTTTTTTTTGGTGGTCACTTGCCCCAGACTTCCGCTCGGCCAAAAAATACTTGCCGGTAATCTTCGTTCGTTTAGTGTTTATTCACTAGAATTTTCATAAAAGTTGGTGTAGAAAATTGCTGGCAATTGAATGGCATAAAAATCCTTTCAATGAAACAAGAATGAAGATGCTAAAGAGCTTTGAAAGCCACCGATTCAATCTTGTTATACAGTTGTTATTTTCGACACTCGAACCCAGACTGCAAAAGACAAAGCTAAATATTCAACAGTGAAATGAAAGCATATTTCGGCAGCTGTGGTTTACTTCGCTATAGTCTTTAGAGAAATTAGTGTAGAAAAGTACAAAGAATTCAAAGAAGTTAACATCTATTCGATGAGAGCAAAGACGAACAAGGTGCAGGCGAGCTTTAAAAGCCAACGAATCGAGCTGGCATTCATTTGCATTTAAATAACGCAATAACTATTTGGGTCCAACTGAGTCACGCTATGATCAAAATATTTCATCACGCTCTTCGTCACGCACGCTTACACAGGGCGGTTGACCAAGGAATAGACAGGTCACGTCAAAATTTACACCACTTGGGGTTGTGTTTTACGTGGACGTAATATATTTTGGACCCCGAGGGGAGAGAGAACAACGGCAGGGTTAATGCCCCTGGGGCTTTTTTTTTTCATAGAATGATGCGATGTAGGAGAAAGGGGACCTAGCAGTTGGGATTCGAGTTGAAAGCAAATGTGAAATAATCAGCGACATATATATCACATAATTATAAGAAAAAATATCCTATTGTTCTCGCTAGCTAGCCCATTACAGAGCCGTTTTGGATCGTTGCAGGACTGACCAAACTGAAAGAATGTCTGTGAAGTTCAAAGACAGTTTGTTCAAAGCGACTGCATATAGATAAGCCTAAGTTTACTTAGAAGAAGATGTAATGGTAACTGTTGGCAAAATATACACAAGCAACGGATCTGTACCATCTAAAGAAAAACTTCAGGAAGACGTATTCAACCATATTTGACGCTTTATCCTTGTTTTGCCATAAAAAAGCTCAGTGTGAGTACCAACGTGAATGCATGCAACGAAGACTGACAACAGGCCCCAAAAAAGCAAAGATAGGGTGATAAGCTTGCTTTTCTATCTTTCTTTTTGTATGTGTGCTGAATTATTTTAGTTGCCGGTTTTCACTGCCATGCCATCAAAAAACAAATTCAAAACCATTCAATCACAGAAGCTAAGAATTTCAAATGTTAAAGAAGATTAATAAATAAATAACTTCTCCAAGTCTCAGGTCTGTGCGGTACACTGTTCTTGAGCTATTTGCCCAAACGTTCCACGCAAATTTATAGAGCTCAGTATGCAGATCTAGACGCCATATTAGTGTCCTTCCCTGGGACACCAACATGGCGGCCGGAAATCAATGAAAACATCTGGAACTCACTTTTGCCATGAGAGCAATTACATTTACCTCCTGAGCTTGTATACATACACATAAACACCTCTCTTAATACCTGAACCGTTCAAACTGCCTAAATTCATAAGAAAACACCTTTTTTCAAACGACTCGTTAGTCTGAGACAGCTTTGCCACGGCACCATCTTGGTGTCACGTACTAGGCGGCAATTTCGAGAATTCAAGATGCTGTATTTCAAACACAAAGGATGATACCGAGCTGGAAACTTTTGAAACTACAATTTTTGACTATTCCTACATCTTATGACGATAAAAATTCAATAGGTCTAGCAAATTTTTTTGTTAGAATTTTATGGGGTCACGTGCAAACCACAATTAAAAGGTTGTCTTCGTGTTCTAAGATTCCATGGGCAACAATTGCCGGGAAAATGAACACTAGACTCGGGGAAACTTAGGTCTGCAACCCGCTTAGCTAGCAGGAACGGAATATCGCCGCCAATTCCTGGTGCGTACGGGAACTACAACAACTGAACCTCGGACTACACACGGAGATTGACTTCAAGCACTCTTTAATCGTCGAGACTTCTCAATCCACTGTGTAACAGACGAGCTCTCGATGCAAATCAGATGTGAATCAACTTAGGGGCCGATTACATGAGCCGGGATTGCTCGGTTAGCAGGGGTGGCTCGGTCTTTGACTACCGAGATTACTGCTTAGCCTGGTATTACATGAGGCGGACCAGCCCGCCTGCGGCTAAATTTAGAAGCTGTCGTGTGAAAAGTTGGCTACATCAAATAGCACGAATCGAGTGTTTTTACTTTCGTTAATCCATCATTGGTGTATTATTTTCAGTTTTACGTAGCTTTATGGTCTGATAAGCCTTTATGTGTTATAAAGAAAGAGAAATATCGATCTTCTGATGAACCATTTTGCTCTGAAGCGAAATTTAGTGACGAGAAAGTGTTGGCCCGGCAATTGGGATAACATGGTTAATTTTCAGCCCGGCTAGCAGGGATCCCGGCATCGCGATGCCGGGATCCCAGCTAGCCCGGCTGAGATTTTTCCATGTAATCGCAAAGTTGATTTTTAATGTGTTTCACAGATGATGGCGAGATCCCGGCAAACCGAGCCAGCCCCCCTCATGTAATCGGCCCCTTACAGTGACAAGGACGCTCAATTTATACCAACGGTTGCCAAATCATTCTATAAGGAAAGGCTGAATAAAGCCAGCTTAGCAAATACAACGAAAACAAACAATTCGAATTACAAGGAAGTTTACATTGTTCCAAGGCTAAAATCTATATTCAAAGAAATCATATTCTATTGTAAAACTGGATTCTATTCAAAATAAAGAAAAGGAATAGCAGCTAAAAAATACAAGTGAAACTTCTAGTCTATTATGAAACGGAGCGCTATTTCACATATTCCTGTGAAAAGGTAAGGGGTTTGACGATTAAAGTAAGCACATGGTAACTAAATGTCGGCTGAGAGGTGATCTCGCGTACCATGCCTCCCTCTCATCCTCTGTGGCCTTCTACTTTTCAGATTTCTTAGGGCATAAACGCAGATCTTGAAATACGTGGAAAGAACTCGTTCAGTAAAAAAATGGAAAATGTTTCGATATTTTAGTAATTTTTCGAGGACATCTTCCTTCATGCCAAATTAATCTATGATCACGGAGTCACGTTCTGTACATCAAAGATGGTAGATAAAATTAATTGAATATCCTGATTCTGTTGTTAACACGGCTAACACCGTGCTCAAGAGATTGATCATCGAATTAGAATTATATGTAGATCATCGCAGTGACGGTTTTTCAACCTAAGCGGTTGAAAAGAAGAAACCTGAAAAAAATTCAGGCTTGAACGGGAATCGAACCCATGACCTCTGCGATCCCGGTGCAGCGCTTTAACCAACTGAGCTCTCAAGCCAATTGGGAGCTGGTCAATTGAGAGTTCGTATTAATCCCGTAGAAAGAGAATAAATGAATATAAATATATGAAATTCATATATTTGAACTGCAGATAAAGATAGAATTATATGTAGATCATTGCAGTGACGGTTTTTCAAACTAAGCGGTTGAAAAGAAGAAACCTGAAAAAAAAATTCAAGCTTGAACGGGAATCGAACCCATGACCTCTTCGATACCGGTGCAGCGCTCTAACCAACTGAGCTCTCAAGCCAATTGGGAGCTGGTCAATTGAGAGAGATTGATCATCAGTCAGCACTGCAAACGTCACAGAGGGAAAAGAACGAGAGAATTCCATTTACACTCACTTACTATCCACATAACCTCGCAGCCAAAAACATCATTTAAAAGAACTTTAAGTTACTCCAAAATGACAATGAAATAGGAAGAATCTTTTCACTCCCCAATTGATTTCATTCAATGCGCGTGCAAACGATGCAACACTTGTCCTTTCATTCACAATGCGGACAAAATAACAGGACCCAAGCGATCGATTAAAATCACTGATCGTTTTACATACACCTCCGTAAATGTTATCTATTGCATAACGTGCAGTTAATTCAAAAATATATACATTGGTAAAACAGTAAAGAGACGAGGACACCGTTTCCGCGAACACTAAGGAGACGTTGAAAGTAATGACAAGGACGCATCCAAACCAGTTGCCCGGTATTTCAATCTCCCTAATCATTCTAGCCAACACATGACGATCTGTGGCCTTCCCCTACACCAGGGTAGCACGGAGAGCCGTAAAAATATGGAACAAAAATTCATTTTTCAAATTGGCACACTCAATCCCCACGGCATCAACGAACGCTTTTCATTCAACTATTTATTCTTGTTTTTCACGTTGCCATGTTCCTACCAATAGCGTAGCTGCACTACTCTCCATATAAACAAAGTGATACCCACAATTCCTTGATTCGCTCTGACGAAGGGCTAACGCTCGAAACGTCAGCTTTCATTTACGGTGGCCAATTTACCTTAGCAACTCAGTTGATAAATCCAAAATTTTGTGTTTCACGTCCCCACCGACGCACTACCACAGTTTCTTTTTAGAAACTAATTAACCCCCGTGTTTGTTTTTCACGTTTTAGTTACTTTTCGAGGACGTCTTCCTTCATCACAAATTAATTTATGATCACGGAGCCACATTCTGTCAGCTGAAACTTTAGGCCGCAGAAAATTTTAGGAAACGGAATCCTATCCATTGCATTTCCGAACTTTATTTTACACCCTGCACTCCTCAAATCAAATGGACAAGTCATCCGATTAACCATTTGCCGTTAAAATAAGCCATTTCACACTGGTCAGAACCGTTTGGGTTAGGTCACTGAACCAGTGCACGGTAAGCTGGACCGTGTGGCACGACACTTAATAAGGTCAAGACTTCACTTTGTCATTTTGACATGGAAAGCTACATCGGTTGTCGTTGGCGCTGTCCAATTCTACGTAAACTGAAATAATTGCAAAATGAGGTTAAACCATTAAACATTTGACCACTTCTGGTGTTACTGAATCAATTCAACAAGGAAGGCTACACAGTTTCCAAATTGTATAAACCATTTATTGTTTGAGTATTCCATTTCACCAAAGACGACTTGCCCATTTGCATTTTAAATACATATTTCTTAATAAGATAAACCGATATGCCAAAGCAAGAGAAAGCCGTTTATGTTCGTATTTTTCGCGTTGACCGCTGCCTATATCAGAGAGCGCTTTTTTGGGCGGCCGTCACCACCAAAGATACAAGAGTGTCAAACGGCAGATAGTAAGGAGAAATGGTTCAGTGGTGTATTGCAGAATGGTTTAAATGATTCACAAATGCATTTGGTTGGCCGTGTTAGCATGGCCTCCTTTAGTGGTAAAATGAAGCCTGAGCCACGCCCAGATTGGTCTCCTTTAGGGGCTTAACTCTACTTTTCCGACGGGTATCCCCGTCCGTTTTATGTGCGAGTGCCCCCCCCTGGATAAAAGAAAATTCGGTGAGTGTTTGGGAAAATAATTTTAAGGTCAAAACAATCAGAGAACTTCTGGATACAAGACTTCAGCTGTTGTGTTATTGTTTCGCTTTTTTGTCACTTCCAAGTTGTCGCTTCCGAGTCGTCGCTTCCGAGTGGTCGCTTCCATTCCTGGAGCGACTTAATGTATTACAATGTGAGAGGGGCGTAGGGGATGTCAGTTTGCTAGTTTTTTTAACTTCCCCCAACGCTTCCGAGTTGCCGCTTCCAAGTTGTCTCTTCTAAATTGTCCCTTCCGAGTTGTCGCTTTCAACTTTTCGCTTCCGAGTTGTCGCGAGAGAAGACTGAGCCATACCTGTGAAGACTCAGCCATGTCTGCGAAGTTAGCGTACGATGGACTTTTTATTCCATTCGTTTGGAAATTGCAAGCTTCCTCCCTTTCCAGATAGTGCTATTACAGGTACGTTAAAAAGCTTGTCATGTAATTTTGTACATTATGAAGTTTAATTTAATTGGAATTTTTTTCGTTTAAATGACGATACTAGTTTCAACGTTGAGCAACCAGTGTATTAATCTGAACAATTTAAAGCTTAATTCGACCAAAAATCAATCTTTACAGCTGTACGAAAGAAACCGTATTTAGCTTTTGAAAAAACTAATTGGGGACACTAATAAAGTACAAAAATTAAAAGGAAAAATATTTGCATATATAAACAGAAAAAAGGTAAAATATATAAAATATGTAATAAAAAAAAGGTTACTTCGTGTACTCAGAGGTCTAGAATTATTCTAAGAAAGTGACAAAGGGTAGGTTAGAGCGGTTTTCATTTGAGTGTCAAAAATGAAAGCAATTACAGAGGCAATCACGAGCACAAGTAATTATAATTTCAGTCATTCGCGTAGCCTAGTAAACCATGATTGGTTTTACTTGGTTTTACTGGACAATCGGAATACAAAGCAAATACACGTCGCCAGCCCCAAGCACTGGAAAACGTGGGTGCTTAA
>Ga0126336_10002127_pt1 | contig 11082 bp, 10 predicted proteins | sample SidCmetagenome_FD_92530 | JGI IMG/M metagenome (GOLD analysis project Ga0126336, IMG submission 92530) | Coral microbial communities from El Islote,Puerto Morelos, Mexico - Siderastrea C C metagenome | ecosystem: Host-associated > Invertebrates > Cnidaria > Coral | place: El Islote,Puerto...
GAGCGGTACTATCTTATATAAGACGCATGCGCATATTAGTCTGCTGAATGTTACCTTCGTGTGTTCTTGTCTTTTAATTTACAGTATTTAAGATATGAACGGCGAAGGGTTGTTAAGTATGGGTATTTGTCTTATATGACGCATGCGCAACTGAGTAAAGCAGCTAATAGGATTGAAAGCGATATTGGCTGTGTTGTCTGATCTAGTTGGTGGTTATGGTGAAAATTGTTTTAGTACAGGAGTTTTGTTATGGGGATTGACATTTTGAGGGATGTAAAAATGTGGGAGTGGAAGGATTTGTGAATGTGAGGAGCATATCACGCTTCTGTGAATGTGATTTGCTTTGAAAGTAGCGTTTTGTATAGCAGCGGTGTAATATTGTGCTGCGTGAGAGGCAGTTTCCCTTAACGTTTTATGGGGGCACGGTTTCCGAAGTGGATTGCAAGTTTTCACATTGGGTGACCTGTATTTCGCAGAGGAGAGAAACGACAGCTGTGTGTGCAGCTTATTAGCACGGCAGGGAACAGTGGCTTAGGAAGAGAAGGGATTGGCACTAGTATGATGATGCAATTAGTGGATTGCACCATCGATACATCAGTTCTTGAGAAGGGAGAGAGATGAGTGTTTACTTGACGCGAGAAGTTGATTTTAATTGCATAAAGACGAAGGAATCGGTCATTAATAAAGAGATCAATTAATAAGGTAGCTGTTACGAGTCTTTAAGTTAGAAAATAACTGAATATTATCAAGCGATGCGTGAAGTTTGCGTGTGGTGCTGGTTGGTTTGAGGTAATTTTGTTCGTAGTCTGGCACGTAGCCGTTCCGAGTCAACTTGTTTACTTTGCATGGGGATTCCCGGGTTAGCAAACCGGGTTTAAACATCACGTCACGTCAGACTTTGACGATCTGCCCGAGCTCGTGTTTATCAAGCGTTATATTTTGATTCTACTGCTATGTTCACTGTTTGTATTCACGGTCTACTGAGGCACAGCAGTAAATACTCCGTCATCCCTTTGTAAGCATCCTCAGTTGTGGGCAAATTTATACCGACATTCAACGTTTGAGTGAATTTGCGTTTTTCAACAGAAATGAAAGTGATAAGAAAGATAGCCTGAGTCATCAAAGTTTAAACATTACGTCATCCAGTAACGCTACAGTCAAAATACTGTTTCACACAATCTACTTATTACTTATTACTTTTCGTCACGCCGGTTCGTATAAACACAGGATCGCGCTAACATTTGTGAAACCTAGGGGTGGGGAGGGTCAGAGACGCCGGTTAAAATGCCCGTTGGGTTTTCTTGTTGTATATTAAATCTTATCGATTGTGTACGACAACATTGCACGATTTTCCTTCAGTTTCAGTATAAAAAACTCACATCATCAAACCAAATTTATTAATGGCGGAACTAATAAACGTCCTCGTAAAATCGAATGGGTTTCTCGTGGCAACCAAGACAAACCGAGGTGAAATATTATCTGCTCCTGCAGTTTGTGTTGTGGATCCAGCGCTCATGGAATGTAGTGGCATGGGATTTGCAGCTTTTCTACTCGAAAATTTTGATCGAATTATGTTCTGCAGTGCTTTGGGAAACAACCGACCAGTTCAACATTGGCGATTATGCCATTCAGCTTGCTCAAGTGATCCCAAAGTGAATTCATGGGACTGGTATTTTGAACCTGTTAATCGTGGACTGGACTCCCAGGTTGAAAGAGTGTTATGCCCTGTGAATTTCAGTGAAGAAGAAATATGTAGAGGTCGTCCCGATTTAAGACCGGTTCTGAACAACAGTTTTTAAGAATCGAACTGAAGCTGAAGGATATGAAGACAGCGAGCTAATAACCACAGAAGTGAGAATGAGAATAAACAAACTCATTAATCAGTATGTAAAAACCTAATTCAAGAATAACGGAAAAAGTCGAGATATTTTACCAACGATATCTTGCCGGGTTTACTGTATTAGGAGTCCATGTTCGAGGCACAGATCACTGGTTAGAAACCGCTGAAAAAAGACTACCACCTTTGATGAGCTGGGTAAAAAGCGCAAAGGCGATTTTTGAAACTCTACCCCAGCCAAAGAAAATTTTCATTGCTAGTGATAACGATGAAGTTATTGAAAAGTTTGTCACTATTTTCGGAAAGGAAACGGTGAGTTTATTCTTCAATATTTTTGTAGATGTATGTCCTATCTGCATCTGTAATTGATTTCGAGATGTGTTAAACACCGGTCTCGACCTGTCTGTTTATTTTATGATTCTACATTAACAATATGAGTACTTGAGTTCCTATTAACTCCATTCCAAAAAAAAACCGTAGATCGACGGAAAAAGTCACTAGCCTTATTGATGGTGCTAAAACTGAACACAAAAAGGGATCCGATGTTTCGACCTTAAACCGGTTTGTTTTAATCCAGCATTTTCATTTGGGTTAAAAGCCTTAGAATAAATGTTAATAAAATGGTAAAAAAAGAAGAGCTAGGCCTAGCTACAAAAATCCCGAAAAATGGCCTAAAAATCTCTCCAGAATTTCTCCAAAAACGTTCTAAAAATCTCCGATTTCACCTCTAGAAGTCCCGTAAAAACTCCTAAAAATTTCCAAAAATCCCATGATTTTAAACAATTGGGTGACCTGTGGTGAAAATTCCATGCCTTTGGTGGGCTTTCTGCTAGCGCCCACAGTCTCAGCCAAATCAACAAGCTCTTCTGAGCCCGCCAATTTGAACTTACGGACAGCAAGGAATGCTGGATTATGGGTAAAACCGCCGACCAATACAGTGAGGGGGCATCAAGGGGGCATCAAAAAGTTTCCTGACAATCGCTTGGGGCGAAACATTTCTAAGTTTCAAGCTTTTTTGTAACAACTAAACAAAAAACCGTTAAAATATTCACCAAAACCTCTAAAAATCCCTCCAAATCTCTAAAAATCGTACACTTTTCTAAAAATCGTGTGAGGCTCTAAAAATCCCGAAAAAAGTCCTGATTTTTGTAGCTAGGCCTAAGAAGAGCCCTCGAATGAAGCTGTTTTAGTTTTCCGTTTACTAATTGAAATTACGTTTCCAGCTGCGCTCGCAGCTGGCAAGATTCACAACACCTTCATAAACGTTTTTAAATGGCATATTCAATGGTATTAAAAACTTCACACAAACAAATTTTCGTCTTTTCAGCCGAATTTGAGAGAAATTTTTTTCATGACGGGCTTTGAGCCGCGCAAAACCTATTATGCAAATTAGCTGAGGGCAAATTGAATGTGCCCTCAGCTAATTTGCATCAGTAACTTTATGCCATGGTTTGACAGCTTGTAGCTTTATGAAGATAGGAAGAGGTGTTTATTACAATTCATTGCGGATAAAAATAAATTTGGCTTCTCGGTCACTTTGTTTAGTAGCCTGCTTAGTTGGCGGTATTTTTCGCGTGAAGGCAAAAACGAGCGCGAACATGAGAATACCCAAAAACGAGCGCGAACAATATCGCAACATACGCTCACTAATTTAATAGGCTAAGCTGGTAATAATAATTACGACAGTGCCATTATGTCCAAAAACATTTATTTTAATTTTTCAGGGTATTATCCGCCTTTTCCCCGTACCAAATACTGCAAGCTAAGCCTTAGGCCAGATGACACGATACATCGTTTATTTTAAGCCAGTTATTGTAATCGCTCGATCGCTTTTGATTGCTGTAACGACAGAATAAGCCAAAGCGCGATGTTATAGATTCCGCTTCCAGGTATATGCCACCCAAGGAAGACGAATAAGCTAAAAAGCGATGTCAGACATTCCGCTTCCAGGTATCTGCTACCCAGGGAAGGCAGAATAAGCTAAAAAGCGATGTTAGACATTCCGCTTCCAGGTATCTCAGTACCCAAGGAAGACAGAATAAGCTAAAGCGCGATGTTAGACATTCCGCTTTCAGGTATCTACCCAGGGAAGACAGAATAAGCCAAAAAAGCGATGTTAGACATTCTGCTTCCAGGTATCTGCTACCCAAGGAAGACAGAATAAGCTAAAAAGCGATGTTAGACATTCCGCTTCCAGGTATCTGCTACCCAAGGAAGGCAGAATAAGCTAAAAAGCGATGTCAGACATTCCGCTTCCAGGTTTCTGCTACCCAAGGAAGACAGAATAAGCTAAAGTGCGATGTTAGACATTTCGCTTCCAGGTATCTGCTACCCAAGAAAGACAATATTAGCTAAAGTGCGATGTTAAGCATTCCGCTTCCAGGTATATTCTACCCAAGGAAAACAGAATAAGCTAAAGCGCTATGATAGCGGTCATGTTTCCAGGTACAGCATATTACAGTAAGGAAATCAGAATAAAGCTAGAGCGCGATGCTAATATTTCACCTCAAGGTGTGTACAAAATCGTTCATTTTCTCTTGTTGACCGAAGGTCTCTTGTCTCTTTTTGTCGCGATTCCAAAGCTTCGTGGATTGGTCGTCGTTATTAAAGACGCACGCGATTTTCAAAACCTCATCAGTTTCCCGCCAGCATTGTGTTACACGCAAAACACAAATGCAATATAATGTTTTGTAGAAAACCTGGTATTACCCATTATGTCGTTACAGTATTTAGGTTGGAAACCTTCTTTTCTTGAAATACAGTAAGTAATTTATCAAAAGGAAAACGCAATGAAGCTGGGTAATGTTAATACGTGATACCAGTGTAGCTCGAATAAATTATAATCGGAGTCGTGAAAGCGCCACGTCCCATGCGTCCTATAACATACATGTCTTCACATAAAAATCTATAGCCTTAGTCTAAAAATTGCTTGATGTCGGGTTCTTCCTCGACCTACATACAAATCAATGCAACTTAGTAAAGACAATTATGCGCAGCTTTCTAAGAGGCATCGAGGAGAATTTGCGGGTTTAGGTAATGTTGAAATAGATTCCCGCCAGATAATTCTCACACAAAATTATGATTCTGTTTTGACAGCCTGACCAGGAAAATCTACTAAAATCGCAATTGCATGCATCAACCGGTTTTGATTGTCACAAAGGACTATGGTGGCGGTCTAGCAAAGAAAATATATCACAAAACTGAAACGACGAATAACATCACAAACGGCGTGACAAGATCAAATAATTCTCTGGTCCTGTTTTAGGTTTCGTTTCCTGGCGTATGGTAACAAATCGTGCGACTCAAGCCCTTTGTGTTGCTAACATTCGACAGAGCCAAAAGGAGGTTGCCCGAATCAGACATACCTACCTTAAAATTCCTGGACTTGCGCTGACTGCACTCGTTCTTTCCGGCACAGTCTAAAATCAGGACTGGACTCTGGACTGGACCCTGGACTCGACTGGACTCGACTGGACTTTGGACTCTGGACTCTGGACTCTGGACTCTAAGATATATATGATATATGATTGAAACGTCTTCGGCTCTTTTTCGGGAACCTTCGGCATTCGTCGGCAAACTTCGCAATTCTTCGGAAAATCACCGAATCTTCATCTGTTTTCTTTCATTTTGTTGAATGTGCTCAAATCGCACGACCTTCTCGTGATGTTTTGAGAACTTTCAAAACATCACTCCTACCTTAATTGTACTCGAGGCCGCGCAATTTCCTGTACTTATTGTTTCTGCCTTCCAAGATACGATCTGTAATAGAAATACCAAACGGAGACAGTATTGGCAAAATGGGGTGCAAAAGCGAGGCCCATTAGCCAATGTATATTTCCACTGTACCGCGAACTGTGTGACGTTGATGCAACCAGCATTTATTCCCCTTTTGGAAGTTATTCCGAGTGGTCTCCATCCCCATTTACAAGCATCACATAGACAGCACATTGCGAAACTGCTACAAATAAACTAATGAAATTGTTTCTCTCAGTGTTTGTTAATTAGTTTCCCGTGACCGTTACTTTCTCGATGACGACGATGATGATAATTAAGGAAAGCGTGTAAAAATTAGTGTACGAGGCTATGTCGAGTTTTATTCAAAGTTCAATAGGCTTTCTCGAGCCATGGCCATAGCTATCTCGAACATGAACTCGTTCCCCTTGGGCAATGCTATCTCGAACTACCGGGTACCGAGACCTCCCGCCTAAAAAGGATACTTTGTGCGGACCCACGGGTAAATTAAGGCAATTTCTAGGTAAATTTCACTGGAGATTAACTAGATAATTTGTTTAAAATTGAATTAAAGAAATAAAAATAAATATTGCGCATGAAAATGATGATAAATAATAAAATGGAAACAAAAACAGTCGTTAAATTGCGTAAGATAGCTAAAAAGTCACGCATGTCAACAAAATGTCAACAAAATTTGCAACTTTACAAAGGAAATTACCCCGTAAGAAAAGATGGAATATTCAACATGTCGCAAGCGTGGGACAAAGAAAACATCTGAGTACCCGACGGGAATCTAACCCATGACCTTCCGTAAACTGGTCGGACGCTCTAACCACTGAGCTACTGGGAGACTCGTGGCGAGCATAGGTCATATTTACTGAGTTCGTGGTGACACGCGTCCTGCATACTGTTAGGATCAGCAATGTCGAAGTGCCCCTTAGGTGATAAATAAAGAAAGATGGTGAATTTTAAGCTTGGAGAAGGAATAAGAAAAAATGGAATATTCAACATGTCGCGAGCGTGGGACAAAGAAAAAATCTGAGTCACCGACGGGAATCGAACCCATGACCTTCCGTACACCGGTCGGACGCTCTAACTACACTGAGCTACTGGGAGACTCGTGGCGAGCATAGGTCATATTTACTGAGTTTGTGGTGACACGCGTCCTGCATACTGCTAGGATCAGCAATGTCAGGTGATAAATATAGAAAGATGGTGAATTTTTTTTCTTGTTTACGAATTTTCTCTTTGCTTTTTTTCTTTCTTTTTTGCTTTTTGCTTTTGGGATCGGTTTTTATTCTTTGTAAAGCTTAAGATGTGGTTTTTTCTAAAAGAAAATTGAACAGACACTAAAAATAAAAGAAATAACTTTTCATATGCCTGGTAATTTTTCTTTTCTATAAAATAGTACGTGCGTTTGCAGAAATGAAATCGGAGCCGCGAGAATATTGCTGGTATAAAGGGCTCCTAGTAGGGGTTCGGGAATAGGCTCCCATTGTTTTCTTTCATTGGTATACTCCGTCCTCATTCCATTTTCCTCTCTTCTCTTCTTCTCGTCTTATCGAAAAGTTTCGATTCAAATTTAAGGCGATCTCTCGAGCTTAGTCTATTTTGCACGATTTCATTACATTTCTATTACAGATTGTACCTCAGAAGGCACAAAAAATAAGTATTGGAAATCGCAAGGCCTCGAGTACAATTAGGGTAGGTGTGATGTTTTGAAAGTTCTCAAAACATCACGAGAAGGTCGTGCGATTTTTTATTATGGTACATTCAACAAAATGAAAGAAAATCGATGAAGATTCGGTGATTTTCCGAAGGATTCCGAAGTTTATCGACGATTTCCGAAGGTTCTCGAAAAAGAGCCGAAGATATTTCGATCATATATCATATGTATCTCAGAGTCCAGAGTCCAGAGTCCAGTCCAGAGTCCAGTCCGGGACTATGCCTAATGTTTGTCATGCTGTTTTGAAAATAACCGCAAGGACACATACCGACCGCACGTGTTGAGGTAATTCCGCTTCATAGCTGACAGAAATGATTGGCGTAAAAAAAACGCTTTTAATGAGTACATGCTGCGATTTTTTCTCATGGCCTAAGGGAAATGGTCATCACAACTGTACTGGTTGAGGACCCACCTTGTGTAGGGGTAAGGGGGCTATGCAAGATACCGCCCGTCTGATTAGCCAAATGGACAAATTTTATTGGCCTCAAAATTTGAGTTGAGACTTTATATTAATTAGGTGTGCATGAAGTTTGCATCGCTGGAGAAATGGCACAAGGAGATTTGAATCTTTTTCTTAGTTTCTACTCCTGATAGAGTGGGGGCTATACAAACGAGACACCATCTTTTAAGGTGGGGGAAGGGGGTACATGAAGAGACCACCTGTCTTTTTGCAGAATGGTGGGTCCTGTCTAAGTACAATAGTTTTGACCATTTCCCTAAGTTCCTCATAGAAAGCACTGGGCCTGCGGCCTCGTGTTTCATCAGTTTCTCGGTGTTTGGATACCCTGATGAAACACTCGCCCTCGTTGTTGATATGACTTCTCAGTCGCGCATAATAAGCAATAGATAATCAACACTTAACTAACAAGCAAAATTTGTCTGTTTATGTTACCTTGTGATTAGCACGTAGTTGGTCGTAGGTAATGGCGGCCAAAAATGCAACGTTTCCTTGCAAACCATTTATGGCAATGCTAATATTTGTATTGGCGTTCTCCTACTTTTCAATCGTGTGACAGAACTACCTTTGGAATCATCCTGTTTCGACTGGACAAAAAATCCTAACTGAATTTGCACCAAGTGCAAAGACTTGAAGAACAGTTGGAGCAACAAACAAAAGAAGAAAAAGCGCCTAGACCTTTTACCTCCCGGCAAGTCTCAGATACAAGCGCGAAAAACTTGTCCACAGTGTTTAATAATGTTCACAAATTGCTCTGTAAACGTAAATGTGAACTGTAATTGAACCATTTTTCGATTAGTAGATACAACTAACTTATAAAGATTTACTAATTTTACGCAAGTTATGAAATGTGCATGTGGTATATACCACTCTTACTAGAGAGTGGTGTACCGTTTTTCACTTGGTATTCAAACGCATGCACGTGGTGTGGTATACATCCGGTGACTGGTACTTAAAGAAATGAATTATTAATGAGTTTGAGAAATTTGGTTCGGACAATTCCACATGCAACCAATCAACGACCCTGATAGAAACCTGATAGATACTCCCATTACAGCCAATCAGAGCCATGCGTTTACATTTGGTGTTTCATGTGTCACGTGTTCGTCATCACGTCAGCGGCGATAGCGCGGAGCGGGAAAGGCAAGAATTTTGCTTTTAGGATTATCGAGATCGAGGAAGAATTCATTAAAGCTCTGATGCCTTCAGTGATGTCTCTTGGGTGAATAGACCTTTTTACCGATACGGCAGCCATATTGTTTTTGCCCCCTGGGTATCCCATAGTATAGTACTCATTGAAATTTACTAATTCCTTTGTAGTGATAATGCGGCATTATCACAATAATAGAATCAATCCAGTGTTATGGGATGTCCAGGGGACAAAATCAATATGGCTGCTGTATCGGTAAAAAGGTCTATTTATGAGCTTTTATACACTCGGTCGCACTCGTTGTTATCGGAAGCTAAGCTTAGTCACTGAACGCCGTCAAAACCTTGATGAATGGCTCACGGGTTATTCTTGCCATTCTTTTTTTTTTATCTGAAAAATATTTGTCTTTCAAACCTTAAAAACATCGCTTGCATTAATGGAATAACAGAACCAGCCCAGGTTAAAGGTTCGCGGCCAATATACCAGAATACAATGATGCTTTATCAAATGCCAATTTAGCAGGCACAACAAAGATCTGTAAAGACCATGAAACGTTTATGACTGCTTAGGAAAGGTTAATAATTAGTAGCCCATGCTTATTCAAATGGCAATTTCGGGCTTGAAATGAACAGAACTCTTTTCGAGTGTTAAATTATTTATTATAGCATTGTTTTTTTATCACCATTTTACACAGCGTAGTTCGTGCTTAGGTTTAGTCAGGATTATACCCGAACTTGTTCAATATGTGTCCGGATTATTTAGGAATTGACTGGACTGTTAGGGATCGCGTTCAAGTTAAGAAAGGAAAAGCGAAAATCCAGAAAACAGTTGAAATTGACACCACCCACCTCTTTGACTTTCTGGGATCACTGTAAAGGATGACGCTTCCTTGAAAGAAAGAAGCCTGGTGCTCAGCTTAAGGTATCAGCCACGGAAAAAGTGTCATGTTTTGATATATGAGATTTTTAAATGCTCAGATAAATCCCTTCGAGAGCTTTCTTTCAAACAAAAAATTAGAAGGAAATAATGCCTCGGTGGAAAGCTATCAGAAATAAAAAATATTTCCTGGTTAATCATGGTAATTGATCGCTAACAAGTTCTGTCACACCTGATTAACTTGATCACGTGAAATCGAAAGGGCGTGCTGGCATGGCTGGTTGCACTCACATTTTAAGCAATTTTTGCCAGGTGGTCTTGATCTTAATTCATTCATCCATCCATTCATTCATTCATTCATTCATTCATTCATTCATTCATTCATTCATTCATTCATTCATTCATTCATTCATTCCATTCATTCATTCATTCATTCATTCATTCATTCGTTCGTTCGTTCGTTCGTTCGTTCGTTCGATCATTCATTCATTCAATCAATTCGTCCACCCATCCATCCATCCACCCATCCCTCCAAGGCATCCTGGCACATGTTCAAACATGGACGGCAGCATTTTTTGAGTAGTCTGCCTTGCTAACTCTCTGCAACAAAACGTAATGGCGAATAGGCGAATGCGATGGAACACCGCTTATCATCAGAGGAAAGCGTGGCGAAAGGCCTAGCAGCAGCAGTTCACCCGAAATCCCTCCAAATAAATCCGCGAAGACCTCAGAGCTCATGACCGAACATGCCGTCCTGCCAAGTATCTGGATCGCGCTAAACAACATACAAAGAAACACTGACGAGCTTCTTAAGGAAAACAGAGCACTATGTAACCAATACGAAGAACAGAAGTCGTTAGAATTTCATATTGCCAAAGTAGGAAGCTTGGAAACAGAGAACACAGCGCTGAAGAAGGAGGTGCGCTCACTTAAAAAAGCGGTACGCAATGCAGAAGAAGAAATTGCTGACCTAAATGACGACCTAGATGGATTTAAAAACGACCTCGGAGCTGCAATAAACCAAATAGACGACTTAGAGCAGTACAGCAGAAAACACAATCTTGAAATTCACAGCATTTTCGAGTCTTCGGAAGAAAACCTTCCCGAAAAAATCATCAAGCTTGGGAAAGTTCTCAACGTACATATCGCCAATAACGACATCGATATCTGCCACAAAGTGGCTACACGTAGATCTAGCGGCGATCCAAGACCAATCATAGTACGCTATAGGTCTTACAGGGCCAAAAGTGAACTGTACAAGGCCAGGAAACACCTTAAGTCAGTAAGCTTAAGCAACTATTTCC
>Ga0126336_10002128_pt1 | contig 11082 bp, 8 predicted proteins | sample SidCmetagenome_FD_92530 | JGI IMG/M metagenome (GOLD analysis project Ga0126336, IMG submission 92530) | Coral microbial communities from El Islote,Puerto Morelos, Mexico - Siderastrea C C metagenome | ecosystem: Host-associated > Invertebrates > Cnidaria > Coral | place: El Islote,Puerto...
CACACAATTATCACTCTTGTGATTAGTTTATTATCATGTAGAAAGTAATTGTTGTACAGGCATTACGGTCAACGGCATACGTATTATTGCTTACACTCAACTTATTTTAATTTTAAATTACATAGGCTGGAGATTCCGCTGACTCTATTCGTCCTCTTTCTGGTCACGAAATGATCACCAACCATTAGGGCGTTAAATCTTGTTGCAAGAAAAAAGAATAAAAAACAATATCAGCATCCACATATCAGATAATATTAAATTATAATTAAAGGCTCTACCCTGCCTTGCCCTCTTTAAGCTCAGAGCCATTTGGAGTGTATAACTGTCAAGAAAGTGATTTTAAAGAATGTGTGATTAGTACATATGGGGTGAAATATATTGGCAAGGCTGAAGATGGTGTTGAATATTTTGAATAGACCATTAGAAAGTCAATTTTGGCCGCTTTTTCAAAGCGAGGCCTGGTGCTCATCCTTTCAGGTGTAGATGACTTTTATTTGGGTGCGAATGTAAACTCATTTCCATATGGAAGGTTGAGCACCCGGCCTCGTCTTGAAAAAGAGGCTAAACTCAATTCGGAAATGGGCAATCCTGAATTGAAGTGAGCAGTAATTTTCTATAATTTTCTTAAATTACTCATAGTGAATTATAGCTAACAATAAAAAAAATGTGAATTAAGGCCAATTCCATATTAATATACGTGTACATCTTCCCAAAAAAGGGTGAAAAGCAAGCGTTACACAAGCGTTACGTACCTTTTTCGACTTTCTAATCAAGGCGCAGTGGAGAAATTATGGATTTTTTTCGCAGAATCTTTTAGCTCGTTTTTAAAATTCGCCAGCGATACACTTTCATGTAATAAATCGGCGCCAACCGGTGCCATGTTTAATTTTGAATTAAGAAAAGCTAAACTGCTGGAAATTTTCAGTCTCCTCTTCAGTCACGCATACAAATTCCTATCACTGCCTCATAGTTTTCGAATACCTCCTTTTTCAAAGATGAAGATCGTACTTTTCATTCGTTTTAGTGTGAATTATAGAGAAAAAGCACAAAAAGCTTCCATTTGAAAAATTCAGCGGATAAACTTGGTCCTCCGCATAGCCCGCGTAGCAGTGGTTTCTGTTTCCTTTTAGCCAAGCGGAAGTAGAGTGAGCCAGGCGGGATACGCGCGACGGCACCCGCTTCTAATCATTTTGCTCCTTTCGCGCGTAATCCGCCTAGCTTACGCTTCTCTTGCTTGGCTGAAAGGAAACGGAAACGACTGCTACGCAGGCTAGTCATAGCGTTGTTTATCCTATTGGCAGTTTTTGTACTAACTTTGGAGTACTGACACTGAATAAGGGTTGTTCGCTTAACTAGTACTACAGTGTACACCGAATTAACCCTTTTTTGGGGGGAATCTTATTAATTTGCGGAAGGACACATTATAGTCGATGTCATCATAGGCTTTTGTCGGTATGTAATGAATGAAATGCTGTGGAATCTTATTAACATAAGGCGATGTCGTGTTCTAATTTAAGCTTAAAAACAGGTTTTGAACCGGGTTGGCAAGTGTACAGCGTAAAAGTAGAACATGACGTCACGTTATCTTAACGAGATTGTACTCTTCCCCAGGGGGGCGTTGATTCGGAGCGTACAGTACGATACGATGCGATACGATAAGATACTTCACGATACCATACCATATAATAGGATATAATACGATCCAATACAATACAATACAGTTACATTCCCTGAAGCATTTTTCAGAAAAAAACTTACGTACAATGCTGGGTTATAGATTACAATCTTCGTATAGTAATAAAAACTAAACGTACTAAAAATACTACTTTACATAACAAGCCAGACGCTCTCAGCATCCAAAAAATACCTCGGGATCCCGCTGAGATACCAGTCTTTTAGTCTGGTATCTCTGCGTGAAGCCCAGTGAGTTACTAGCATTCCAATGTAATTCAATCTGTCTTGGTGATCGTTTCTGTCCCACTTAAGCGTTAATTTTCGCGCGAATGAGCTATAATCTTTAAGCGTGAAATTCATGTAATCTTTGTTTTTAATTGATTCTTCTTTTATTCATGGCGTTTGAGAGATACACAAACAAGTTCTATAAACTCTGGATTGGCAGGAATTCGCTTTAAAAAAGGTATAGCCTTGAAGAAGAAAGATTTAGGCTCTTAATCACACCACGGATCTCCAACGACAAATCGAAAAAACTACACTCTGCTCACGCACACTGTCCTGGCATTAGTTATACAATCTTCGTATAGTAATAAAACTAAACGTACTAAAAATACTACTTTAAGTCGCAAATGATATTACACTTACACACTTGAGGGGGTTGAACAGGCAGCACTGAAAGTCCCGCCCGCCGCGAGAGTCCATGCAGGCCTCGTCCAATTCTGCAGAGCCCACGTGAGTCCAGTAGCATCCAGAGCAACCACCATGGATACAGAAGCGGTTGTTTAGTAGTTCAGGCAATTCACAGGCATTTTGGCTAGCTATGGCGTGATCTAAATAGAATACAGAGGGTTCAATGGGTTAACTGTCAAATGGCTGAAATGTTAATCGTCAGCCGTCAGCCTTCAGCGGACGGTCAAATCGTCAACTATGAAACAAGCGAAAGTTTTACTGTTAACCGTGATCATCGATAGTACAACCTAGGCATTTTTCAAGTCCCGTAAGGTGATGCCAACGGCCTTCGGGTTGATCGCCTTTTTCTCCACAAATCCTTGTTTAAAATTGCTTCAAGTCAGAGTATTTCTTAGGTAATTAATTCCTTAAGTATGTGGCAGTGATAGAATATAGCAAGTATAAACTTTAATTATTTCCCAGAAGAAAAAAAATGCCTGTCTGAACAGGATTGAGAGAAAGCGTTTGAGTTAAAAAGGCTATAAATTTAAGGTACGCCCAATGGACTATATGCCAATACTGTTGCTGTGGAGATTTTGGAAAAATCATTCTTAAAGATTTATTTCACCAACGAACTCGGCTAAAAATATTTGCTCAAATAGACCTTAAAGTAAATGAAATTAAGCACAGAAACCTTATCTTAGGTGATTAATTTTTAAATCTTTTAAGGGTTACAGCGGCGGAAGTCGTACCGAGTTACGAAGAACGATTTGTTTAATTAAGGTATTCTCTCATATGGTATTCTTGTACGTCCTTTGTCTCCGAAACGAAAGCAGCACAAAATACTCCTTATCTAGCTGTAGAAAAGATTGGAAAAATACCACTGTAAGAGGATTTTTGCTGGAAAGTCCAGTGGAAGGTAGCTGAGGACGCGTTATGTCCTTGACTGTGGGATGAAAAAGATTTATTCTTTTCGTGATGTTTTCGTGAAGTTTCACTTTGCAAATGTCACCGCCTGGAGGCAAAATATTGGCAACCGATTTTGGCTGGAATGCTAATTTGGCTGACCATGAGGTAAAAGTTTAAAAGGGAATACTATTGGCCCTTTGTTTTAGTTTTCTCTCATTTACCTTGCAAGATGTACGCAACGACCACCATCATCAGGAAGAAAACATAAGTGCTGGCCGCCATTTTATTACTCTGTTTAACTGAGAAGCAGAACATTGGTGATTATTATACACTTTTGACCACTCCTGAATATGATTAAACTCAATCTGTGATTGGTTCACAACCTCGTCAGCTTTTGTATACTCATGACCAGGAGTTATTGAATTAGTAATGCATGGTGGGTTACGCTAGGAGCTGACGTCCATTAGTTGCAGAATATTAACTTCTAAGATTTTCAATGCTTCTTGATAGGCACATTCCGTATTTTATTGAAAAAATGCCCTAGAATGCTTCGATAGACGAGGTTTGCAGTGCTCGTAGCCAAAATACACATCAATATTCATGAAATAATCATCCAGTCAACAGGAAAAAGGTGCGAGAAGAACACCCGTAGAAGGGGGAAGAGGGTCCGTAGAATTTCATACTGAGGGCTTCGCCATGAGATTCAATCCCCAGCCCTTTCGTTTACACTGGTAAACAAACATGACAAAGGCTTCTCGGAATAAAACCTGTTCTGTATGGTACAATAACGTGCAAACCGAAGACAGTAGATGGTCTCACTCGTTATCAGCATACCGGCGTTCTTTCGCAGACTTTCAAACACTTGAAGGTTCCATGCAAGCTTTCGTATGTTTTTGCGAGGTCGCATATGCCAAATCTGTGTGAGCCTTCCACTTTGTAGTGCAATTAATTTATAATAATTTTTCCTACTTTTTCGTATACTGGAAGCATAGAAAAGTCACCTTCGGGTAAAACTTAGTTCTTGTTAACCGAGCAGGAGGTCTGCATGGGAGCATCTTGACTGAGGTCGCCAGTACGGACCGAATGCAGGGAGGTCTGTAGCAACGACCGAGGTCAAGATTCTCCCATATAGACCGACCTAGCTCGGTTAATAAGATGTTTATTATATGGCTAAACAAGAAATCAAAAGGATATAGAAATAAATAATTTTATTTGTTTCTCTGCGCGGACTCCAGGAATAAGCTTGCTTACTTCTGTCACTAGTCTCCAGTCCAAACGGGACAAACATAACTGTTCAAAATCCAGTTTTGCTCTCAAACTTCGTCAGTGAATGAAGACAAAATAACCATTCTTTTCATACAGGCTCAATGAAAAAGCTTGTGGTTAAGCAATAATTTATAAAAAGTGACCAAAAGTGCGACGAATGTCAATACCTGTTTGTGCCTAGATCGCTCAGCGATCAGTTCTCATTCAGCCTTGCGATCTTCGACTGATCACCATAAAAAACGTTGATGTTGAATATGCAGCCTTCGAACTTGTCAATACGCGCTCCAGCAAAAATTGCCTGAGGCTGGATTTGTTGGACTGTGAAAACATTTTGTTGTGTTGATGTGGGAGCACTGACTTAGATTTCTTCGGACTGAGCGGATGTACCTGGTCCACGATTCAGGACAGCAGACATTTCTCGCTGTCGCTTCAGAGATGCTGAATGGTAGCTGTTGAGGCTTTTCAAATTCTTATGACCGCTTAGCTGTGCAACGAAGTTTGGCTGAACGTCTGCTTCGAGGAGTCGTCCAATGCTGGTCTTCCAACGGAGAGATTAGAAACCTTCTTCTTGTTAGTGTCATCGATTTCGGCTACAGCAAAAGCGTCCTTGAGGAACTTGCTAATTCCAAGGCAAGGGGTCTATCCAGATACCACACTTTGTCATTTGGTTTTCGTCAGTGATTTATGGCGAGATAAAAAGGAACATCTGGTTCTAATATGGCTTCGGAACGGCGCCTTCGAAACGCTTTGTAAAATTCAACTGGGCATCTTGACTTGTTGCTGCTTGCGTACGCTTTCGGTTCAAAGGCTCTTTGATGACCACCATCTTGTCCGGTACGTGTTTTCACTGCCTCTTTTTGACTTCCACACAAGGTATTCAGAATCGGTTTCTGGATCACTGGCCAAGCCTACATCACCCCAATACAGCTTACGGCTTCCATCTCGAGCCCTCCAGCCAAATGGAGAGAAAGAAACTACCACAGACCCCTTTGTAGTGATTAAGGATCCTGAACAAAGAACTGGCCATTTTCAAACAGTGCATCTTCTTCGGCTTCACTTAGCTCTCTTGTGGCATTTGGACGGTTTCCTTTTCCTTGGCGAACCAGGTTCTTTCGTTTGGCAGCAAGACCCTCTCTGGACTTGGAGAACTCGTTATCCTTAAAAATGTTAATCAGACTTCCATTTTCATGCAAGTGGCGTTAAAAACTTCGCTGGAAGCCGCTTAAAAATAATGAGAGTCGGGGAAGGAAAGAAAGGGAACGTTTGATTTCATTTATCAATTTATTTACTGCTACGTACTGTTCACCCCTTTTTTTGACTTTGCCTTTGTAACAAGCCTTTGTCTTTGAGAGGTTTTTCTCAACAATATGGTATGGTATGACAGGAGTATAGAATGTATAGAATTTGATCTCATTTAACTTTAAGAAAACACTTCTTCTAGCTTTCATGACAATTGTAGTTACAACTTCCGACTGCCTCTTTTTATGTAAAACGACAACAAATTTTACATTGAAAGCTCACCAGCTCTGTTACAAAGTCTTCGCTCGATGTTTGCTTGGGTATGAATCACCTAAAAAAGCTAATATGTTGAGGAGGCGAGGAAATGTATATTCTAAAATTTGTCAATAACTTGTGACGAGAAAACAAACACAATGTGATGCACGGTGACAGTTTTTATATTGGCCTTAACACTTTAAATCACTTTAATTTTTTCCTGAGATGGATTCATCAATTCCTTCGTACTAAGTGCGTGAATTTGTTTTGAAAGCTATTATCAAAAATTAAGTTTGTTTAAATATTAACCTTTGCGAATTTTCTCCAACTTAAATCTCACTACTCGTGGCGTGTTTAATCTCTTTACGAGGTGTTTCATTCGTGTTCAAACTATCGTTTATCCCCGGGGTAGTTATCGTGCAGTGTAAACATTTTTCTTTCGAATATTTGTTGCTTGGAAAAAGCACACAAATCCACCATGGGGGACATGACGGTTATCATGAACGTTTTAAATTATCGAGTATTTTTTGCAAACATTTTGGTAACGTTGTGTGTTGCACTAGACAGTTTCGTTAAGGCTGAACTTGCAATTTTGCTGTAAAAGCAACGCGTTTATGCGTTTTATGTCTCAAACGTATACTTCGATGCTTTTCTTCCACGTTTTAGTGCATGTTTTTGTAAACACGTGCGTTTCTGCATGTTTCGCTTTCCGTTAACAATTTTTAGTACACCTGACAGTTTTACATTACAGAATATAAAGGGCACAAAGTTTTGCAAACGTAATCAAAGAGGAATTGAACCTAAGAGGGACCAAGACTTGATTCGTTCATAACTAAAACCTTCACTTATGACAAATGCAAAGACCTTTTTGCCGGTAACAGATGTAACTTAGAAAATTGGTTTGAGATCCATCTTACATGATCAAGAATGCTTTTCGTTTAGTCTATGAACTAAGAACTGAACTGCTGCGGTTGCTGAGGCTAACGCGTCAGTCTTGATTGGATTATACTCAGATAAATGTCATCGATTCACTATGATATTAGTATATTACGTTTTAGAGCTCTTTTTGTTTTGAGGTTAAAAGTTGGAAAAACTACTACTGGTTACTGCCCCTTTTTGGTAAACATTATCAACTTGTACATACTTAAACTTACCAAATGTTGTTCTCTATTTTCGCAGTGCCTAGGTTGCAGGATATAGTGGGATGCTATGAAACATTAATTTACAGAGAAAAGAAAAAGGTCACATTGACGGTTTTGATATCGAATATTGAAATAAAAAAAAAACTTTTCAGTTTTTGAAAGTTTTAATGTTCTCACTACTGTTAATATTAATTTGATAAAAAGGTAAATGAGGTTTTGTAAGCTTACCAGTAAAATGCTTTGGGCGTTTCACGATAACTAGATCACAAACTGTTTAGCATGGATGATGAAGTTGTTTAAAACCAAAGTTACTTGAATGGATTAATTAAGGTTTCAAAAACTGACGAGTGTTTGCTTAGTATCAAAACCGTGAAATTGATTTTCTTTGTCTTTTTCGTCAGGAATAATATATACGAGGAAAGCTTTCTCAGCTGTACTCCAAGATGTGAAATTAATTCATACTCTCCCACTCGTTAAACGTTTGCATTTAAATCACCTCGGTGACCGTCCACAAAATTACGCCAACCCTTAATAACAAAGTAAGCCCTAGAGAAACAAGCACGAAAGAGAATAAAAATAGTTCTATACAAAGATATGATTACCAATAAAATGAGATGACAAATAACGAAAAAACGCTCAGAAGGGCGAGTGGAAATTTCTTTGATTCCATTCCTGCAAGAGATTGGTACTGCATGGTGAGTTACGCTAGAAGTTGAAGTCCACCAGTTCCAGATTATTGACTTCGCAATATTTTAAAAGGTTCTTGGTGGGTACACTTTGTATTTTATTGAACCAATACCCTGGAATGCTTTGACAGACAAAATTTTCAGTGCTCATAGCCAAAATACATGCTAATACTTATGAAATAATCATTCAGTCAACAGGAAAAAGGTGCTAGAAGATCACCCGTAGGAGGGGAGAATGGTCCATAAAATTTCATGCTGAGGGCTTGGCAATGAGATTCAAACCCTTTCCCTTTCGTATAAAAATGTGGCAAATTATTCTCGAATAAATATTCTGCAGTATAATACCACAACATGCAAACAAAAAATAATAGATTATCTCACTCATTATAAGCACACCAGCGATCTTTCGCCAACTTTCAAACACTTGAAGGTTCCACGCAAGCTCTCGTATGTTTTTGTGAGGTCGTTTATGCCAATTTCTGCGAGCCTTCCACTTTGTGGTGAGCCTTTAAATACACTTAATTTATAATAATCTTTTATCCCCTTTCGTTTACTGGGAGCACAGAAAAGTCACCTCAGGGTAAAACCACCCTATAAAGCCCACAATACAGATAAGCCCCCACAGCCCCTACTTCCCTAGGCCCTCGCCAAAAGAAAGACACTCCTAAGTTGGCCTAATACGATAGATAAGTGGTTGCATTTCATTGAATATCGCGCTTTCTTCAAAGGCTTTTTTTTATCAAAGAAAGTTAAAGAAACAACATCAAAAAGGCCCGAAACTGAAGCACCAAGAAATTGAGATATAAGCTTTGTAAACTTTGATGGTGTGAGGAAAATAATGGTTCCTCCGAATAAAAGTCTGACACATTGTTTCTCCCGTAACGAGTAAAAAGATGAGAGTCGGGGAAGGAGAGAAAGGGAACGTTTGATTTCATTGATCAATCTATTTACTGCCACGTACTGTTCACCCCTTTTTTGGCTTTGCCTTTGTAACAAGCCTTTGTCTTTGAGAGGTTTTTCTCACCAATATGGTATGGTAAGACAGGAATATAGAATGTATAGAATTCGATCTCACTTAACTTTAAGAAAACACTTCTTCTAGCTTTCATGACAATTGTAGTTACAACTTCCGACTACCTCTCTTTATGTAAAACGACAACAAATTTTACATTGAAAGCTTACCAACTCTGTTACAAAGTCTTCGCTCGATGTTTGCTTGGGTATGAATCACCTAAAAAAGCTATTATGTTAAGAAGGCGAGGAAATATATATTCTAAAAGTTGTCAATAACTTGTGACGAGAAAACAAACTCAATCTGACGCATGGTGACAGTTTTGATATTGGCCTTAACACTTTAAATCACTTTAATTTTGCCTTAAATGGATTCATCAATTCCTTTGTACCAAGTGCGTGAATTTCTGTTTTGAAAGCTTTTATCAAAAGTGAAGTTTGTTCGCAATATTCACCTTTCCGAACTTTCTCCAACTTACATTTCACTACATGTGGCGTTTTTAATCTCTTTACTTGGTGTTTCATTCGTCTTCAAACTATCGCACAACCTCGGGCTTGTTATCATGCTTTGTAAACATGGGTACTCTTTTTGATAACGTTAAGGTGTGTGTGATTTGCGCATGACAGTTTTGTTAAGGTGGAACTTGCAATTTTGCTGTAAAAGCAACGCATTAATTATTTTGTGAATTTCATGTCTGAAACGTATGCTTTGATGTTTTTCTTCCACGCTAGTAAGGGTATGTTTTTGTAAACACGTGCCTTTTTGTATGTTTCGCTTTCCGTTAACAATTTTGATTATGCCGGACAGTTTTGTATTACAGAAAATAAAGGACACAAAGGTTTGCAAACGTTATCGGAGAAGAATCGAAGCTAAGAGAGGCCAAGGCTCAATTCGTTCGTAACTACAACCTTCAGTTATGACCAATGCGAAGACCCTTATCCCGGCAACAATTGCAACATCGGAAATTGGTTTGAAATGCAAGTTACATGATCAAGAAAGCTCTTCGCTTTTCCCTAGAGCTATAAACTGAACTGCTGCGGTTCTTGGGGCTAACAAGTCAGCTTCGATTGGTTTATACTCAGATAAACGTCATCGATCCGCTATGATATTATTTCAACTTTTAGAGCTCTTTTTGCTTTGAGTTTTAAAGTTGGAAAACTGCCCTTTTGGAAAACATCATCAACCTGCTCATTATTTAACTTACCAAATGTTGTTCTTTTCTTTTCGCAGTGCATAGGTTGTAGGATATGATGGAAAGCGACGGAACATCAATTCATATAGGAAAGAAAGAAGTTACTGGAAGCATAGAAAAGTCACCTTCGGGTAAAACCACACCCCACCTCTTTTTATGTGATACGATAACAAATTTTACACTGAAAGCTTACCAACTCTGTTACAAAGTCTTCACTTGATGTTTGCTTGGGTATTAATGACCTAATAAAGGTACTTTGTTGAGAAGGCGAGGAAATGTATATTCTAGAAGTTGTCAATACACCTTGTTACGAGAAAACAAACACAATCAGACGCACCGTAACAGTCTTGATAACTGTTAAATAGCTTTAAATTTTAAATGGATTCATCAATTTCTTTGTACCAAGTGCGTGAATTTTTGTTTTGAAAGCTATTACTAAAAGTGAAGTTTGCTTGCAATATTCACCTTTGCGAATTTTCTCCAACTTACATTTTGCTACACGGCGCGTTTAGTCTCATAACTTGGTGTTTCATTCGTGTTCAAACTATCGCACATCCTCGGGCTTGTTATCATGCACTGGCTTTGATATTGAATATTGAAATAAAAAGTCACATTTCAGTTTTTGAAGCTTTTAATTTTCTTCCTACTTCTAATAATTTGATAATAACTAAAGGTAAATGAGGTTTTGAAAGCTTAAAAGTAAAATGTTTTTGGGCGTTTCATGATAACAAGATCACAAACTGTTTAGCGTGTATGATAGTTGTTTAAGACCAACGTTTAATATTTGAAAGCATTAATTAAGAATTCAAAAACTGACGAGTCAGTTTGCTTAATATCAAAACCGTTTTACTGATTTTCTTTGTCTTTTTCGGTATGAATAATATATACGAGGAACGTTTTCTCAGCTGTACTCTTAAGGAGTGAGCATAATTCATACTCTCCGACTTGTTAAACCTTTGCATTTAAATCACGTCGGTGATCGTGCACGACATCACGCCAACTCTTAATAACATAGTAAGCCCTACAGAAATAGGTACG
>Ga0126336_10002129_pt1 | contig 11081 bp, 8 predicted proteins | sample SidCmetagenome_FD_92530 | JGI IMG/M metagenome (GOLD analysis project Ga0126336, IMG submission 92530) | Coral microbial communities from El Islote,Puerto Morelos, Mexico - Siderastrea C C metagenome | ecosystem: Host-associated > Invertebrates > Cnidaria > Coral | place: El Islote,Puerto...
AAGCGCGATTTCGAAAGCGCGAAGAACCCGGAACCGGAAATGAGAAGCGAAGGACTTTTGAGAAAGCCATGTGATAATGAAATGATAACGGTCAAGGTTAGCCTGCAGGCTATTGTAGGTCAAGGTCTGCTTTGATTGGCCACTGCCTAGATTCACGGTCTGGTTGGCCACTGCATAGACGGTTTATTAAAGCGAGTTAGAACACTGATTATCAAAATAATTATAAATTCCGTATATCGTTCAAATACAGAAGCACCTAGCACCTTCTAATGTGGTTGATTCTTTTCGATCCATTCGCGAGCTAGCCTCCCACGCGCGCGTGAGGAAGCCCTAAGAACGCCTGCGTGGGAGGCTGTTCGTGAGCTGAATCTTTTGTAGTGTTGAGTAATGGGTTTCCCGTTTTACTTGTTTGTATTGTTTATTATACTCGGCTTAATTCTTTGATGCAAATTACATGCAATTTTGACAAAACAATCTTGAGACGTAATTAGAACATCGCAATCTCTTTGTTGATTGTGAATCAATACATGAATATAATACGTGCTCTTCAATGCTTGAATAGCTACGAGAATTCGAACAAGGACACAACAGTTCTTGACTGTTTTGCCCCGGATATTCAGGTCATCGTCGATTTGTTGTCCGATTTACAGAGTTGCCGGTGTTGCTCGAACGAAGGGAAAGAAGTTATTTCTTGGCTGCATCGGCCTGCATCGTCGAAAAACTCGTCATCGCAAGATTACTCCGTATTTTTCTGTCTGCAAGGGCGTGAATGGGCAAACGTTGTGAAAATCGTGGACGTGATAGTGCTGACAGCCATCTTGAATTTAAGTACGCCTTTGAAGCTTCGTAAATCATCCCCAGTTAATTGTTGGGTTTTGAAATGGCCAGCAAAGAGAAACGAAATACACTTCCAGAGTGTTCCGGGAAATACAAGTTAGATGAAGTGACAGACATAAACTATCTGCAGACACGACCATATTCAGGGTTCAGAAGAACGGCTGTCGAGTTTACGTGTGATTCTAATGAACATAGTGTATCAAACTTGCAGAACAATGGAAGAACGTTTATTAGATTCAGCGGATCTACAAATGGTACTAGTTTAAACCCCGCTGCGTCTGTTATTCCGAGCAATTTAAACACTGGATCAACTAGTGGGTGTTTCTTGGAAAACAATTCCGATGGAAAATCTCGTGCATTCGATGTGGAAAATAGTGTTGTGCCGGTTAAGGCATCAGATGAATATTTTCTTTATGTGACTATTTGGAAAGGTGTTTTGATAAATCCTGTGTTGGTGAAAACGATAAGAGCATCTCAACTAGTCGTCCAGCAAACCGATCGCTCACACAATGAATTATTGCCATTGAAATGTAACTTTTGCAATGGCTGGTTGCACATGGATGAAAAAAGATCACATGAAAATGAAAATGCGGCGTTTTACCCTCGTCCTAAGGTGGGTACGCGGATTTTATTTCTGAAACCTCCGCCGCGTTATTTTGGCTTGGAAGAATATTGCTAATATAACAGTGTTTTGATATTGGCTCCTAGGAAAGGAAATTAGTACTGTTTTTTTGTTTGTTATGTCGATTTGAATTGGAAATTTGATAACTAGGATTGGCTTTGTTTTGAATTAGTACTCCTTATCGATCGAGAGCAGAGGTCGTCTGACACAGAAGCACGATTTTGGATTTATGAAAACAATCTCTGGCGTCCTAGCAAAAGTGCAAATGACAAACACTTAAATTGTGTACCGTTACATATGAGCAGGCAAGGCAAATATTTATAACCACGGAGCATAACTTATAAATTCCGTCCATAATTCAAACTCAGAAACACCCAGCATCATCTAATGCGGTGGATTCTTTCTGATCGTCTCGTGATCTGAATGTTTAAGTGTCGAGTAATCTGTTTCCCATTTAGTTATTTCCCTTGTTCATTATGCTCGGCTTAATTCTTTGATGCAAATAACAAGCAATTTTAACATACCCCTGATCTGACCCTGGTCTTAGGACCTAATTAGAAATCTCTTTGTTGATTGTGAATCTCAGTGCATGAATGAGACGTGCTTTCCACTGCTTGAACGGCTATAAGAATTCAAACGTTTTTGAACTTTCGAAATTTAGCAAGAAATTCTTGCGAAACTTTTTCAGAGTTTTCCAGGGTTAAATCTTAATCAAACTGAGTTGTGGTATAGGAACTGAAATCTGTAGACGAAATCCTGAAGGAATTCTGAAGTTTTTGAGTATTCCTTTTCTTCTTTTTTCTTGCTTGAAATTTGTCGTTGTTTGAAGTGAACAAGTTAACGCGACAATTATTTGATTATTCGCTTGTTGTTAGGTCTTTGGAGACCGCATTCGCATTGTCACCAGTAATAATTAAATTCTAAGACAGGTATTTTATTGTTATATTTGTCCCACATTAAATAAAATGACAAGGGACTGCAACCATTAATAATTTAAACCGCTAACAGTTTGAAGGTCTGTTGTGATCGAACCGATCGAAATTTCGTGCCAAAGCAAATGCAGGGCGAACTCGATCGCCCCCACTAGGCGAAAAACTTGAACATGTTTGCAAACGGATTGCGGGGGCATCGATTTAGCAGCAGGAAATCAAGCAGGGTTCGTGGAGAAGTTGTTCTTCTTCCGTCAAGCTTCGTTCCCGGTGTTGGCTTCATCCGTGAGGATTTCATTTTGGTAATTATATCACTTTGCGACTGTTGTTGAAGTGCAGCCAAAAGTTATGCTTCTCATAGTGTCTTGTGAATCGCCTTGAAAACTGTTATCCCTGTACTTGTGGTTTGTTAAGGCGAATGATCCATTTACGAATCACAGCGGTCTCAGATCGATCCGCGTGTAGTTTGAAGGAATTTGACCATTTAAGACGCACTGTGTGGAGTCCGTAACTTGACACTTATTTTCGATGGCTTTAAGGGTTAACTAACTTAAGTGTCAACAGTTCGTCTCTCACTGCGATCATCAGTTACAAATGATGCTTGTGTCACTTGCACTAACGTTACGTTACACTCACGGCGTTTGACACAGGTGCCGGTGTTAAGATTTCGTTACGTCTGTCTTTGTCTTTTCGAGCTTTTTAATTGTCTTCGTGGCGCGAACCAGGCATAAAATATAGAGCTAGTCTGTGTATTGGAGTGTTAAGAATTAACTTTTTTATAGTTAGCCTTTAAGTTTACTATTCTTTGTGGGACGGTCTTGACCTTGATGACTCCACCAAGTAAGATGATCGGAGATGTTGCTTTTGGAAGATAGCGCCGATCAATTTGCCATCATTTATTCGTGGGTGTCAGCTCAAGGTTATGGTTCACTGGATCGGTGCCATTTTTATATCACAAATTTTTGGAATGAAAGTTATTATTGCTAGTTATATTTCAAGCCTCCACCTGGGGTGCAACATGGTATTCAAATTGTCGAAGAACGTTTCTTTTCAAAGCAAAAGTATTTAGCGACAACAAAATTTTAGAAAAGTGTTTTAGCTTTAAGTCGACAGCAAAAGAGTTTAATTAAGGAAATGGTGGCGATTTCATGTTCTCAGTGACCTTTAATTTTCTATTTCTTACTGTAGTTCACACTAACAACGGTAATTAATATAAGTTTCGAGTTTTTATTCCTTTTTAACTCCGTTTCGTATCTGTCAGAGTATCCTTTACAGACTAATAGGAGAATAGACCCGCCTTAAACAATAATAGGAGAACAAACTTTGAAGGTTGCATGTTACCTGTCTGCCAGTTAGGTGACTAAAGATGAGTTACCCAAATGTCAATTCAGTGCAATATTTGGCAGCAAGTAAAATAATTTGCATTTTTTTTCTTGGCAAAGATTCTCAAAGATGACATTGCAAAGCACAGGGCATTGTTCCAAACGGCCGAGAATGCAGGACAGAAGTTAATCGAGAGGAGCCAAGAAGATCCTGCAGTGGTGGCCGATGTTTACAGCAAACTCTACAAAGTTCGTACTGCACTGGACAAACTCTCAGCCCGAGCAGACCAGCGCCTCAGTCGCCTACAGCATGTTTTGCTTCAAAGTCAAGAGTTCCAAGTCTCCTTTGACGAGTTTCTGGAGAAGCTGGGGCGAGTGGAAGAGAATATTCCTCTCCAGGCCCCTGTGTCTGGCGTTTACGACACGGTCAAAGAACAAAATCAACAGCAGAAGGTGAGTTCAAAAAACGTTCGAGTTTTTTGTTTTTTTGTTTTTTTTGTTGTTGTTTTCTGTTAAGAATGAGTGTTACAATACAACTTCGGAAACAGTAGCGAAGCAAAGTCTTGTTCTGTGGCTTTCGTTTGAATGGCACACTTAAGGATTTCGTCTACAGATTCAAAGTCTAGAACCATCTTGTACACCATAATAAACAGTATCACGGAGAAAGTACTGCTCGATAGCTTTCAGTTGAATGGTCACACTTTTGGACTGACTGAAAAGTTAGAACCGCCTTGTCCATCGAACTTTGAACAGGGTTTTTTTCCTTCAAATCGAATATTTTTCCTTCAAATCCAACATTTTCTGATAAATATTTGCTGCTTCTTTCTCAGGTTATAAACGAGACAGTTCAACAACAAGAGCCATTGTTTGAGCAGCTTATTCGAGCGGGAAGAAACATTTTGGAAACATCTGAGCCTGGCCCAGATAGAGACGCTTTGGAGAGTAAACTGAGTGATACAACACAACGGTGGGACTCAGTAAAGAGACAGACTGCTGAGCGACAAGAACAGCTTAACCAGGTGCTACCTCTAGCTAAGGAATTCCACAGTGAAATGCAAGATATTAAACCGTGGCTGAGTGCCGCTGAAAAACGGCTCCAGGGTGTTGAGCCAGACGTCTGTGATCATAAATCCATCGAGAAACAACTTGAGACATTAGGTGAACTTAAGAAGGAGATTGACGAACGCAGACCGGTTGTTGATGCAGCAAAGGACACCTCTTCGTCTCTAACCGACAGTTGCAGTGCAGACAAGTATGTGATTGAAGGAGAAGAACAGGATGTTAGAAAACGCTTTGACAATTTGTCTTGTGATGTCTCGAGGCTTGAAGACAACCTTGCATCCTTGAAAGAAGTTTTAGAACATTATGACAAGGCTTTGGCGCCTGTTGAAAAACTGTTAGAGAGCGCAGAAAAATCTCTGGCTTCCGGAGAACCTACTGGAATAGATGTCGAAAAAGGAAAAGCCCAGCTAAAGACGATCGAGGATCTGTTGTCATCACTCAGGGCGCGCGAACCCGATGTTAACGATTTGATGGACGCTGGCGATAAGCTGGCATCTGCACTGGATCCTAAATCTGCTGAAGTGCCCCGTGTTAAAAAGGAGGTCGAAGATGTATCTAATCGATACCACGACCTGCTGGAAAGCTTAAGTAATGAGAAAGAAAAACTTGAGAAAGAGACAGAAAAAGCGCTGAAATTCCAGGATGCTTTGCGTAACTTGGAGGAGTGGTTACCCAGGGTGGAAGAGGCCTTAGCAGCCCAGGATCCAATAAGCAGCGACCCGGAAGTTGTCAAACAACAGCTTCAACAGGCAGAGGTAAATAGTGTTAGTCATTTTTCGCAACTGGACGTCCGTTTTCTCTCAGATCCTATGTTCAATCGGAAATGTAAAGTAGAAAAATTGGAAGAAGAAAGAGACTTCTGCCGGTTAAAACTAGCTGTTCCAGAAGCTAACATCCCAGTAGTATTATTCGAGGGAATCGCAGCGTAGAACTGGTTTGAATCCAACCAATCCGTGAAATTTCTAATCAGGCAACACTTCAGTTGTTCTCTTTTTTTCTCTGGTAAAAAACGTTAAGTGGCCACCATCTAGAAGTAGGCGTGAAAAATAATTGCTCTGCCCGGCCGTCCACTTTGAAAAGTGGTTCGCAAAACTAACCGTGTTTGTTACTTTGCAGGCTCTGAGAGATGAAATAGCTAAAAACAAAGCGCTACTGGACACACTAGAGGATACAGGCAAGGAGATAATAGCAGATAGCAATGATGATCCTCAAGTGGTTCGAGATGTCAGAGGTGAACTGAACAAGATCGTGGCGCCTGTTGATGTCATTCTACGTAAACTTGGCGAGCGTCAAGTCAAACTGCAGAATGCTTTACTCCGTTCACAAGAGTTCCAGGCAAGTCTGTTTACTTGTATCCTGAGCTGAAGACTCTGAGTCTTCAAAAATACCAATGAGTAATCCAAGGTTTATCGTTTATCGCAATTCGTGCGGCTTCTCTTGTCCAAAAGCGTTTTCACTAAATTTTTTCTAAATTTTGAACCTTGTAGTCAAAGTGAAAAACATAACCCTTCGAACAAAAACCCAAAAAAAAAAATCCAAATCGTCGTCTCAGTGGCTAATAGTTAAGCAATGTACCAAACATTTGTATGGTTTATTGGCTCAAAAAGCCACGCGGGATGTTGGAAGAACACGAGAAGAGATTGTAAGTCACGAGCCGAAGGCGAGTGATTTTCAAGCTTTTTGAGTGTGATTCCAACATCCCAAGTGGTTTATTGGGCCAATAACCCATTGAAATGTGTGGTATATTGCTTTTATATAATAACTACATTTTCCATGTGGTTTACTGGTATAATAATCAATAGGTATTGACCAATCACAGCACGCGCTTTATCTTCAGTTATTGTATAAATACGTCATATTCCACTGGTTTGGTTTCAGGTTTCTTGCGACGAATTCATGGGCAAGCTTGACACATTTGAAGACCAGCTGGCAAAACAAGAACCTATCTCTGCTGTTTATGAAACTGTGCAAACGCAGCGGCAAGAGAACGAGGCATTACAGAAAGACCTGTCACTACAGGATCCAGTGTTCGAGAAACTTGTTCAAAACGGACAACAAGTCGTTGACGCACTGGAGGATGCCCCAGAAAAAGAAGCTATGGAGCAAAAGGTTAGTGAACTGAAGACTAGATGGCAGGCGGTAAAAGCAAAGGTCGATGACCGTCAGAATCAGCTGGTCAAGGTAGAGGAAGAAGCACAGAAATTCCGCCAAGAGGCAGATTCCGTGTCTGCGTTGCTCGCAGATGCAGAAAAACAGGTCGAGGAGTTTGAACCGCTCTCAGTGGACATAGAGAACATAACCAAGCAGAAAGATCTTCTGCAGCAGATTCAAGGAATGGTGGACAAGCTCAAAACAGATGTTCGCGGTGTAGGAGGAAGCGCCGACGAACTGAAGGAAGATGCGGAAAGAGACGTCCCAGTTGTGGAAGCTGAGGTCCAAGACCATATTGAGAGGATTGAAAAATTGTCAGCTTCGCTGAACGAGCGAGCGAAGCAGCTAACAGCGATAGAGGAGGCGTCACGTGACTATCACGTGACTGTTCAGAAGGTTGAGGATGTCTTCAGTGAGGCTTTTGACGTAGTGGATGCTCCAGTGGTGTGTAGTACAAACACAGAAACAGCCACCCAACAACTTGCTAAGATCAAGGTACGGGGATAGCAAAGTACTAACTGTTTTCCAGTTGATTTCAGTATTGTTAACGGATTACGGATATCTTAAACACGAGGCTCGTTGAGGATGTTATTTTCTGCGTAAAGATTTTGCTCCTATAATTCGAGAGAACCAGAAAAGCTGTGCAAGCTACTCTTCCAATTCTGCAATGGATTTATGGTTTTATGTATGTCTTATAATCGAATGAGGTAGAGAATTTTTGTATTAAAAAAGCAATTGACAGACAGGATGACAATTCAAGTCGAGCTAAATTTGAATGAAAGACGCCCAGGACTTAGGTGTATGATTGTTACAAATTTTTACGTTCGAAGCTTGTTCTTTACGAGGAAAAGTAAGAATATTGTTTGCCATCTTCCTTCAAGGAGGCATCTTTTTTACGTGGTTACATGAGCAATGGCGTTGTTAAAGATGTAGTCTCAAAATTTCATCTCATTTCAGGAACTGAGCGCCCGCCTCGACGGCCACGCCCCTGAGGTGCAAAACGTAGGCCACAAGGGGGACAGCCTGCTAGGACAAGTTCACGAGTCTTCACCAGATCGCACTGTCATCACAGACAAAGTCGCGCATGTGTCTCGGAAGTTCGTGGAGTTACAACAGAAGCTCAAAGCGCAGGAAGAAGCTCTTGCTAGCAAAATCAAGGACACGGATGAGTTCAATTCCAAGGTTGATGACTTGGAGGCTTGCATACAGGACGTTCGTGAGAAGCTGGCTGCAGTGGGACCAGTCAGTACTGATCCTGCAGCAGTGGAGAAGCAGCTTGACCTCATACAGGTGAGTTATACAGTTACCATTTAGGAGTGGCAAATTACAAATCTGTGCTACGTTCACCTTAGGAAAGTACTGCTCAGTAGCTTTCATTTGAATATGGTCACACTCTAGGATTTTATCCACAGAAACGAACATTAAAACCACCTTGCACGGCATACGAAACAGCACCATGAGAAAGAATTAGTCAATGGCTTCATTTAAATGGTCACAATTTTCGGATGTCCTCCAGGGACTCAAAAGTTAGAACCACCTCGTGCTGTATAATAAACAGAACCACAGGAGTGCACCGCTAGTTAGCTGTCATTTGAGAGGCCACAATTTAGGATTTTATTCGCCGACTCAGTGGTTAGAACACCTTGTATAACGTAAACAATGCCCAACAGCAAAGTACAACTCAACATCTTTGATTTGAATGACCACACTTTGGCATTTCATCCTCAGACTTGAAAGTTGAACCACCTCAAACAGCTTAATAAAGAGTACCGCGCAAAAGGACTGCTCGCCATCTTTTGTTTGGATAATCATATTTAAGATTTCAACCGCGACGGCTAATCTATGTTTAAGTTGTCAACTTTAGAACGCTTGTTTTTCGGCGGAATTGTTTATTTTTTTCCTTTTCTTCTTTGCTTTTTTTTTTTAAATCAGGATTTGAAAGCGAAACTTGACGATAAGAAACCAACACTAGAAGATGCCCAGAATTTGTGCGACAAGCTGACAGATCAGAACAAAGATGAACCTCTTATAGTAGCAGCCATTAAAGACAAACTTGATAAAGTCGAGTCGCCATTTGAAGACCTCAAAGCCAGGATTACCGAGTTAGAAGGCAGATTGCAAGCGGCGCAGATACGCTCCCAAGAATTCAATGTGTCATTCAATGAATTTGCGGACAAACTGCAGAATATGGAGGAACTCGCGGCCAAGCTGGCTCCTGTGTCGGCTGTTTATGGTACACTCAAACAGCAGAAGAATGAAGATGAGGTAACTATTTAAACTACGCCCCCTCTACAACAATGCGTTTCAAAAGTCTAAGGGCGCTTTTCATTGAACAAAAATTTGACGGCGGACGGATTAGAAATTTTCGATCTTAACGGAATTTCCGAGAAAACATGACAACTTTGCGAGGTAAACCGAGAGTTTCCAAAGCTCCTTCCGGGAAATTTCCATTCCATTCGATTTCCTTCACCGAACTTCCGGGTTTTTGGGTAAAATGGTTCGCATCTTGGTGACTCAACGGAATTCGTGACAACTTTTCCCAACAAAATTCACACTTAAACTGAATGAGAACGCGACCTGTGATTCGAAGGAAAACTAAATTTCATAAAATCTCTTTCGGTGTATTGTGGTTATTATGCATGGTACGAATGTTGTACTGCTTTGGATAACCTAACTATTTGGAAGTTGGTGTTCTGAATTTCCCTTAAATATTTTCGAAAGTGAAAGAGTTGACGAATGTATTTTTTTACAGGAACTGGAAGAAACGATCAAGCATCAAGAACCAGTGTTTGACCAGCTCATGAAGAACGGAAACAACCTTCTCGAAAGCGCAGAGCCTGGACCCGAGAAAGATGAACTCGAAGCTAAACTGGCAGACACTGAGAAGCGCTGGAACGACCTCAAACAAAGCACCGCTAACCACTTGGCACGCGTCAATACAGCTCTTCCCGAGGCAGAGAAATACAGCGAATCTGCAAGCAACCTTGGACCGTGGCTGACAGAAACGGAGGAGAAGTTGGAGTCGTTAGAACCTATCGTGGCTAGTCCAGACGCGCTCGATAAACTAAGTAAAGCTGTGGAACTACTGCGTGACGATATCAACCAACACAAACCTGAGCGTGACGCGGTTAGCGTGACATCCGAAGCCGTGATAGACTTGACCGAAGCTGACGGAGACATTGTAAGGAGCGAGGCTAAAGATGAAGTGGAACGGTATGACAAACTAGACGCCGCTCTGGCCTCTCGAGAGAAGGAACTGGCTGAAGTCCGGGATTTACTGGAGGAATATCAAGGTTTGGTGAAGCCTGTTGATAAGCTACTGGAAACAGTGGATGCAGCTCTTCAGTCCCAGAGCCCCAGTAGTGCTGATGTAGGAAAGAATAAGGAAGATCTCGACAACATCAAGGTACAATACGTGAATTTTTACTGCACGTAACGAAATTTTTCGCTCTGTGGAGTTCCAGGAAGAATCCTCATGGAATTAATATAAGTTACGAAACATTTCTTCAAAGGCCAGCGAAGGGAATGTGTGCGCACATTGCCGGTCTAAAAATAGGGGAACGTTTTAAAGGGAATACGAAAACATCAGTGCTAAAGCGGCTTTGTTTGCAAATATGAAGGTCTAAGGGGAGTAGATTTTGTTTAGAAACTAAGGCGAAATAGTTCATTCAAAAGTCTGCTATCGACAGGGTCTATCGAGAGTGAAACTAATAATGAAAAGAGTGCGTGTTTCTAAAATCAAGGCAATATTAGATAAAACTGAAATTCTTAATCAACGAAACAACGTGCTAAAACCAGCTAGACGACGCGCTACGGTAATCGCTGGTTTACCTGGCTGTTAATACGTTCCCATTATCTGTTTCATCGGCTAATGTTTCTTTTTTGCCTCTGTTGTAAACTAGGCACTGATCCAACAGCTAGAGGAAGCGAAAGAAAACCTCGACAACGCGGAGAATTGTGGAAAGAAAGCTGTTGACGCTATTAACTCAGCGCAGGGTGACCCTTCGTTAATACAAGAAGAGCTCGCAGCTGTTAATGAGAAGTACGACTCTCTTTTGGAGCAGCTGAAAGATAAACAAGCCAAACTGGAACAGGCAATTGAACAAGGCACGGAGATACAGGAAAAACTGGATGACATTCAAGCTTGGACAGCTGACA
>Ga0126336_10002130_pt1 | contig 11080 bp, 8 predicted proteins | sample SidCmetagenome_FD_92530 | JGI IMG/M metagenome (GOLD analysis project Ga0126336, IMG submission 92530) | Coral microbial communities from El Islote,Puerto Morelos, Mexico - Siderastrea C C metagenome | ecosystem: Host-associated > Invertebrates > Cnidaria > Coral | place: El Islote,Puerto...
AGCAGCAGTAGCAGTAGCAGTAGCAGTAGCAGAAGTAGTAGTAGTAGTAGTAGTAGTAGTAGTAGTAGTAGTAGTAGTAGTAGTAGTAGTAGTAGTAGTAGTAGTAGTAGTAGTGGTAGACTTTATTTATTTTGGCTATTGGCAAACTAATTGGGGACACTAATAAAGTGACTATTTACATATATAAATAGGTTAAAGGTAAGATAAAATAAAACGGGAAATTGAAATGTTATTCTGCATAAGAGAGGACTAGTGTGAGCTAACTAATTAATAGGGAATTTACAAGTAATTACCTGTAAGTCTTTCCTTGAGCACTGAAAAAAAAGGATAATAAATTAATATAATCAGAGCACGGTATCGAACAGGAGCACATTCTCCAACACAATAAATTTCTCCAATTTTCTCGTACCAAAAACATTTCGGTGTTTTTAGCACTTAAGATGTCTAAATATTATCAGGTAAAAATGTCTTTTCAGTTACACGAGCACAAAACTATGTCATCCTGTGAGAGTATTCCAGGGCGTTATGCGACAAAAAGCCCTGTGTGACATTGCCTAAGTCAGTTGACAAGACTGGTTTTCTTTTTACCGATGGAACAGAATACAAGAAGGGAGAGAATTGCACAAAGACAATTTAAATTTAAGTTTAGTCAGTCTACTAAAACGCGCCTGCCTAAAACCTAGGTAATCAAATATTATAAAAAATTTTTGACACGTTGTTCCAATTATGGTGAGTTAGAAATCATTACATTCTGTAGTAAAAGAGTTCTATAGATCTCTTAAAATGCCTGTCTAAGACCACTACATACGGAGCAGTAGGCACTCATGTAACAATCAGCGTAGCTGCCAATTTGTGAGTCTCGAATACCATTGATACAAAACATCTATATCAGTAAGTATTCCAAAAGATGCACATTCTCAAATACTCACAAAAAGTACCAAACAAATATAGCTGGATGAACAAGCGAAATCAAATGTAATTTCGCCTTTGGTCTTAGTTAATTGTATGGGCACAAAACTGAGTAACCCTGTGAGCGATACGGGGCAAAATGTCGTGTGTGACATTGCCTTAGTCAGATTACAAGAATTTGGAACGGTGGAGGTAAATTAAGATGTCAGAGAGCTAAATAAAGAGGGTCTGAATTGAGGTATTCTTCTACTTAAACGTGTTTCCGGAAATCAGCATGGACAAGTTACAAAGAGCTTCAACATCTTGTTGCAAACAAATGGTGAGTACTGAAGAAGTGATTACAGTCTGAAGTAAAAGAGTTCCATATACTTTTTTAAGGGCGGCGCCTCCTAATACAGGGGTTTGCTGGTTTTGAGAACTGAGCAATAAAATTCTAAGTTTATAAAACAAGTCGGGCTGATATGCGGGTTAAAAACTATTCAATAGATTCTGATCTTAAAATATAACTGCGGGCTCGAATAGTTATCAGGACTTCGGAGGAACGGGCCCCAGGCGTGCGTTTCTCGAAGGCCCCGAAAATTTTCGACTTCGAAAAGTTATTTGTACCATCAACCACTCAGTCTTCATTATGCCATTTTAACATGTGTCTAAGACCACGAAATTGTAACTTTTATGCTTTTTCATGCTTAGAAAGGTCTTTGTTTACAAGTTACAATGTGAATTATCGTGCCCGAAAAGTTTCGCCGCTTCCGACAAATGCATGCCAGACCCGAGATAAGCAGAACGTATGTGCAGGAACAAACGGAGGACCCCCTCCTTAATGCCACCACTTACAGATGACAGGGCACCCAACTATTCAACAAAAAGTGTCTCGTGAGAGGCCCACGTCTACTAATACGCGTTTCTTAAAACTTACGTTATCAAATGTTAGAGATTCTCCAAGTGTGCTGAGTTAGAAATCATTACAGTCTGTTGCGTTCAATGAGGTAAATGCGTAAGAAAACGCTCAAGATGTAAAACACAACTGTCGTCGCAAGCGCAGTTAACGCGCATCCAACACACAACACACAATTTATTTCCAAGTAGGATACGATACGATACGATACGAAGGATACGGTAACTGAAACAAACATAGGCAGGCAATGCGTGCAGAGCCAATGATGTTATGGTGAAATTTATGAACATAACCTAAGGGTTTCACGCAACTGCTGTGCGGTCCCCCCGCCCTTCCCCGATAAACTGGCGGCTAATGTAACATGTCTTCGCCCGAGCAAGGAATCAACATATTCAGTTATCATAAAACATGGTAACGAGCAGCGTGACTAAGTGACAGTTAATTATAGCGTGACATTAGAATTTCGTGCGAAGTAAATAAAGCTCTTCATTTCCCTTCTCTTCAAAGACAACATATCCTAACACGTCTGTTTCTTGCATTTTTTTTATGTACTCAACTCCTGATAGGCGTGAAAAAAACTTGCAAAATTCAGTAGATCTCCATCGGAATGCTTTGTCACTTGCGTTCGTTTCGAGGTGTTTAAAGCGGTGCGTTACATTCCGAAGGTTCAAATTACAAGCAGCTGTTGACTATGCAAATATGTTCAACATACGCTTTGAACTAACAACAACCCGAAGTAAAGTTTGGTATCTTGTAAAGATTTTACTCTAATTAATTGATCACCACTGTAACTTGGATTTTTAATACAAGTTTCATTCAAGTTTTTGTTTTAGGTCCGAATAGCTAGGAACAAGCCCCCGCAAATTCCAGTTTTATTTTGTCTAATTTGCATAAGCGGGTTGAAACTTGATATACGAAGTTTAATTTGTGCGAAAGACGCAGATTCTCACAGTTCATCTATTTTCAGAACCCGTTTTGGTTCTCGGCTTGTACTTGTAGTGCTTCTAGCAGGAAAATATTCTGCTTTGTTTGCAAACAGCACCGAAATATTTATATCCAGATTAAAAAAAATTGGAATAACCTTATGCAAAAACCGCTTGCTTCTCAGCTGGGGACTCTCATTATTTCTCTTTCTCTTATTCTAGAAAGCGAAAAGCAATTGTCGCCGTCAAGCTGGTCGGAAGTCAAAATGTTCCTCTAGGAAAACTAATAATTCCGCTAGGAAATTAATAAAGGAAAACAGAAACAAACAACATGTGCGTGAATTCACGCACTTACAGTGCGACTACTCGACCGGGCCACTTGAAAGAAAATTGACCAATCACATAGCCCTAATTGAGAACAAAAGAAGGCAACATTTTTTCATAAGCTGACCAATAACGTTGAAGGATCTACACAATACATCTCCAAATAAATTTGATAGTCTAATTCTGCGGAACTCTCGGGAAATAGTCTAATTTTTTCTTTGGTTAGTTTTAATGGTGATGTTTGAACGTTTTCAAAAGGTGCGGTGTTGACTCAATGTGATTGAAAATATCCCGCGGATTGTTTGTACGCGCTACGTAAGCTATAAGCTAACGGCAAATGTAATGTTTCCAAAATGGCTTCTGTGCATGCAAGTGAGACTGAATCGAGAGGGCAGCATATACAGCAATAGTCGACAACATTCCTAGCTATTACGAGATTACGTTTCAGACTTGCACCACGCTGAAATGGAACTAAAAGCTCGATTTGGATTTCCTTGCGGTATTGAGACCGCGGCTGCGTATTGAAAGGACTGCAGAAGCCAGAATCAATACATCAACGATAAGCACCTGTTGATTCAAAAAGCAGTTAGTGAATAAGGAGATTTGGAAACCTCTGGTTTATATTATACTCGCTGCGCTGAGCGAACAAGTTTGTTGCGTTACCGAATTTCTTTTCTACAAACATACTCAGGCACTAGCTGTACTGCTGAAGTGAAAGTATTGTTTAAGGTTTGTTTATGGGCAAAACTTTTGCTATCAATTGCGAATTCGACCATCCTGAGTTGGCAGTTGCCCACTCTCTGGGGTTTTCAGTGGGCGGAACTAATCTCAGCTATCTACGATTTCGTCGATAAGTGCGATTGCCAGATACAACAACATAGCAGCGAGGACCAATCATTTCTTGCAAACAGCTTCTGTCCAAGTAGACTCGTTTGGTTTCTTCATCCTGACTGTTTGTCCAGGTTGCAACTGAAGTAATTCTTTACCTTTCAGGTTGTAGTAGAAAGCCTGCCTGTTGTTGACTTTATTCAGAAACATTTCCTTGCTCGCAAGACGCAAAATTTGCTTAAGCAACATGTGTTTCTCGCGCGGCTAAACTGGGAGACATTTACGTCTGCAGAAATGTTTCTGCAACAGTGTTTCTTTGTTTAGCCAGGCCCTAAGAATCTGCAGGGCACAACAGACTCGCAAAATTTATCCAAACAGATTGCGTTCCAAATGACGTCAGTTTTCATTGTCTGTACTCTTATTAGGCGCCGCCTCATAAAATGGTCGTTGTTTGTTTTTCATTTTCCCTGTAAGTCACTTGACTTAGTCCTCTTGGTGTTGCGCACCCAACAGACACAACTGGACATCAGGCTTACGAAGTGAACAGGTTACGACATCAGGTTGTTTTGATAGCTTTGAATCTTCAGGACAATTTTCTCTTTTTATAGTGTCCATTTTCTCGATTTTGGAAAAGAAGTCACTGGATTCCCGTGAATATCTGGACTTCGCTGCCTTCAGTGATGAGGCTAATCAAATATTCAAAAAATGGACCTTTTGAACGACAATGGCATTGCTCAGTGTTATAACAACAGGCTGCAAGTAGTCTGCACTCGTGCCGTTAGGATCCAGATAGAACCCTTGCCTGTTAAAAGCGGAAAATTCAAAACAACTAGAACAGTGTTATCCTCGACAATCGACTGCATATTTATGGGGAGTACATGAAGTTATCACATACTTATAATATTTTGACAGCAACAATAAGCAGCAGTTATAGAATGATAGAGATCTTCAGTTCGTCCACACCTTTATACAACAGAATCTAATTTCCTACCGCTACCACGCTATGAAAGGTCAAGTATCGTGCGCTCAAAAAATCCGTTATCTTATGCACGATAGCGATACACAAAAAAATAAAAATAATAAAAATAAAAATAATAAGCAAACGGCTGGTATTCCTTGACTCGTCGCCGTATACACGGCACGAGTATTGACGTAAACAGTTACAGTTTTGCTTAACACACCTCAGAAACCGAATCGATTTTATCATTTTTCAAATTCAATCTGTCAAACACCGGACATCTCCTGTCACGATTTTGATCACGCAGCGCACAACTCACTATCTGTCACCGGTAAGAGGCCTTCCTGACGAAAACACGGTTTATCTATCTCCGGAAACCAAGAACTACTGAAGTATCATTTAAAGTTTAAGAAATCTGAGAGACTATCGACTGCCTGTAATTCTTCAGAATTTCATGTTGACAATAGCTCTAAGCCAATCAGCGCGCGAGAATGCTCACAGCTATAGTAAAATATCTTTTTGTACCAAGTGCATGTTATGCAACAGATAACATTTGCGGAGGTGCATGTAAAACGATCAGTGATTTTAATCGATCGCTTGGGTCCAGTTATTTTATCTTCATTGCGAATGAAAAAACAAGCGTTGCATCGTTTGCGCGCCCATTTAAAAGTCCTAGGTTGATCATCTGATTTACATGCACCTCCACAAGGCTATTGCATTCTATGCATTTCATGTCATTTATACAAACAGATATACATTATACAAGGAATTCGGAATTTGATGCCGCGAAAGGAAATTCGCAACATATTAAATATACATTACCTTCCATTGTCCTATTCCCTGAAAAGAAAAAGAATACACAATTAATCACGGGGTGTTATATCAAATATGTACTTTAAGGTATTCTAAAAACAGCACATTCTCAAATACAAAAAAGATTCAATTTTCAGAAACCAAAACTGTTTTCCTTTTAAAATTAGATGTACAAGTATTAATCGAGCATAACGTCTCTTTGGTTGCTTAGGGATAAAACATTGTCATCCTGTGAGCACATTTTCCAATACAATAAAAAGGTTTTCAATTTTCTTATACCAAAAACTTTTTGGTATTTTTAGCATTTAAGATGTACAAATATTATCAGCAAAGAGTGCTTTTCAGTTCCATGAGCACAAAACTGTGTCATCCTTTGGACATTCTAGGGTGTTATGCGACAAAATGCCCTGTGTGACAATGCTAAAGTCAGTGTTCAAGACAAAATTCTATAACGATGAAACGGAATTCAAGATGGGAGAGAATTGCAGAAAGTCAGCTTAAATTGAGGTTTACTCAATCTACTAAAACGTGTTGCCTAAAACCTATGTAAACAAATGTTACAGAGATTTTTAACACGTTGCTTCAAGTATGGTGAGCTAAATCATTACAGTCTATAGTAAAAGAGTTCTACAGATCTCTCAAAATGCCTGTCTAAGACCACTACATACGGAGTAATAGGCACTCGTAGCTGCCTATCTGTGAGTCTCGAATACCATTGGTACAAAATATCTATATCACTAAGTATTCCAAAAGACGCACATTCTTAAATACTCACAAAAAGTACCAACCAAATATAGCTAGATGAACAAGCGAAATCAAGTATAATTTCGCCTTAGCCTCGGCTCTGAGCACAAAACTGAGTAACTCTGTGAGCCATACGGGGCAAAATGTCGTGTGTGACATTGCCTACGTCAGCTTACAAGAATTTGGAACGGTGGAGGTAAATTAAGATGTCCGAGAGCTACATAAACAGGGTTTGAATTAGGTCTTCTTCCACCGAAACTCGTTTCCGGAAACCAGCATGTAGTCAAGTTACAAATTTTAACACCTTGTTCCAAACAAATGGTGATTACTGATGAAGTGATTACAGACTGAAGTAAAAGAATTTCGTAAATATCTGAAACTGCTAGTTTAGTTTTAGTTTCTTAGTTTTTTGCAGAGGTTTTGATTATGGCGAAAATGCATATCTTAGCAAATGGTTGTTGGAATCCAAAAAGATAAACGTGGGTAACCACGCCTTTTTCAGAGATAATTAGGTAGCCCTCATTATAAAAAAGCTTCAAAATGCAGAAAAAGGTATGGCGTTTTCTTTCAAAATTTAAGTTCGATTATCTCTGAAAAATGCGCAGTTGCCTCGAATTTTTTGTTTTTTTGGTTTCTGATAGCCCTTGCTAAGATCTGCTTTCTCCACATAGTCATAAGCTGCGCAAAAACGAAACCCGAGTATCTCGGACCAGGTGCGTGTTTCTCGCACGTCCCGATAACTCTTCGAGCCCGGAAAGCTCTCTTATGCGCGAGATGTTTACATTAAAGACTCAAATTTTCTTGGTTTTGATAAAGAGCAATAAAATCAAACAGGTCGGGCTGATATGCGGGCTAAAAACTACGCCAGTGTTTTATAAATTCTGACCTTAAAATATCGCTGCGCGCCTGAATAGTTATCAGGACGCTCAAGGAACGGGCCCCACGCGTCCGATTCTCGAAGGCCCCGAAAACTTTCTGGCTCGGAAAAGCTATTTTTTAACTGCCATCAACCACTCATTCTTCAAGGCTGTCATTTTAAATTGTGTTTAAGACCAGAAAAATGTAACTTATAACAAAGTTTCATGCTTAAAGGACAAATTCAAATTCTGGCTCGGAAAAGCTATTTTTTAACTGCCATCAACCACTCATTCTTCAAGGCTGTCATTTTAAATTGTGTTTAAGACCAGAAAAATGTAACTTATAACAAAGTTTTATGCTTAAAGGACAAATTCAAAACGGAGTATTGGATTAAAGGGGTTTTCATCACAACGTAATGCCGAAAAGGGAAACTTCCAAACGTCAACCTTCCAAGCTTCCCATAGCAGCGTTGCGTCAATCGCCTAATTGTAAATATAGCGAACTCAAAGACCAAAACGTTTGCCAAGAACGTGTCGCAGGGTGCATTAAGAAAATCAATTACCGATGTCCCCCTGGGTCTCGGTTAGGCACATGAGCACAAGACTGCCGAGTCACCCTTAAGCGTAGGGCGACAAAATGCCGTGCGTGACTTCCTAACTCCGTTCACAAGAATCTGAAGATCGATGGAACTTCATTTAAGACGGGAGAGAATTACAGAAACAGTTTGAATTACGAAAACGTGTTTCCCTAAACTAACGGAATCAAACGGTTATTCCTCGCGAAGCGAGGTTTTTAAACTTGTCGCGTGGGGATCGCGCGAGGATTGCTTAGGGCGGTCAAATCTTGATCTGCCACTTTTTTTCCGAAGGTGTCCGCACAGTTGCCTGGCAGCAAAACCAAATCACGACCGCTGACAGTTGCGCACTCTCATGTTTCTTCATTTGCTTCCAGGTTCGCTGCGAACATTTGCGTGCTGACATGTTTATTCATCGTCTGTGAGCAAGTTACTGGACCATTTTCTGATGCAAATGAGGGAACAAGCAAAGACAGCAACCCCTGATTTAACAAGTGGCTGGAAATCCATTCCGCGGAAGATTTACAAGTGAAACTGAGCGTGAACACCGAGTTGAAATTCAGCGCGTACAATGAAGGCCAAAGAGTCGACGACAAACGGGTAGCGAACATCGTTTACCGGTAATAACCTAGCGAAGAATAAATTGAATAAAGCCATCAGCAGGGGACAAACAGGAGACTGGAATATCACAGGCGAGAAATCTTAGAACGTAGACAACGCAGGCTCCTGCTATCTCCACCATTCAAAGGAAGTAACGAACTGTTTTAGCTATCGACACTTGTCAATACCCAGTAAATAGAACAAAAATCTTCCATTGGCCATTGAACCTACCCTAAGATCCGTGTTATCTGTATTTTAATATAACTGTTGTCAGACTTCGTAACGTACTTTCATGCACTACAATAGTTATGACGACGCCTTGAATAGTTCACAGTGACGCCATATTGCTGCACAAAAGATTCTTCAAACGATAGTCAAAGTTGATTGCGGTTTACTGTCAGCGCAAGATGGTAATGTTCTCCAGACTTTTAACGTTTCTCACGGCAACAGCACCACCGAGTTGAGAATTTTTGCTGTGCCATTGCTGAACGACCTAATCACAGCTAATGCAAAATCTTCGCGCGACGGGAACAGGTCAAGATTTGCCAGGCTGTACGTCAACATCTAAACAGCTCTAACCTCTTTCTCGCCAAGCGGTTCACGAGCGTATTCTGAATAATCTGACGATGTTTCGTCGCTATCATAACTTCTTAAAAGATCCATTTTAACCGCTGAAGGTTAGTTGTAGTGATAAATCCACCAACATAAGCGTATTACAGTAGTCGCTTAAGTTGTTTTCACGTCGTACCCATAGTAACGCTAGCAGCAAAAAGCTGTTTACAACCTATGTATCGGGAGCTCCTCAGCTTTAAATTAATTTCTACTAGCCTTAATGGAAATATGCATAAAAACTATAACCTAGTTGGATTAGACTGCAAGTTGACAACGTTAAAAATACGTATCAGAGCGACCTATCGACATGTCCATGTCCTATAGACGGTTCCGTAATATAAATCGCTCTAGCTGCAAGATTAAAAGACGATTCGGCTTCACTTTTTCCACAGATATTCTACATGTATAGTTGTTTCTGAAGAGTGCAAAAGAAATGATTGAAACAATTACAATTAATGTAGTTTGAGGCTAACAATGTCACGCGACTGCATTTGGGTGTGACAGTCTCACGCATCGCGTGACAACTACATCAGCGTTATGTAACAGGGCTCTAAAATACTTGTTACGCGGATGACGTAGTCAGTCAGCGTCTAGGTTTCGGTCGATGGCATTTTTTCATCGGTGTCACATATTAGCAATCGTTTTTTTAACTTTCCCGTTTCTCTTGTCCTTGGCACAAGGCTCAAGGGACGCCCCGAAAAATTGTGCGATTTTATTGGCTGTATCTTCGAATCACGTGCAAGTCAGGTTGCGTTGAACACAAACAGACAACGTGAAAGGAAAAGTACAAAGTCAAATTAGAGGAGGACGTGCAATACAGCCCAAAGATAATGCACGCGCAAGAAGTGGCGAGAACACGCAAGCCGGCGCAATGCCATGTTTTTGGAGTTCACCCGCAAGAACATTCGAAATGCAAGAAGTTGAAAATCTAGCCGCAAGAAGTTACCAATGTCACTGCAAGCCGCAAGAAGTACTGCGGGTCCGCCGAAGAACCTTGTAGTGCTCGTATTGGTGAGGAGTGTTGCGCAAAAGAAATGGGAAGATATCGCCGAACTTTCGAGCGATTTTTCACAGCATTGGCGCGACAATTCGCCAAGTCAAGCGATAGTTCGCAAGGCTAATCAAAAAATCAAGGAAACAAATTTTTGAACAACCGCTGATATCGAACAAAAAATTCACGTCACGAAATGGAATATCTGCCAGCTTTCCGACTGCAACATGCATGTGCATGATTTCACATGGCAAAACGTAAACAATCGTTTTAACCGTGTCTGGTACGGTGATACGGGCTCAACTTAGGGGCGAACCATTTGACTTTTGAGGGTGGGGGGGGGGGGGGTGGAAGATTGGGAAAAAAAATTCCCTGCAGTCGCCCAAGGAAGGAAAAAAAATCATGCATGGCAAGCTCCGATGAAAAAATATCATGCATGGATTGTGCGGCAAAAAGAAAATTCCTGCAAATCATAGCATTTTTCAATGGGTTGGTTGGTTGTTGCAAATCCCTGCCTGTAGTGCAGCCGTGAATCTGAGTGCAGTCTTCACATCAAAGCTATGTTCTTTTATTTTTAAAAACAACCAACATTGTCTCAGAAACAGGAGTTCATATTGTCTTCAGTTAATAAAATTTCTTTTAAAATTACATAACAACCTTTGAATTTTTTCTGAGCTCCGTGATGTTTAATTTCTCTTTCTTTCTAATTAACAGATCATATGAAAATTTTAACCTCAAAACACTATTATAGATCAGTTTTATATCGTTGTTGTACTTCATGCGGGTCTACTCACTTTAGAAATTGAACATGCAGTACATCAAAACATACCTTTGAAATGAATGATGTACTGAACAAATATAACTTTAATATTTAAAGAATATATTACTGCATTTAAAGTTTATGAATAACCAATCAAACAATATCATATATTATTTCATGATTGACACATTTTCTTTTGTTATTCAACAACCTTTATTTAACTTACAACCCTGATGAATATTAACTAACTGAAAGTCCGGGGAGGGCTTGATTATGTAGCAGGGAAGAGCG
>Ga0126336_10002131_pt1 | contig 11079 bp, 9 predicted proteins | sample SidCmetagenome_FD_92530 | JGI IMG/M metagenome (GOLD analysis project Ga0126336, IMG submission 92530) | Coral microbial communities from El Islote,Puerto Morelos, Mexico - Siderastrea C C metagenome | ecosystem: Host-associated > Invertebrates > Cnidaria > Coral | place: El Islote,Puerto...
AGAAAAGTCATAACAGTCACCGGTATAGCTACTCAGGGAGATAATGAGGTGGACAAGTGGGTGACAAGCTATGCAATCAGCTATGGATATGATAAACAAACATGGTTGAGATATGCTTCTAGGCAGGTAAGGTTACATATAGTTTGTTTACTGAGCTTACTTTCACGAAAGAATGCAGCTGCAAAAGGATGACATTTTCAGAAATCTAACATTTCTTTTGTCGGAAAAGAGCCTTCCTTTTGCTACTGTTAGAGAATGATCGATCTTGTCTCATATATTTGTAGCCAGCTGTGCAAAAACAAAAGCAACAATTTAAATGAAACACATAAGGTTCAGATAATAAAATAATGTTTATTGGACACATTGCGTAGTGTAAAACAAATTACTTTACGTTTACAGCATGCAGTGGTTAAAATCTGAAAGGGCAGTATGATATAAAGAAGCGTGAAAAAAGTGAGAAATGTTTTGAGACTGGACAGTTACATGTTGATTTTAAAGTACAAATACATGTCATTACCAGTGCAATAGCTTTCAATGTGCATGTGTGTTTTGTCCATGGACGTTTATTTCTTTTAAAGGCACAGTTGCCTAACAGGATATTATGTTCCTTTATTTCAGCAGCTGGTTGGAAACAGCGACAAAGCTACAGTTGTTGTCAGGTGGCTGTCTACACCTTTTGCAGCTCAGTACGTCAGAATAATCCCAAAGACGTACAACAATGGAATGTGCATGAGAATGGACTTATTTGCCTGTGAAGATTGTAAGTACTGTGCAGTGAAAACAAAGCAATTTTTTTCTCGGTTCTTAGGTCACTAGTGACTTTGATTAGATATGTTTCGTAATGCTATCATGAAAGGTATATTTCCTGCCAGATTTACTTCGGACACTTGGCTGTTTATTTATTTATTTATTTATTTAACTTCGCCATGTACAACACGAACAGGAGAAAAATAGACAAATAAGAACAAAAGAGAGCAAATAATGGCAGGGGAGTCGCTACAGCAAAAACCAATTACAGTGGTCCCCTCACACCTAAAAAAACAACAAGTAAAAACTAAGTACAATTTAGAAGAAGCAAGATGGAAAGTGTGCTAGCCCGCGGGCGCTGTTACATTTAACGCAGATGGGGGGTCTTCCTGGTCATATATATTATAAAGAGCATTTAAATAATAATTTAATAAACTCCTGTTATATATACTTAAGGCAACGTTTTTGTCGCGTAACTGCTCTGGCAGTGTGTCCAAGATACGGCAAAATCTGACGAAAAAGTGCTCTGGTATGTAGCCGTCTTGCATCTTTTTGGCGTAAAGATGACTGCGTTAGTGTTGCGCGAGGACCTAGTTGCCCTGGTTGCTTCACTTATAGCTGGAAGCACGTCGTTACCAAGTAAATCAGGCCATTGTTTGCCTTAAAGAAGAAGACTATATCAAGAAATTCGTACCAATATGACATCGGAATCAAGTTTGTTAGTTTTTTGAACAGGTTACCTATACTTAAAGCTTTATTGACTTATTAGATGTGTGAGACTTCATTAGGATATTTGCTTCATAGGAAAGTATTGCTTGTGTGTCCATGAAATTTGACACTATGTTAAGTAAGCACAAATACCCCCGTACAGGAAAGTGCTGAAATCTAAAATAAAACTTTACACAGAAGTGGGGTGGTCAAGTTTCACGTTCACGCTCGCGACTCCTGTTCCTGCTGTAGTTCAGCTTCAACGGAAGCCATCTAAACGTTGTCAAAAACTGACAAAAAAACTCTGTGCAAGTGGGAACGGTACAGCGCGTAACACTGTAATTACACTGACATTGTTGTGTGTCTTTTTCAGTCCAAGTTCCCTTCCTTTTCGTCAGTAAACTTGAAGGCGCCTCTTTGCCAGCCTCACCAAGTGTATCTGTCACGTTAAACTGCATTGCAAAGTTCAGCCCGCAGCGACCCCCAGCATATGAATGGAGAAAAGATGGAAAAGTGTTGCCCGAGTCAATCTCTTCAATTACGATAACATACAGCAGTGCAACCGACATATACAAGAACTATCATTGTGCCAGGAAACGTATATCATTGCGTGAAGTTCAGTGCAGTTCAACGTACCAGTGTTCTGTGTCACTTACTGGTCTGCCACTCAAGGGTGACACCAAAGGAAATGTTACTGTCACTTTAAGTAAGTAGGAGTGGACCTTAAAAGAAGATTTAGGTATGGACTTATCATAATCGAGGGGCAAAGTGGGCTATAAGATTCACCAACACCGACAACATTCACCAGTATTAATAACTGATTACATTCACAAACATTTAGTTTATTGTACGGGATTTTTCAGTTTACACTGTACTCCCTTGTTATGGTTTAAGACCTCGTAAGCCTGAAACGTGGCTGTACAACATGCACTTGACGGTTTGTTGTCGTTGGATGTTTAAAAGGTGTGTTGTACTTAATGCTCCTCTAGGTGAGTACATCCTTGCTGTGTATAAATAACGTTCAGCTTGAAATTCATGACCGAACGGTTGCGCAAACTTGGCTTTAAGATGATTTTTGGGGTCTTTGGTCTTCATTTCTCAACGCATTCAATTGAAACGCGTTTCGGCTCCTCTGTGTGGCCTAGCCTCATTACATGAAAGCCATATTGTTTTCCATTTTTTCAGTCTATTAGTGCAATCTTTAGTAAAAGGGATTCCAAAGAAAGCGACCGAGAACCACCGCCATCCAACAGTGCTTTTTTTGGTCATATTTTTTCGAATAGAAAATGTCTTGAAAGAGTTCTCGTGGAAGACTCTTATTAATAAGCAGCTTCCGTAACTTATACTAATATAATTTGTTAATCTTGTTTTCAGAGGTGCCAGGTCAACCAACTGTACAGGTTAATCGAATTAACATCAAAGCGAGATCAACAACAGTGACATGGTCTTATTCACTAGGATCAGACGAAACACCCGTAGGTTTCTTTACCCTTCAGTATGAAAATAGCACTTTCAAGGGTGATATTACCTTGCCGGGTGGCCTCTCAAGTAAAGAGTTGATTAACCTAAAGCCTTACACAAGCTACAATGTCAGAGTGATGGCCAAGAGTATCTTGGGAGAAGGGGCTTGGAGCAATCAAGTGACCTTCACTACATTAACTACAAGTAAGTGAAGGTTAGAATAATACTAAATTAAATGTTCACGCAGATACAGCATTTTTAAAATCGCGTATTTGAATACAATAGCAAAAACCGTGTTAGCTACAAATTTGTTTTTATTACATACAATAATATTGCTTGTACTTGGAAATGTCGTTGCTTGAATGTACAAAAATATTAATGCTTTTCCTACAAATACGTTACTTTAGTCACAAAATGCGCTGCTTACAGACACTAGTCTTACCTAAGAGTGCATAACTAACAAACACTTGCGTCACATACAAATGTGTTAAAACGTTACCTGAAAACGTTGTTGTTCATGTGATTCCCTGCGGCTGTACAGTATCCACGGCTGTAATCGTAAAACGCATTGTTGCTTCTCTCTGCGGTACTTCTTCAAATTACGGTCAACAAGAGACTGAAACTGGAGAGCGGTAAGTAGTAGACACTTGGGAGTTATCAGGAAAAGAGAGCAGTGTAAGAAGATTACGCTTGGTGTGAAAAACACTGAAGTACATTTTGGCATGACGTGGTATGCTATACTCCATGGTAAGCTAGGTGTGGCATGGCATGGCACATCTATACATACTGCATACTGGGCACAATAATCTAAGTTCAGTATCAATGAGCATTTTTGTTCATCACATGAAAAAACAGATTTGAAATCTCTATTTCCTGTTTTTAGCTCCAGAAGTTACTGTTCAAGTTGTCAATGTAACGGGCGTTACTTCGCAGTCAATTTATGTGGAATGGCAGGTAAATTTGAAAACTCATAAGAGCAGGGAAGTTTTCACTTGATAAACAAAAGTTCAAAACTGAATAGTACTCACCGTACTATTCTGACCTACCACTAGCAGTATACATACAAATCCAAACCTTTCTCTTCCTCGTGGAAAAATTCGTCTTCAAAAGCAATTATCTAAAGCTTCTTAACACTTTGCCTAAGAACAACAGATAAGATAGAGGTTTCCATAGTAAAATAAGCGTTGCAGCTTACGTTTACAGCTTCCTTTGAACGTTAGCCATAAATCTGATTGACTGTTTGATCGGGGCTTAACAGCAAACGAGCAAACTCTGGTCGATAACTTCAGATGAGTGCTCGCCTTTCTTTTTCCTTTATTCATCTTTTACTGTACGGTGGTTTTAACTTTCCTCTGTCTGCATGACTGGGGAGTGTTATCAGTTAAGATTATATTTAGCTACGCTTTTGAGTTTTCTTGCATTCACTAGTGATGGCTTGGTAATGTTGTCTTGACTTCCGCTGAACTTCTAAATATGCTGCCTTGAAAATCACCATCCGCACACTTGTAAAGGTGCATATATAAAACTGTTACACACATAGTAAACACTACCTCAGGAAAGTACTGCTCAGTACATATTTTGTGTCACATGGCCTCAGCTTCCTGAAGCTTCGCTTTTTTAAATACGCTCTCTTGTACTTGATACAGGTGCAATGTGCGAGGGGAAATTTTCGATCATATCTCCGTGACTAATGAGAGTTGCAGTAAATTGCAATTCTGGAAACTTCAATTTTATTTTGGGGCCACATGTTCATTAGTTATTGGCTGTAGTGTGCTTCCCTCGATAAACAAAGGCGTCACTTACTCCACTCACTTACGAGTTGAGTTGGTTATGACGACTCTTTCTTTTAGGACCTGAGCCTGGACAAGTTAAATGGACCCCTCAGTGGGTATGTCATTTCCTATCAAGAAGCCAAGGGAAGTCCAACTCCCGTCAGTGCCTCTGGATCAGCAACAGCTATCACTCTGCCAGGCCTGAAGATTTGGACAATGTATTCGATTTCAATTACGGTGTCTAATGGCAAATATATTAGTCCTTGGAGCCCTGAACGTCATGCGAGAACAAAACAAGATGGTTTGCCATCTATTTATTTATTTATTTATTTATTGTCTCCTTTTAAATAATTTAATTTTTAACCTGTTTACTCCCGTGCCACCCTAACTACCCATGAAGGATCAAGCCTCTTGTGCTTTTTTGACGTCATCACTTTTAACCACCAAAGGTGGTTTCGATAGTCAGCCTTTGCAGTGTGATGAGTTTTTGCCAATCATGCCTAATGGGAACGACTGGATGAATCTTTTCCAGGGTTACACACCAAAAAACCAAGAAGGAAAATGGAAGCAAAATTCATCCTTCCCACGACCACTTCTTGTTAAAAATTCCCTATTTCCATAAACGTTTAGGCGATCACAAGGAAGGTCTGCTTAATGGCTAAAACACCAGGAAAAAGAAAAGTAAAGCGACGAGACTGCGCACGAAAAAATGAAAAACTGTTTTGGTTCCTGTTTTTTTTTTTGTATCACTTTTTATTAAAATTAATATTTAAGGTGCAAGGTTTAGGATTCTTGAGTGTGCTACTTTTTATTGACTATCTTTCTTTGAAAACAAGTGCAAGAAGATTAATAACAGTTATAATGAAGCCCAGTCCTTGAACTGGAATACCAATTGATGAAAATTGGTCAGAAATATAAAGCTGCAAATATTCCCTCATCGATTGGTCATCGATTTCCCATATCAATCTAGTATCACTCTATTAATTGACATCGCTTGTTATCGATAGATATCGACTATGGTATATTATCGATTTCACTGATTGATTATACCAGGCTCAAAATGGGTGTGTAAAAATGATTTATGTACCTGAATAACTGAAAAACCCGTCAGAGAAATCCATCTAAAATGTACGGATAGACAGTTAGATAAAATTATTCTAGTAATCTGTCTTAAATTATAGCCCTCCAAATTCTCTGCAAGGTCAGCATGCACAATCAAATTTCTTTCAGCAAATAGTCCACAATAATCAGCTGATGTTCTTGTGTTTTACCTAGCTCCCAGTGCCCCACAGAATCTCCAATTACAAGTAAAAGGTCCAACTGGAATTTCGCGACCTCAAATTGTTGTCACGTGGGGAAAACCAGCTAATGAAAACGGTATCATCAAAAAATACACACTGAACTATTCTTACACCTTTGACGGAAAAGTTAAGTCATTTCAACACATCACAGATGATCAAACCTTCCGCTACAGTTTTGATGTCCTTGGTGGAGTCAAGTACACTATCAACCTTTGGGCTGAAACTATCAAACCAGGACCCAAAGCAGCAAAGCTTGAACAAGTGCCAGTGTATAGTAAGTAACGTTTGCAATCTGCATGCTAGAAGTAGAGCTTGGTGATAGAGAGAAAGATCGAATAGTTAGGTTAAGCTGGTTTGTTATATAAACTACCGGCAATTGTCAATTTGGTACTGTAATTAAAGAAAATTTACTTCCTACACTTGACTAAGCTGAACACTAACCATCTTTCTGTTTATCTCCACAATAAACGCTTTTGTCGGCATTACTGAGTCTAGCAGTACGTGCCTCACATGTGTCATAGTTGAACCTAGCATATCGATTATAGCAACTTACTAGACAGTACGTAGAAGCTCATGGTTTTCACTAAGCTGTTGACTGTAACGGTTTACCTGTCTTTCCCTACCAGTATTGACTTGTATATAGTTTCAATAATGCATGTAGTGTCTATGATGTTATACGCAAACTTTTGAGTTCTTTTTAGAGTGGTTCATGAAACTCCTTAATGTCCTTCAGTCGTAGTTTAGTTTAAATGACAGTATTTCTGTCTTCTGAATTCTCCATTTCTGACTTCTACAGTTACATTTTGGCAATGTGATGTCCTTTAATTCCAATTTGTACTTTTGCGACCGAGATTGCTTACATGTGTAACAGATTTTGTTTAAAAAAATTATCTTCTGAGTTCTTTAGTGGTTGAAAAAATGCGATGAGGTAGCCCTATTCTTATCGAATTTATGCCCTCTGCCAGAAATTGCTTAAAGTGCTAACTTCTTCTGTGGTTAAATGCAACATCTGATTGACGTCATGTAGTTACCAATATATTACTTATCTTCCAGGCCCCGCTTAAAAAATTAAAGAGACGAATGACGAAAACAACATTCTAAATAAGTTTAACAGTTATGTACACGTGCACAGTTATGCACAGTTCTTTTGGGCGTTTATCTCTGGCTGGTTTGATTTTTTTGCGGTTTTGTTGTTCTAATTTTGATGGCAACTTGTATTGATCTTTTCAGAACCAAGCATTGCACCACAAAAAATCACATCAAACAAGATCAACGAGACAACCTACAGAATAAGTTGGGATCCTCTCCCCAGAGAAGTGAGTAATGGTGACGTAATAACTTATGAAGTGAAGCAGACCACCGTTTCCAGTTCACGCACTGTAAGATCTATCACTGATTCCCAAGTTGTGCTACAAAACACAACAGAGACATTTGCAGTTTTATCTGGGTTAACACCTTGTGCTGAATACAGCGTTGACGTGCGTGCGTACACTTTAGCTGGTCCTGGAGTCTTTGGTAGTCTTTCAAGGCGTATAGTCACTACAGGTAGGTTATGTGTACACTCAGTGTTCAGTGTATGCCTTCACCGCGGTCAAACGAGAAAAATAAGAAAAGTACCTCAAAGATGAGTGAATTATTTTCACTATTTAAAGTTTGATACTGTACCAGTAACTTTACTAAAAAAGTTTGAAAACGGGAAACGGACTTGTCGGCACCATTTCTAAGGGTAATTTGTTCAGGTGCGGAACTTTTAAATAGCAAAGAAACTCGTAATCAGAGAGAAATGAATTAACAAATTGACGTCAGTTTTCTATGCGTCTGTTCTCTTATTGATGATAAATCTCGTCATAACATTGTCAAAGTGTTGTAGAACCACGAGTCGCAGGCGAGTGGATCTACAAAGCCAAAACTGACTTGATCAAACGAAGGACAGAAATGCAAGAGTCAATGGAAAATGCGATTGCCGCAGAATCAGAATTTCATCGCTGTAATTCGGAGAATCACAGGCTCTTAAATTAAAACTTTAGTACGAATAGGCCAGAAATACAAGGAATTAATTCGAATTGCTCAACTAACCTTTAATCCAGTGAAATCTGTTCACAAAATAATCGGCCAAAACACGGTTCAGCTTAATTTCATCGACAGCACAAATTCCCGCTCACGGCGGATTTTCAGGTCTGAATCCTTAACAAACATCCTCATCTTTTCGCTCTAAGGTTGCAATGGTTTCTTCAGTTTTAACCCATAAATTTAAGATGATTTCCTCATTGAGGACTACTAGATTTGTGGTACAATTCTCGCCTCATCAAGAATGCAGCGCTGAAAAGTTTGACAAAACGTTTGCTGATTGCGTCAGCTTTACGAGTTTCATCCGTCTGTGCTCTTATTGACAATAAAAATTAGCCAATCAGCGCGCGAGAATTCGCTCAGTTATTGTAAAAAATATATTTACACTTACCCACTGATTTATATATCCTAACTCATGTTTCGACTGCAGCGTGGATAAATCTTACGAATTAAAACAAAAAACCGCCTCAGACGTTTGACCGCGTTGGAGTGTATGCCACCTTGTACAGCGTAATTCGTCAGACCAGGTATCCTTGTACACTAGACTCCGTCTCTATTTTCCTAATGGCCAGTTATGTTGGAACCGCTGTTTAGATTGCTTTGACCGAATTGGAGGATAATGACAGACCTCACCCATATTTAGAGGGTCGCTTTATCAGTTGATGTAACGAATAATTTGCTTGTTGTTTCCGTAGTCCCTGGCCCACCAAGTGACGTCAGGACAGGCAGTACGCCTGAGAAGCGAAGCATTAAACTACTGTGGAATAAACCTAAACAACACGGGGATGACGTGAAAGAGTATACGGTAGCTTGCAAGTTCTTTATATTTACCTTATAGCTATAATACATTAATAAGCTAGTACACTCTAGATGATGGCAGTATGCAACAGGAGAAAATGCGTCCAACGGTACCAAGGTGCTATTTTTGTGTGTAGACAGGGTAGAGTCGTAAAAGCCTAGTTGGTTATTTCTGCAGGAACTTAATTAATCCGGTTTATATAGCAGTTATCGACCAAAAGATGTACGGGAGTCTCTTATCAGAGATTTGCCTAACACGTCATTTTGTCGTTCAGTAGTCTGAACACGCAGGCTACATGTATTTTCTTGTACCCATTTTTGAACCTGGACAGAGAGAGTTGATTTGTCTCAAAATTTCTTGTGTTACGTTGACAACAAGAATGATTTAAATTTAGTTTAACTTAGGAAAAGGACAAGGCGTATAATTCGTTTTCGGAAACTTAAAGCAAGATTGCTTAACTAGTGCATCTTGCTATCCTTATGCGTTTCACAAATAGTGTTTGTTCGTATTAATGAATACATGCAAAAAGGTCGATCATGCATCCGAGTAAGCTATCTGTTTCGGTGCGTCTTTGATCAGGCGCGAAATTGCTGGTCCGTCTTCATAAGAACGAACTGCAGGATGCATTATTTAACGTTTTTAATGTTGCATACCAATGTTCTTCCCAGAAGAATGCTCCCTGCATGTGACATTGATTTATCTGTGATATAGGTAGTCTATGAGGGCATAAAGGACTATTTTCTGGGTTTTAAAGATGTTGGAACCAGAAAAACAACGTCTTTGCAGGAGGACGTCACGGGCTTGTATCCTGGAACAAAGAACAGCTTCGTAGTCATGGCTACAACTCACTGTGGAGATGGTGGCAACAGTACCGTAGCGTCGGGTCAAACGTTAGTGGATGGTATGTTGTTGCATTACTTTGTGCCATTTGCTAAGTCACTGTTTTATGCATTAGAGCCCAAAGAAGGTATACACTTTATTTTAGGTAAGTTGGTGTAAGGTAAATTGGCCATAAACTCTTCGAAATAAATAAAACTGACGCTACGAGCGTTAGCCATTCATTCACCAGAGCAAGCCGAGAGTTAATAACAACAAATTCATTCACTGTGACGAAGTTCCAGTGCCCCTTAAAAAGTAATATCTCTATTGACGAAACAAAAAGACTTTCAGTACTTAACAAAACATTAACAATACTTTATGATATGATAATACTTTGCTTAAGTTAAGAATGCTACAAATACTCGAATAGCCAGTAAATACAGATAATATAAAATTATTTACATGGCAGAAATCAAGCAGAAGACAAGAAAAAAACAGTTACATTGTATGTGTGTACAAGAACTGAGTGAATATAATTTCCAGTTTCAAAAACAAATGGTCGAGTCAGTGAATGAACCATCAGTTTCTTTGCGGCAGTCAATTTCTCTTTTAACAACAAAGCTGATATTAAGTTGAAATGCTTCACTTTCCTCTGTTGGCTAGTTAGTTTACTCGGTTAGAGCGCTCAGGTGGTTATCACAGGCGTGGGTTCGAATCCAGTTCAAGTCTGAACTGTTTTCAGGCTTTTTTTCACAACTGCTAAGTTTTATACATAACAGCAAGGATTCCCCGTGTATAAAAGGACTGTCATGTATGGGAATTTCATCAATTCGTTGGAAATCTCTAGATCTGTCTATAGTTTCATCGTTGTTTTTTTGGTTTTCTCTTTTAGCTCCTGAGGAACCTGCTTTTGACGAACCCGCAGATGTCAGTACAACTGGGACATCAGTTAATGTGACCGTGTGGTCTGCGTCACAAAATAATGGCCCTATCAGGTATAGCAAAATTAACAAGCTGAACATAAATCGAGTTTTCTTTGAAAGGATAGTCAGCGAGGCGCACCCAGGATGACTATAAAAAGGGGAAATCAGCGAACTAAGTGAGTCGAGAGATCATATTTCAAAGCTCAATATCCCTACTAAGGATCCTTTTCACAGACTACGAGAGAGACAATGTGGAAATAACATGGCTCTGAACATGTTTGTGCCCGTAAGGTGCTGACTAGACCGTGTGGTTGGTGGTTGTGTAACTATCAATCGACTTGTTTTTTAAGCAGTATTCCTAACTATTAAAGGGGCTGTTTACATTACACAAGTATGACTTTCACTCCGGTGCGTTCGAAAACTTTTTGTGCGTTTACATAAACCTTTTCCGCTGCGGTGTGAGTTTCATTCTGTGATGGACT
>Ga0126336_10002132_pt1 | contig 11078 bp, 4 predicted proteins | sample SidCmetagenome_FD_92530 | JGI IMG/M metagenome (GOLD analysis project Ga0126336, IMG submission 92530) | Coral microbial communities from El Islote,Puerto Morelos, Mexico - Siderastrea C C metagenome | ecosystem: Host-associated > Invertebrates > Cnidaria > Coral | place: El Islote,Puerto...
CCTGATGAACCGTCAGACATTGCAAACAACACTGAGAGAAGGAAGGGGGAAGGGAGAGCATTTCTGAAAGTGTTGTTGTTTCTGTGCAGCGAAAACCACAAAAATGAGCGCACATTGTATTTGTCTTAACTACCTCTGTCCAAGATTGTTGTACATGTTATTATTTCTGTCATGTCTGTCAGAAGAATACTATCATTTTTATCTATTTGAAATTAACAAGAAAAACTGACCAAAAAATCAAATTGAGCACCTACCAAGTAACTGGAAATTTATGTTTTTCAGGAGTTTACCATCAACATGATGCTCTAAGTGAAGAGAGAAAGAAGCAGATTAAAATACTGATCACAGGCAGATATTATTTTGAATTGAAGATTACTGGGTGACTTTCATAAGTTTTAGAGAAATACATGAATGCTGGGGCAAGTTGCATAAAACTTAATGTGCAGTGTAACTTCTAACATCAGATGTACGTTCCCTCCAGTTTAGGTCACTATGTTAACATCTGATGTTAGCAGTTTTGCCTGGCATTAGGTTTTTGCAACTCACCCCAGAAATAGTGAAAGCACCTTCTCCTCACGTAGCTTAATTCTAAGCAGACTGCTTGTGAATTCACCAGTTGTTAAAGAACTTACCTTTGAGTGAAATTTTACCTCAAAACATGGAAACTGAAAGTTTTGAATGTTCACAGTGAAAAGAAGCGGACTTATTAATCACAGAACAAACTCAAGAAGAGGTGCTGAGACATAAAGAAATATTGCAAGTTCACACTTTATTGTATGACTAACATGCAGCCAGGAGGATGCAGTCAAATAAAAGGTGACAAAATCTGATATGTAGGTTGAAAAAAAAAAAACTAGATCTAGTCCTGCACTTATGAAATCAATTAAGATAGGTTGAACTGGTGAACAAATATTTGGCTTTCTCATGGGGCATGGTCTGAAAGCCATGCCATGACTTTGAGCCAAATATTTTAATGACTGGCCTTCCCAAGCACTAACAATTACACATATCTTTACTGACTACAACCTCTGAACTCTGCTGTAAAATGTCCTAATCCAATGTACTCCAGCCAATCCAAACAATCTTCTTCTGTCCATACTTCCAGAGCAAGGTTGTGAAACCTTTTATCATCTTTTGGCTAGATCAGTTGTTTTGAAATAACAACAGATCACATCAGAATACTTGTTAGCATTAGAAGAAGATATTTTCTCAAGTTTTACTCAGAAAAAATATCCGAGTCCTCCCAACGGGAGTCGAACCCATGACCTTCCAGGTGCCGGTTGGATGTTCTAACCACTGAGCTATGGGGGGCTCACGGTGAGCGAGGCCATACAACTAGGTTTATATGTGACACAGGCCTGCTAACTGCAAGGCTCAGTAATGTCAAATGCAATAAATAAGGCTTGATAGTCTCAAATGCAAAAAATGTTAGCCGTCCTTCTCTTTATAGTTGTACTCTTGACCAATGTGTGTTGTTCCAGGGGGAGGGAGGGCCCAAAAGCTAAATTTTTGAAAGGAAAGTATAAAGCTAAGCTGGAATTTCCAGAGGGGGTTGGGAGAGGATCCAAGTCACAAAAATGGTCTGCAAGGGAGGTGGATGGGGGAGGGGGTATAGATTTTTTTCAGATGTGAAAACAACACACCCATGTGGACAGGTGCATATATGCAACAAAAATTTGACTGGGACACATTGAATAGCTGAAAAGAAAGTGATGCCATGGCAACATGGTAACCACACCTGGAAGGCCTCATTATAACTTCAAAAATACAAATAGTTGTGTCGTTTTCTTTAGTGGGGGCTCTTATAATAATCATAATCATAATCCCAATCATAATAATGATAACATTAGTGAGAAAATTGGTACTTGATCCTGTCATATTAAATCAAAACAAATCAAGGATCCAATAATAATAATAACAATAACAATAATATTAGACCTGCTGCGCCAGTAGAGAAGGAGGAATGACAGGTGATGGTGCATGAACTTCATATCCATTGTCCATTATATGAACTTCTCCCACATCTTCTCTTTCACCCTCATCAGAGCTAAAAATGTAAATGGAATGAAGATGATTGTTTAAGCACTTTTGTACTTCGTTCCAGTTTTTGCTTACAGTCAACGCGCTTCACACATGAACGCTCAACTTCAAATATTCATCGATTAGTTCATTCTTCGATTTCATTCTTCGAAAAATTTAGCGATTCTGCGAACCTTGGATTTTATATTCGAAACATTAATTTTGTTGTTCGAAATTTTTCATGGAACATCGTAATAATAATTCGAACTTTCTGACCAGGAACTGAAAAGTTAGTTTTTATACCGTAACTGGCCAATTTTCGCGTGTTCGTTCCTTGGCGCATTGTGTTTTCATTTTTTTTAAGCGTGCCGCAAAAAAATCGCGGGGACAAAAAGCCGACCAAAATAAATCTGTAAAGAGAAAATCAACAAACTAGAAGTAATCCTTCGAAAGAAAATAAAAAAAACTGTACTAATTTAACAAGGCAACTTTATTCTTTGGCTGGAGGTTTTTGTTTTGCTTTTTATACGTACACAAGGCTTTAATATTAAATTGGAAACCAGCAACATAGTATAACCACCACATTTTAGCGGCAATTTACAATGCGCGGTGTACATAATAGTTTAATTTTGCACCTGAGTTAAATTCCAAATGGCAAGAAATTCGCTTGGAGGCTTTTACAATCCTGGTAAACGTTTGCCTTCTAATGTAAGGCACGAATATCATCAACCTTTTCAAAGGTGATTTACAGGATTGTCAGATATTTCATGGAACATGATCCAGTGACAAAAGGAGCTGTTCATAAAATCGTCCATCAAGACTACGACTCAACCACTTTGTTGTGGAGGAAAAGATCCTGTGTTGATAACGGATGACAACCTTGAAGTAATCGAGATTTGGAATCTCCTCTTCCGAGTGCGCCATGTTGACGATTTCTGTTGTTGCGTGCGAACTTTCGATGAACCGATTCCGTTATTTGAAAAAAAATCGTTATCTTTTAATCTGTCTACAAGGATACGTATAATCTAATTAAGAAAGGAATACGCACGTGAAGAATGCAATCTTCAATCCGTGATCATTCACACGTGAAGTGCATTGACTGTAACATTGCTAAGAGTAAAAGATTGGATCACCTGGTTGTCCAGGCAACATTTCACAACTTTATCATGCATATGCCTGGTCTATTCCAGGCAATAGCCTGACCCAACTGAGCATTCGACCTGACGCTCTTGTGCACTTTTGCAGGCTCTCACATGCTATTGATTTTCATTAGAATCAATGGAAGTTAAATCCTAACTCTTGTGTGGCCTCTAACTCTTGTTAATCTTACTGACTCTTAGTCTTCTTTCCTCTATAAGAGTTTGAACTCTCATTCTCTTGAGCTTAAACTTAACCCTTTAAGATCCAACAGTGATCAGCATCAAATTTCTCGTTATCATATCGGTGCATTGTAACATATACAGGTCATCAGAATTAAGGAAATAATCACCAAGAATGAAACATCTTGAAGTTTAATCAAATTCTCCCAGCTAATGCCATAAGAAATATATAGAGAACAGTGAGGAGAATCTGCATGCTGATATTGGGGGTCAAAGTGTTAAGGCTTGGTTTCTACTGCATGTGGTCAGGAAGACAAAATTAAGCATAGCATGCTTGAAATAATTGCTTGCAATGCTAGAATAATAATTGTACAAATGAATGCTACAATAATTGTACAGATGAATGTGAATATATGAAATTATCCTATATACAAAGTGCGGATGAAATAAGAAAAGATGACGTCCATCGCAGTGAAGTTCGTCAACTTAGTGGATGAAAAAGAAGAATTTGAAGACATAAAGGCTTGAAAAGATTCGAGTGAGGTGCCGGATTGGGGAAAATTAATTCAGAGTTTAAAAGAACGAGGCATGTAACAAATTAAATGTGCTGTTTTGTTACGCTTTTGTTAATGCAAAATGCAAATGAGTGTGAGGCGTTTTTCTGCAATTGCACACCTTAGAGAAAGATTCAAACCCATGACCTCTGCAATACCAGTACAGATGTTTGCCAACATTTCTTAATAACAAATACTCTACACTTTAAGAAGAAAAATTTAATACTGACAGTACCTTGCAAACATTGGAGGTGGCTCAAATAACACTTCATCAGTCTCTTCCATTTCTGACTCAGACAACTCTGTAATTTCTTGTGCATGAGGATGATAAATCACATCATCATCATCTTCCTGATCCAATTCAGGATCTTCAATTCCTTTTAAACATACACAGGATGATGTCAATGAATTCACAAAACAAAGTCTACATATATGCAATCTGTGGTTGAAAAGCTCTCACCTCATAAATTTGACAAATGACAACATTAGAAGAAGTGTGGTGCCAGAGTTCTTGAAACTACAGTGTAATTATAAAATTTGTCACTCTCAAGAGCATTCAAATTCGAAATAAAAAACCAAAGTTTTCATTTTCTAAAAAATTATTTTAAAAAACACTCAGGAATGTACAGCTTTAAGTAGCTTTCATAAGTGACAGCTTAACTTTTTTGTGGCTAGTCTGAAACTATGTGTATTAGCACAACATTGGAACAGAAATGAGCCAAATCATGAAACAAATAAAGGTCATAATATTGAAACTACGATATCATTAGAAGGTGGCTGGTGCCAAAGTTCTTGGACCTACTTATGACCTCTTGACACTTGAGGGCAACCAAGTTCAAACTGAAAACATCCCATGCTGATCAATGTGAAAAATAATTATTAACAACAAATAGTATGTTTGCTTTCAATTGGATGGTTGCACTCAACCCTTAAGGAACATTAACCCTAAAGGGAAAAGACAACATGAAAAACACAGCTTGGTAAAGATTGAGCAGCACACGTCTCCCATAACAATTTTGCAGCATGCAGTTTTTATGGTCTTCACTCTCACAGACCATAGGAATGGGACAACAAATAATGTTTTAAACTCAAATGGAACTAAGAGCTGAGCTGCATGTGAGGAGTGGTACTACCAAGTTTTGAACACTTTTTAATGTCATCATTTCTATGATAGTCTTTGAAAGTGCAGACCATGAAAAATGAAGTCAATTGTTGTTGTTGTCATTATTGTAATTGTCGTCATTTTTTAAACAATAACAAAGAACATTTTGAGCGAATACCATTAACCCTCAAGGGAAAAGAAAACATATGCAACAGAATGAAAAACACAGATTGACAAAGACTGAGAAGCACACGTCTACCATAACATAGCAGCATGCTCTGCACTTTGTGAATACTAAACATTGGATTGGTGCTTGAAATGAAACCAAAACAATGCAATGACCAAAAATAATAAATTATTTAAAAGGACTTACTTGTTCATAAAAGATGTGGAGAAATGCTAAAATGCAATTGCATGTTTGCATTTAACATTGAACATCAGATTGATGCGTGAAATAGAACCAAAACAAACCATGCAGTGACCAAAAATAAATCGTTGTCACTGAATACTAAAACTTCTGGACAGATGCTTGAATATAATGCACGTTGACTTTTAACAAAGCAGGACAGACTTGTACATGTACCAGTAACCAAAAAATTAATTTAAAAGAACCTAACTTACGTAAAACATCTGGATTAATGGTCAGTTGAAATGCATGTTGCATGATTTTTGGTAATTGAAAATTGGATTGATGCTTGAAATAGAACTAAAAACAAATCAGTGACTAAAATTAGGGTCCTTGGCATCACATAAAATACTTGAATATAATGCAAGATGACTTCAATCAATGACCATTTGGGTACGTTGATGCTTGAAACAGAATCAAAACAAACTTATGACTTTGCACACTCATCTGGATAAATACTCGAATATGATGCATATTTCTGATGTATAAAAAATTGCTAAGCTCCTGTAGTGTGACTCTTTCTTGGTCAATTTCATTTCTATGAATTAGTTCTTATCAATCTACCCATTTATCAATTAAATTGTTAGGTGAAATAAAATTATAAGAGAACATATTTTAGACCATGTGCCACAAAACTCTAGGATATTTGGTGGGTCTATGACTAGCACAAAGGTAACAACGGTTGAACACAAAAGCTAAGGCTAAAAGATCTGCCTTATAATCCAAGCTGATTGCCATAAACATGTGATGCACATATACATTTTTACCATAAAGTCTGATCTATGACTACTAAATTTAAACCTTGCATATATAATACATATTGCCAAAGTTTAAGTTTCATCAGTTGGACCTCTCCTTTTAGATACATGTATCTCCATAATACAAGCACCTCTTTACTATGGACAATACACTTGGTCTGTAGACACAAAAATTCAAATAATTTGAACTCTGTAATAAAGATGCCTCAAATTGTTACCGGTATGTAATATAACAGAGCAAACTTCAGTTGTTTAGTATGTACAAATGGATGTACATCAAAGAACAAACTTAGTTTACTGGCTTAATTAATTTATACAACAACGTAGAGCAAAATTTCAAACCGTTGACCACAAGATTTACTATATCCAGCTGTTTTTGTAGCAGTTACCTTTCAGTTAATTTGCCACAAGTCCTTGTAAATAACTGAACAGTTGTTTCTTACACTCACAAGGAGCTAGGCGAGAAACAGGTCGACAGATTACTTAAACTACAAGTTCAAATGTTGGTGCATAGTCTTATACTGTATGTACAATGTACCTATGAATCAAAGCTGTTAGCAAAAGTGCAATACCTTTACTACAAATGCGTAGTAACAATATAACATCAGTAGGGTGAAAATACTGTAAGAGAACACAATAGGATGTGAAACGTGTGGCATAGTTTGTTTTGGCTGATATCAACTCATTGAGGGCAACCTAATTCAGACTTGTGACATGAGATTTATCTTAAAAGACACAATTTTGAAGCAGTCAACAGTTAGCATCCTCAATTGACTCCTAAAGTGTCCACTTGCTTGTAATTTTCAAGGAAACAAACTTTTACTCAACACAGAATTCACACAGAACACTCTCACTCTGAGCACAAGATATTAAAAACTCAATATATTGCTTAGTCTTGAAAATCTATTGAATCAACTGACACATTTGGCACACATACACACTGAAAATTTGGCAAAATATTTCAGATAATTGTTGGTTAAATTAGTTAATGCATTGGATTTAAACCCACATATACGTGATGAAATTGACACTTTCAAACACGTATTCTAAAGCTACAGTCTATATTGAGCCTCACATAACTTTAACATTTCTGACTACAACATTTTCACAAACCTTCTTCTGAATGACTCATTCTTCACAGCAAAAAAATGAAGTCGAAACACGCTACAGAAATTGCTTGATAATTCTAGACAAATTTCTCATACTAATATCCAGCTAATGAGCCCTTCCCGCAGGAAGAAGAAAGGAATCGAATGCTCCGTGAGCAATACAAAAGGTGTCCATTTCACTTTTTATTGTGACAATCAAAATGGTCATTAATAATTATCAATGGCATTTGTGACAACTTAAAACCACTTTTTCACAACTTTCACGCAACAATTGCAACATTAAGACTATCCAAGACAACATTGTCAAAAAGCTAAAATTATCCAGTGATAAATTTGGTTTAATATGTGCACAATTGTGAATAATGGGATGTCTAATTTGAGTGCAAATGACACTTACCACCCACTTCCACTTCTATAAGAAATTGAAGAGGTCTTCGCACAACTTCTAATATAAGCATTTTTCTAAGTCTTCAAGTTCTTTAAATGTTTCTTCTTGCGGCTTGCAAATTTAAGCAGGACAGAACCTCAAAAGACATGAGCAGGTAGTTCCTCTCTACTAGGGGAATTTGAAATTCCAAAAAGATCAAACAACATGGCAAAAAAAGTCAGGGGAGATTAAAATTTGTGGTTTAACTCTTGGTCAATATTTCAAATCTTAGCAACCTTAAGATTTTTAATAACACAATACATTTGTTAACCTTCTGCTAACTTCTGGGATTTACCAAAATTAATCACAAACATGAAAAATTCAATAGTTATTATAGCAATCAAGAATCATCCATGGGAAATTATCTTCCTTCGGATCTTTATTTAGCTTTATTGTGTGACTGCATGACTAAAGCTGCAAATGTGATATTGAGCCAATATATGAACAATGCTAATATTAGATCAATGAATATCAAAAATACTTTAAAAGCCACAATATAATCAATTAGCTTAAAAGGCTAATATCACAATCTTGTAAATGAATAAATTTTACTATTCCATGCACAGAGAACCAGATGAACGCTTTTAAGATATAGGAACTCAACTCAAACAAAGAGTCACATAATTTCATTTTCCATGTGATACAAAGTTCTTTTATCTCCATTACAAATGGTTAACTCCACCCAAAATTTGAATTCTGTAGGTATTAACCATGAAAACAGACACATTCAATAATGGCTGATGGAAGAGAAACAAACTTTAAGGTAAGCTTATTTTAAAATTAAAAACACAAAATGTGAGCAGAGTTTGTGGCAAATGATTGGAAAACTAAATCACACATCAATTAAAACATGAATGACAGTTTTGAAGTTAAAGAACATGTTTCAGATCATGACTCCACTGATCCTCAATTTAAACAGGAACGAAATTTATTGTAAAGCACGACATTCCTGCAGGAGTTTTATTTTGTTAACTCGTAATTATGGGGAGGGTGTTTGGGGCATCAAATTTTTGCAATATAGGAAGATCGGTAAATAGAATTGTTTTCTGGAGGGAATTATTTACACTGTAAGGCCTGTTGACCATGGTTTTAAGGTGGCTCTAAAAGTAGTCTTTTTGGGGTCACGCTTCTGTTTTCACTTTAGCTCAATGAATCTGAATTTAATACCAGATGTTAGGCTTGGATGAAAGTTTTTCCTCAGACTAAATCTTGGGCAATGAGGGGATCGAGCTTTTCATTCAAATGCAGTTTTGCAGGGAGTAATAATCTAAGTCTGAGGGAACTTTCTGTAATAATTTAATGGTAATTTGTGAGACCTATGGAATGTTTTGACCACTAATACTTCAAACATGAAAAACACATGTTAAAAATGTTTAAGCGATTCATTCAAAATCGAACAGTTTAATTAGTTTGAGATTTCCCTATTTGGTGTGCTACATTGTGTAGATTATAGCACATTTATTCCCTTGTCACGGGTATCCCCAAAATCAAAAGATATTTAGGAAAAACTATTTTTCACCATATTTGTTTACTGTTGCTATGGAACTGCTGATTAGCATAAATAGAGCATCATCCAAAACCTTCATCCAAGCCTAACATCTGGTGTAAAATTCAGATTCATTGAGCTAAAGTAAGGTTATGTATAAGCACATTCAAAAATGGAAGTGTGACCCTAAAAAAACTACTTGGAGCCACCTTAATCAGGCTGCAATTATAATGCTGGTCAACAGAACTATATTTGAAACAGAGAAAGTTACAGTGTACCAATGCTGGCCTTCTATTCCACTTCCGTAGTCATTAGAATCATGGTCAATAGGGCTTGCAGGCTTTCATTGTCCAGTAAATCTTTCATTGATAAACTTGTGTGAATCTCTAAAATCTACGTTTCCACACCTTCAATACCCTGTTAAGCTGATGTGACAGTTGTGGGCCACCGTAATGTACTGCTTCATTTTCCCATCAAAAAAGCAACACTTGAAGATGTGAACAACAAAGACATTTCAGGATCACAGTTGCTTTCCAACACTGCTAAGGAATGATTGCTATTGAAGACATTGTATGTGTAGGAAATATCTTTACAGCAAATTGGCATATTTGTGTAAAACTTACAGAAAATTGCATTTCTCCGATTACATTTCGTGTGGCAGACTGTTAAACCTTCCTTGGCCTTCACTGAATATTTCACCGTTTTCAATCCTTTCAATGTGAACATTCTTGTTAAACTGCACTTAAGTTGTTAAAACAAATATGAAAATATATTTATCATGCAATTTCAGCTGCTTTTCCCTGGATATCATCAAGATAGAATTGTTATGTTACAATTCTGTGACTCTCATTGAAAGGGTCAGATTTCACACATGCAAATTTGGCGCGCTTTCATTTGAACTGAAACTAACTTCAGACTATAATTTGCTATTTCTAACAAATTCTTTTACAGTTGTCATTGACTTTGAGTTTCAACATGAGCTTCATTTACTATTTCAATTTTATTCGAAGGATAAAGTGCAGGAAAGAAAGGTTCAATTTGTTCCCACATCGATCACTCGTGCAATTTATTTTGAGACTTACAGTACCCAAATTCAGTGCAATGAGAACTAAAATTAATCCCAGGAAAAAAGCTTGCTATTTTACTCTAATTCTCTTTCTAACATAATAACCTTCGGTTTTTAGTTACATTCAGCATTCAACAGTTTCACTTTTGGCAAGAGGTTTGAGTCTGGTGAATGCAATTTTTAGCTTCCTTGTTTACATCACATTCAGCATGTAAATTATTCACGGCAGCCCTTGGCACAAATGTGGAATGTTATGACCAAGCTAGCGTTAGAACATTAGGACCAAGCATTATTTAAAATCATTGGAGCAAAACGTAAAACAATCGGTTTCAACAAATTTTCCTACATATCTGTGAACGAGATATAACATTTCAAACTGGATGGCGAATGTGCGAAAAGTATAGAGCAATAACAAAGCATTGTATGTTGAAAATGGATGTTACATCAATAAATGCTTAATGTTACAACAAAAATCGCATTCGCTTAACTGAGTTTAATGGTCTTTTTGTTAAACTACTAATAAAAACATTTGGAATTTTTGAGAGGGTGGAGGGGTCCATGTTTAACAATACTGGAAACTCCTGGAGGGAGGGGTGAGATCCCCTTCGAATGAAAAGTCCAGAGGGGTGGGGGGTGCAAACTAAAAAAACCTTCCATGGGTGGGGTATGGATACTTTTTTTCTGGAACCACACAGAGTAAATAGGCTACTGCAACAGAGAAGCCCGGGGGGGGGGGGAGGGAAATCCGGGTTTCAAGGGCCGGGGATGTTCGGGCGGGGGCAAAAATAAAAACCCAAAAAAATCCCTAGGGCTTCCAAAAAAACCCAAAAAA
>Ga0126336_10002133_pt1 | contig 11075 bp, 4 predicted proteins | sample SidCmetagenome_FD_92530 | JGI IMG/M metagenome (GOLD analysis project Ga0126336, IMG submission 92530) | Coral microbial communities from El Islote,Puerto Morelos, Mexico - Siderastrea C C metagenome | ecosystem: Host-associated > Invertebrates > Cnidaria > Coral | place: El Islote,Puerto...
TGCAGTGCACTTCCAAATATGGTCATTTACGTATATCGCAGGATATCTGTCATGTAGGATGACAGATATTGAGGGCTTCCTTACCATATATGGGCATAGTGACAATTTGTTGAATAATAAACAATGTTATTTCTTTTAACTGTCATAGCAATCTTGGTAAATGAACTACCAAGAAAAATGATTTAATATCAAGTTATCACTTTCATGCAGCGAATAAGGCAAGCGAAAGCTTCGTTTCCTCGGCGGCCCGCATGTTGTTACAATGTTGAGCAGCGGAACATTTTCCTTGTGACTTTTAATTTTGACTACAAGTATTTAGATTCCGGTCACACAAGGCCTCCAGTTCTTGAAAAAAGGTCTTGATTTATTTCACTTCTTTCGGCTCAAGTTAATAATTCTATAAAAACTGTTTAAAATATTTAGCAACGCCAAGCATTTGTGTTTCAATTTGTTAAGCGACCACTGCACTTTGATGGACACGCCGGATAACCTGCCTGCCAGCTGACTACAACATATCGGTTTTTCAAGAAAGATTTCCAGACTATTCCAAGTATGGCCAAAAATCTCAATGCTTTTTTTAATAATATATAATGAACATAAACAACGGCAGACAAAGTATAGCTTCTTTTAATTATTTTCTCCATGCACGCTGACAATAAAATCGATCGACCTATATTGAGAATTCGCGAGCATTAAAGTCTTTTATAGGTGTTTTGTCTAAATTTCCACAGCTTAAAAGATCAATTCTTCGAATAGCCTTGTCAATTTTGCTACAGTTTTTACAGTGGATAAAAGTTACACAACCTACCTTGGAATGGATAACTTTATCCGCTGGATAGCGGCTGAACAGCTGGCTGGATAGCGATATCAAGCTTTGAACAACCGAGATGAAGCAAGCGATAAATTTCATCCCCAGACAGCGACTTATCCGTTGGAAAAGAGTTATCACTCTTTGAGCAACTGAGGCCTGAACTAAAATCATTGTATAAGCATATTTGGCTTATGTATTGAACTCCCGCCAAATAACTCTAATAATTTGGCGAGAAAAAAAACAAGATTATCAGTTGAAATCGCGCATCAGTTCTTAAATCGCACGGCAAGGAAAAAAAACTTCATTTGCCGAATGAAACGAATCCTCAGATCCTTCGGAAGCTAAGACTGTTCCGAATTGGAGGAATACTCTTCGGAGGTTTCGCAGTCGACCTTACGCCCAGTTCAGACACCGTACCTCTCATGTGCCCTACCAAATACATTTTTGCTCCAAGGTCAAGCGGCAAGCTTTGCTGTACCCTGAGATTTTGGCTTGCCTAATTGACGTCTATCGAAAAAACTGATTTGGACACCGTACAACTGCCAAATAACTACGTACTACTTGGTACGACACATGAGAGGTACGGCGTCTGAACTGGGCCTTAGACGTCTTGAGTCAAAACACAGGGAAACGCGACTGACGTGACCCTCTGACGTCACGAGCTATTAAATTGCGCAATCACCAAGGAACTCGTTTTCAGTAATGCGGACGCTTTTTACGCGACTTTGGAGCTAAAAAATCTTAGGATGGAAAGTTTGTTGTTCAGTTTTCTTGGGAAATTTAAACAAAACGCGATATTCTGCGACAGAGTTTGGCCGAAATAAACCTATGAATTTTCGTCCCAGTGCCACTTTAAAAGTGAGGCTTTTCGATACGGTACTTTTAAGGACCGTAAAATTACAATGAAAGTCGTGTTAAATGCTAAAAACTAAGGGAGTAACTGAAAATGCCACCCAAAAAAGAAAAGAAAAAGCAAAGGAAAGGTGAGATGGCCGAGAAATTTAACAAAAAGTGAATAAAAGTTCGAAATCCCATGAAGTGAAGCACAAATTGCCTTTAAGCAAACGTGAAGTGATTTAAGTACCATGTTCCTTGGTAGCTTTAAACTGTCATGAAGTTTTTTCCATATCTTTACCTTATCTTTTGTCAAAATTAAGGCCTGGCTCATTTATATCTTCTTGCGTCGGTCTGACGTGAATATCTGCAAGACAAGACCGGTCGGGAACCACGGGCCGAGGAAAACTGGGTCAGATTTACTGCAGATGCTTGAAGCATGACCAATGGATAGTCGGTATATCTAATTAAGAAGTGAATAAAAGTACAAAATCTAATGGAGTAAAAGAGAAATTGCTTATTTAAGTTTCGATTTAAAGAGACTAACGTCTTTGCAAGGCTTACGCAATGAAAATCTAAACCGTGGAAAAGTTAAGTTCTTTTTGTTATGCATATATCGGTTGCGAATGTGGGAATGTTCCGGAACGTCTCGACTAGTTTGACTTTCAGGTATGAACACGATATGTTGACCGAAATAGTAAAACAATAAAAATAGGAAAACCATAAAGGTACCAGAATCTAGTTTGTGGGTGTGCCTCGAATATATTTTAACCCCCAAGAACTTCCGTCATCTTGACTAGAAGGTACCAACTAACTGAATCCTAACGATTGTTATTTCAGTTCAGTTTAACATCATTTAAGGGACCTATTAGGGTTCTTTGACTCTCAGACTTTAAGATAAAGAAAAAACACTCGATGATAACTATAAGTCGCCAACGCATAATCCAGACAACCAAGATAAACTGAATACAAGCTGTTCTTGTACCCAGCATATGAGAAATGTTAAAAGACTTCTAACACTGTTCAACTTGACAATATTTCCTTGACTCATCATTTATATTTTCAAAATTATCAGCAAAACAAGGCAATCCTTCTTTGCGCATTAAGAAATTATTTTTTTTGAGCAGACATGAGGTTCGCATTCATGGCAGGAATTTCGTACAAAAGACAATTTTGCCAACTATCAAAGTGACACTGAGAGCGAAAACACAGACTCCTTCATCTAGAAACTGAACGATTCAACTGGAAAGTTCTCCTGCTACCAGACCATATGATGATGATGATTAAGGTCCTTAATTCATGTCTCTTAACTGCTGACTATACCTAATATGTAGCTTATTCGCTGGCCATGGTCCAATAATTTTGCTGTTTCTCGAACAGAAACTCCAGATGATCTGAAGATTGTGCTTTGAGCTATTTAGTTATTTTAATAACTAAATACATGTTTTTAAAATTTTTCTGAATTATCTGGAAACAAATAATTTAAATCTAGACAAAACTTATTAAGATCACGTGTCTTAAAATAAAGGGCACCAACATTTGAGACATACTGTAGGTGTGGACGACTCAACTACCTACCGTGATCAGACATGAAAAATGTACCAAAAAAGGTGTAACACTTTATAAAAGTAAATTTAGGTACAGTAAAAATTAAGTGAATACGTGAACCGTCCAGCCATACAAATTTGGCCGTCTTCTTGGGGAGGTTGTTTGAGCAGGCTAGCCTATGTCAGCCCAACAAACAGAAAAAGGCGACAATAATAAAAGGACAAAATATAATTGAAACTAACGAAGTACATTGTCGTTATAAAGTGGGTATCAGCGTGATACCACTTGTAAAAGATCATTTGACCTTTTCGCTGTTCTAAATACTGTTAAATACACGCACACCACCCAAAAGAGACTGGGAATCGAGCCTAAATGTTTCATCGATGTTGTATTATTGGGGTAAGTTTATTTCATGAGAAACAGTTTGAGAGTCCAAAACGCGATCGTTTGTCGCTTTGTCCTGAGACTTGCCCCAGTTCACATCTTTGCGGAATCGTGACAGGCGATGTAGTCTGCTGACAGGACCATGTGAAATACGGACTTTGAGAAAATCTAGTCGTTGATCATGAACTGGGTCTTAAGATCTGAAAATGTTTCATAGGGAAATAGTTACAAAAACCTCTTCCTAACAGTGTTATGCTTGTCTGAAGATCCGAATCAGATTAACAACAACAAAAAAAAAGGAAAAAGAGAGGAAAAGGCGTGGTAAGAGTGCCAGAAAATCTAATAAAAAATCGTGTGGAGCGAAAAACAAATTGTTTTAAGTTTCGATTTCAAGTAACTAACGTTCTTTGCAAACCTTAGTACACGACGAAATTCTAACCGTGTAATGTGAAGTACGTTCTTGCGACGCATAGATCGATGTCAGAACGTTTGCAGAACTTTTCCACTTGTTGGACTTGCTTCATGTATTATCACGACGTATTTCCCCAATCACTAAAGCAACAAAAATAAAAGAAACTCTAAAGGTACCAGAAACTAGTTTGTGGGCGTGGCTTGAATTTATTTTTACCCCTGCCAGTTGAATTGTGTTGTGGTTGGTTTAGTTTTATAAACACCCTGTACGGTACCAAACCGTTAGAAAAATCCTTCCTGTTTCGTTGTCATTTTGGAGTAATTTAAACTTCTTTAAAATGATGTTTTTGGCTGCGAGGCTGTGTGGATCGTAAGTGGGTGTAAATGGAAATGACAACGAAACAGGAAGAATATTTTCACAGCTCCCATTGATCTCATTCAAACGCGACAAAAACATAGGGAACTTTCTAGTTAGAAGTGTACTTAAATCTGATGATCAACCAGGTACTTTTAAATGCACGCGCAAACGATGCAATGCTTGTCCTTTCATTCACAATGCGGACAAAATAACAGGACCCAAGGGATCAATTAAAATCACTGATCGCTTTATATGCACCTCAACAAATGTTATCTATTGCATAACATGCATTTTATTCAAAAAGATATACATTGGTGAAACAGGGAGGAGTCTAGGCGACCGTTTCCGCGAACACGTACGAGACGTTGAAAGAAATGACAAGGACGCATCCAAACCAGTCGCCCGACATTTCAATCTCCCTAATCATTCTAGCCAACACATGACGATCTGTGGCCTTTCCCTACACCGGGGTAACACGGAAAGCCGTAAAAATCTAGAACACAACTTCATTTTTTAAATCGGTACACTTAATCCCTACGGCATCAACGAACGCTTTTCATTCAACTAATTTATTCTTGCATTACACGTTGCCATGTTCCTATCAATAGCGTAGCTCCACCACTCTCTATATAAACAAAGTGCAACTCACAATTCCTTGATTCGCTCTGACGAAGGGCTAACGCTCGAAACGTCAGCTTTCAATCTCTTTACGGTGGCCAATTTACCCTATCAACTCAGTTGATAAATAAAAAATTTTGTGTTTCACGTCCCCACCGACGCAGCACCACAGTTTCTTTAGAAACTAACCCCCTTCTCAGACTAAACCTAACAGACAGTCAAAAAACACTAGATAATAACCGTATGTTGCCAGCTCATAATCCAGGCAAATGGGATAAACTGAGCACAAATTGTAGCATATAGTTTTTGTGCTAAGCATATGAGGAATACACTGTTTAAAAGGAGAACACTTCTTCAACTCATCATTTCCCCCGCAGGGATTTTGCCCAGAGGCAAAATCCTGAGGAGGCGTCCTTGTAGGTCGCGAGTATATAAAGTGAAGTACTTACAGTCAAAATATGCAGTAGGCATATATATAAATCAAATCTCGATTTGCCAGAACAGGGCGCGCAAGGAATTGGTGGGTGATGATGACGTTTCATCAGTAAACGCCCGAACGGAATAAATGGGTAATGATGACGTGGCATCAGTAAATGCCCGAAGGGAATATATGGGTAATGTGACGGCGTCAATAAATCAAAAATCTCTATCTAGGGGGTTCACGGTATTCATAGAAAACGCATGGGTTGTTTTACCGTCAGTCATACTGCGAGCGCTTCGTTACCGCACGTGTGTTCAGTATATAAATCCCGCAGAGCAGCTGTTTTGAAGGCCGGAGAGGAACTATAGTTTTTATTTTCGTTTGTCTCATTTTATTCCCGTAGAAAGCCAACGTAAATTCTCTGACCACGAAAGTAAAAGTTCCAGTTCAACCTAAGAAATTTTGGATCAAGAAACGCTGCGTGAGACTATTGTCAGGCACGCACAAATCACAGATTGGAAAATAAAAGTGTCACAAATCACTTTCAGCGACTAAAAGACTCGGTCCACAAACACCCAAGCATTGCTTTGAGAACGACAGAATCTCAAAACCAGTAAAACCTACAGACATCAGTTATGCTTTTAACTCGCGAAAAAAACATTGCATTTGGTCGCGTGACTTCCTCTCAGAAATAGCTGATGGAAACAGTGAATATCTTGCGAAATTTCTAGGTCTAGTTTTTCAGTTTTCGTATGCTTGCGAGTCGAGCCGCGACCTCATTATTTATAACTTTTCAGATAATGCATTTTGAGATATATTGGGCGACTATAAAATTTCAGTACATTAAGGCGCTTTTGCGATTTTACTTGATTGATTTCGAATTCAATTCATGCAGCTGGTTGTAATGTAAGAAATGCGTCCGAGAAAGCGCACTTTGTATCAAAAGTTACGTTCGTGTTACTTTACATTGCCTATATGCAAATTATTTCCGTGTCGCAGGAAGTTGCTCTCTCGCATTTTAGTGCAATTTCCCCATGAACTTTCCACTACAATGTTTGTTCTAGTAAAGAACTAAGATTATCGAGAGAATGAAGGTTTTATTTCAGCAATATAGGACGAACAAATCGTTTTATTCCACGCATTACTGTTTATATTTTAAAGCACTCGACCCGCGCAATTAGCTTCATGTTTATTTTCTTGCTGCTTATTGTTCTTCTATTGTCCTTCATTCAATTGATACGTTCCACTAAATTGCACCTAAAAAAGTTCCATCGATGGTAGAAAAAATAGAGCTCATTTGCATTAGCGATCGACGTGTTTCAATAGGCGCAATTCCGTAATGTCATGAAACCTCTTAGCACTGGAGTGAGTGCTAATCTCAACTTGGCCTGCTTCTACAGAAAAAACAAATTTAAAACCTAAATAATACTACAGAAAAACATATACCACACGCAAGAGTTTCCAGGTAAATCAAGAAAAAAACGAAACCTTCAAAATCAATAAATACGTTCACAAAACCTCTTAACAGCTGGGGCAGTTGTAAAGTCAACTATTACTAGTTCATATTTCTAAAATGATTGGCAAATCTTTTTAAAGCAGCGAATAGTTATTTTTTGAGTAGACACGATCATTGCATTCATGGCAGGAATTTCAGTTAAAAAAAAAGTTTGCACGTACTGTCGTGTTTTTTCCCGCGTTTTTCTAATTGTTATAATTTATTTCCATTGTTTTGGCCCCCGCGTCGTGCGAGGGTCGTTATGTGACGTATTCTGTTACGATAGCACAGGAGATAAAGATTATGCTGTATTCTGCTTGTGAATCGAGTGCTGAATGAGCTGTTGCAATTAAAAGTATTCAACTGGAAATTTGGGCTGTTCGCGTTTTCCCACGTGCGCGGGATTGGTTCGAGTGGTTCGTTCGATTTGCTCCTCAACGTACCTTACACTATGTACATATGGTAATGAAACAAACGCTTTGAATGTGCTAGCCTACATAGCAAGCGTTTCCGTAGGGCTTTCCGCAGGTATGAAGTATTTTCGCTTTTAGAACGCACGAAACTGGGGCAAGCGCAAAAATGTGCGGAGGAGGGGAGGGGAAGGGAGGAAAGGAAACGCTTGCCCGCAAACCCCACGATTTTGAAAAAACCGTTCCTCCACGAACGAAGTAGACTGCGAGTAGTCTCTAATTTTGGCGATCGCGATTGTGGGGCAGGCGAAATACACAAACGCACGCGCGCGAAATTTCGAGGAGACGCGACGCGAGGGGAGCGCCGAACGAAGTTTCCTGATTGGCGCGGCATGGCAGTGTTGATTGCCAAGTGATAAATCCGTCAATCAAATCAGGTATGTTCATTTGAGCGTCACCCGCATGAACACAATGAACTGGTTACTTTCCTTGGAGCAGCCGTTTACACAAGTTGATAGACTGCTTTGGCGGAGTTTGGAAAACAGCAGTCTTGCTACCTATCGCATTCCGAATAACTTCGAAAAATGCCCGAAATTCCAAAGTTTTTGAGCACAAGAATTGCACAGGCACACGGTCCGAAAATAGCTCTAAGTTTTGAACAACTTTCACTCCAACCGCTCTGCTAAGATCAGCGAGAATTGTTCCATAACAATCCTTTCTTTGCGACGTTTGGAAAAGGTTTTTTGAACGAACTAAACCCCATTTTCCAGGTTAAAAAGTTCCAAGTTTAACTCTCAGTGAAATTACGACAAATCCTGAAGCGATCCCTTGGAGTTTGTTTTGATTTTGATGGAAGTAAATTTGTATCATCTGGTGATCTGTTATTGGTAAAGTACTTTATTCACAAGCTGTCACGCGGTGATTTTTGCGAAGGTGTCAAAGGGGCGTTTTTCAAAATCATGGGGTTTGCGGGCAAGAGTTTCCTTTTCTCGCCTTCCCTCCCCCTTCCCGCTCCTTCCATCAGTGTTGCGCTTGCCCCAATTTTCGCGCCGCCAAAAAGCAAAAAATGCCTCAAACGGGAGGAAAAACCTAAGGAAACGCTTGCTACGCAGGCTATGAATGCGCTGGACTTAAAAGATTTATTCCATGTTGAGATGTCACAATTATGCTTTTCAATGTCATCATCATATGCTTATCTTTTTCAGTTGCAGTGATCTGGTTTTCTTACAGCGTGGCATTTATAACAAATGTGACATGATTGTTTTTCTATTAAAGTTTGTTCCAGTAGTTTTCACCACTTCCAAATGTATCAAGATTTACCAACCAGAGGAGCTCGCGCTGTTGAACAGTTCAGCATCAACGGAAGTCTGTTTCTTGCCTTCGCCAGCCAGTATAGTAATGCTGAGGGCTACAACACAGACTCCTTCATCTACAAGCTGAACGATTCAACTGTAAAGTTCTCCCACTACCAGACCATAGACACTACCGGAGCAGTTGACATCGAATATATTACGATCACTGATAAACATTACCTTGCCGTTGCTAATCGCTTAAATGGAGCTACACATCAACTGAACACTGTTATTTACCGGTGGAATGGACACGAGTTTGTCACTTTTCAAAACATTCCAACAAATTCAGCAACAAGTTTAAATTTTTTTGAAATACTGCAGGAAATGTTTCTTGCCGTTACGAATGCGTTGGCAAACTCAGCAGTCATCTACAAATGGAAGGACGACCTGTTTGAAAAGTTTCAGGAGATAGGAACAGAGGGAAGCGTACATGCAAGCACGGCATTTAAAATAAACAATGAAACTTTCATTGCTTTTGCCAACTATGATAACTCCCAGCAGGGGTATGCTGCCCACTCCATTGTATTCAAGTGGTCAGGAAACAGCTTTGTCAAACTGCAGTCCCTTCAGACGTATGGAGCAATGCATGTACAGTCCTTCAGTATCAACGGTGATACATTCCTCGCCTTTGCCAACGAGCGCTCTCATCAATACAACATCGACTCGTTCATTTACAAGTGGGATGGTAGCAAGTTTGTTCTCTTTCAGTCTATTCCCACTCGTCGAGCCACCGCCTGGTATCCATTTGTGATGTGCGGTCAAACGTTCCTGGGTGTGGCTAATCAAATGGATGACAGTCAAGGATTCAACACAAAGTCTGTCATTTACCAGTACTCTGGACAGCAGTTCATTCAGTACCAAGAGATATCAACTCAGGGAGCAAGTGATATGACATCATTTGAGTATAATGGTCACACTTACCTGGCAATTGCAAATCTCGTCAGCAATGGCTTTGTATACAACGCCAACAGCGCACTGTATAAATGGATCTAAGCTGGCAAATAGAATTTAAAACTAGCAAATAGAATTTATTGACGAAATCACAAAGAACACACTGGCAAAGTTTTAAAAAAGCTCAAGTATTTTTTTTTGCTAGGTGTGGAAACAGATCTGATGACAAAACCTTTCGAGGACTGACTATTTAGAATACACGTCGAACGTTTTTAACAAGTAAAAGCTCACATTATGACTGAAACACTCTCACTTTGAACAGTGTACATGTGGTATGAACAGTGGTTTTTATTATATCGTAAACTGCATGAAAAAGTAAAGCTAATTAGGTAACACTATCTTAGGCGATTCTGTCATGCCAAGGCCGGATGTTGTAGATTATTAGATTATTCCTTAACTTGAAGTAATCACAGATTAGGTTTAGAAGTAGTCACATATGTGAGTTGTTTGAGAACCTCACAACATCATTTGTAGCTAATTTCTTTACGTAGCTGCGTATAAAATGCTAGTTAACAATACACATATCACAGATCAAAGTTCAGATCCGCTATTAACAGGTGCAGGCATTTTAAAAATAGTACACGTTTTTAGCTGTTCAAGATCCGTTATATCTTTTGGTCAGTAAAGTGTTCCTTTTTTTTCGTAGCTGCATGTGGAATGCTAGCTAATTTTCAAATTAATCGAATATCAAGGTTTAAAATCGTTATTAGCTGGTGCAGAACGCTGAGCAGTAGTTCACAGTGCTGTCAGACTTTGAAGAGTCCCATATTGGCTTTTTTGAAAACTGTGTTTACAAATTTTCAGTTCAAGGGAATTTGTATTTGGCGAGATATAAGCAACTGAAGTTTCGTCTCCAAGGCAAATTTCGCGGGAAAATTACCACAACAAACGGCTCAAATTGTAATTGCGGTTTACGAAAACATTCCATACGCCATGCGAATTTGACAGTTTGCGATCTCAAGTTTCGATTGCGAAATTATCACAAGTCACATACTCTGCTTAGTGTGCCTTTTTCATGCTAGTTTAAATGGAATATCACAAGTTACCTTTCCCTTATTAGATACCATAGTATTTCGCCGGTACCGACAAACTGAAACGTCTCTTTTTGTACGAAGACGGAGTAATGCAAGTTTCGTAACGTGACATTGAAATACTAGCCATTGTCGACACTGTCTGGAGTTATCGAACACAACTTCTTCTTACTGGTCGTCGAAATCGCAATCGTGTCCTTTGCAGAATACAACTAGTGTTCACAAATATCTATGGAAGCTTCATTTCATCATAAAAAGCCACGGTTCTTTTCTATTTCGTAGAATAACTCTAAAGTTTACAACGCCAGTCAAATAAATCTGTCAGCGCTGTAATCTCGTTCCCAGATCTCGCGGGTGGGCGAAGCCGAAGGCGAGATCTGGTCAAGTAAGAAAATTCGATTTTTTTGATTGGCTGTTTCAAAACATGGCTGTCACAGCGCTAAAATTTGAA
>Ga0126336_10002134_pt1 | contig 11075 bp, 3 predicted proteins | sample SidCmetagenome_FD_92530 | JGI IMG/M metagenome (GOLD analysis project Ga0126336, IMG submission 92530) | Coral microbial communities from El Islote,Puerto Morelos, Mexico - Siderastrea C C metagenome | ecosystem: Host-associated > Invertebrates > Cnidaria > Coral | place: El Islote,Puerto...
GCGATTCCATCGTGAGACAAACGAATATACGTTCATCTTACCTATCTTACACCACGATGAACAATAAACACATCTTTAATGACATTCTCCCACTTCGTTCACTTTCAAGCAGTTTCGTTGATTCATTCAGCTTTGCAATGAAGCGCTGCAACACTTCACAAGGTTTTGGCCCCTTTTCGTCCAGTCATGTAATTGATTCTTGTTCCCTTTTTATCTCTTTTCTCATTTTTCCTTTTCTTTCTTGATTTAAAAAAAATCGTGGTTAAGTTTTTAATAAAACAATTATTCTACTCGGGCTTGCTGGATATCAAATGATTATAACCAACTCGGTGCTACACGCCTCGTTGGTTATCCATCATTCGATATCCAGCGCGCCCTCGTAGAATAATTGTTAATTATAATACGTAATAATAATAATAATAATGTTTAGTACTTCTATAGCGCTTTTTACATTTACATATGATCAAAAGCGCTTATATACGTCCCTCAGTATTGTAAAGTCAACCTGAAAATAGCCCAGGGAAGTGCCTTCTGAATATTTTAAGCAGAAGGTTTTCAGTGTACTGTGAAAATGTCTTTAAAGTAAAATCTTATAACACCAGTGAATTTTCTTTTCAGGTCAAGACTATAGTCATCAGACTTTGAATCCTTCAAACCAATGTCAGTGGTGTGACTTACATGACTCAGCAGCTCGTGCAAAAAGTGCTTGGTCAAATCGCCCTGCGGTTCAGTGTGATGATCAAAACAAATGCACCAAACAGGACACATGCAATGCCGGCAGGTATTTTTATAACGTACTTTCTCTGATTATTATGTACAGGAGAGGGCTGCGGCGCTTTCCTCTGTTTAAGTGGAATTTAAGTTTATCTCCTACGATGGAACGTTTTGTGGTAATATAAACTTAGCTCTAAACAAATGCACCGTTTAACGCTGTATTCACTGGAAAAAGTATATAAAAATGTTCACTGAACCCAATCCTGAGAAAGTCAGTTATCCTCATGATACTTTCGTAACACCCCAGCCTACGTTGCGTACTCTTTCACCGTACCTCTAGCTTAGACACCTTAAGCAACAAACTGGTTGCTATACAGTCTTTTCTCGGATCGCAGCTTCTTGGATCATCCTGCCCCAAGTTGCTCTGTCTTTGTGGTTTGGGAGATCACTCGAAGTGCCGTTCCGTGTTACTCTGTCTCTTGACCGTTGGCTGGCCCGAACTGAATATCTACAGACTCCATTCTGCTGAAAGACCACCCGTATTTCTCTCTTATTGCGCAACACTAGGTGCTATTGAATGTGCTCTGCTGCTCCTGCAAGGTGGTCTATGGTCTTGTTGAAGGACATACCCGCTTGTATGTTGTTTGTACTGGGCTTTAGTGAGCTTTTTTGAGTCAATACGTATGACTACACCCTCTCCCTCTGTGGTGTCACTTGGCATCCAGACGACAGCGTCTTCCTAGGCGTGAGAATCAAACTGGAAACAGGTGGTTCTGTCTTGCTTTTTGCGTACTATTGTATCGTTTTCCCTTTGCTTCGCCACCCTGATTCACTCCAAGCTGTGATGTTCTCAAAGACTGAACCTCCCGTAGAGAAAGTATTGCTTTAGCACTACTGATGCTATTATCTTGTACTCGGCAAGTCACATCACATATTTTATCAACCAGTTTAGGTTTGGTATATTACCCAGGGATCTCACGATCATAGCTAGGTCCTTGTGAACCAGATCAGTGTGAATGGGTTGACATGACCGAGTAAGAACCGAACATATCACAATCCATCATACTTTGTCTGGCTTCCATTAGGTGAGTAACTGGCAGAGCTAATGATGGTGTCGTTCGTAGGAGAAAGGATGTTACCTAACGAATTAATAAGACGCAGCACATTGGAGAACTTTGCAGAATCTCATCAGATTTGATTTCAAAGCGTTCAGATTCTCAAGTGGCTAACTCATCTTACTTCTCCTTGCATCAAGCGTTGATAAAATCTATTTGATTATGTTTTCTTAGATCCCATAATTGTTCATTTTAGTACCGAGAGTGAGAATCCGATTATGGACTTCTTCCAGATCGTACAGACCTAAATACTCCTTCTCCTGGAAGCCCCGTTTTGTATAGAATTGCAAGTGCTACAGTGTTGGAAGTTGTCGAGTGCTTTGGTTTGACTCCTTTTTCCTTTTTAAGTAGCTTTGGTTGCTTGGTAACCAGTAACTCTCTTGGCCGCTATCTTGTTATTTTGGTCACAGCACCTTTTCACCATGTTGACTTTTCAGGATTAAGGTCACAACTACAATTTTTAGATACAAGCAGAGTGTTTATGTGTATGACTGTTTGTGGGGAGGAATTCACCACTAGTCAACTGAATCTTTGTGCATTAATTTTGTTTCAATCATTAGTTTCTCACTCCTTCAGGTGCTTAGGGCAAGGTTATTCTTGTCAGTCATCATATCCATCCTCAAGCTGTATCAAGACATCTCAGTGTGTCGGTGATGGCACGTGCAAACACATCATGCGGTCAAGTGGCACAATTTGTCGGCCGGCTGTTGACATTTGTGATCAGCCAGAGAGGTAGGACGGAAAAAATAGAAGAGAAATAAATATTGAGCGTTTCGCCTTTCAAAAAACATATAAAAGTCTACAAATGGCATTAACAATAAAAAAGAAAGTTTTCGATTCCTTAGTCGCCCCAGTGTGAATGTTAAGAATTAAAAAATCATGTCGCTTAGATTTCTGCGTTCAAGTGTATTACCTTTTTCCATGCGAGAATAGCTTTGCAATGTATCAAAGGAATTGAATGTTGTGAAAAGAGTCTCGTTGACTGGTTAAGAAGCCCTGGAGAATGTTGCGTTAGAAAATAATGTAAAAATCTTATGGCAGTAATTCCATTTAAATGTGTGACCAGGGTGTTGTTTTAAGTGTCTAGCTGGTCCAATCCTTATTTTCCATTATTTAAGTGCTCGAATCACGTTTGGTTTTACCAATTAACGTATGTGTCGTTGCAAGAGCATTTGCCCTGATTTGGCCTTCAGTAAATTGAAAAAAACACTTTGAATCTTCCTAATTTGCATGTAACGCAGAGATACTCGGAAATGAGTGGCAGTGTTCAGCTCGTTTACGAACCCTTATGTTCATGGTCGTTCGAAATACTCAGCGCGTTCCCCTTATTATTTGGGAATGACTTTCGTTAATCGGGAATGGATTGCATTATTGGAATCAATCAAATTGAATATTGTAATGTTCCAACGGTAGCCTTGTTCCAAATAAGGAATTCTGACTGGTTTGTTATTGGCATCAGGCGAATGTTCACGTGCAAGTAGCAGACTGTTGGCGGCCAGCCGTGTCTGACCTGATTTGTGTTCGCTCAACAAAATATTAATGGCAAGTACTTTTACACGTAAAGAAGAAGTCTGCTGTTATAAAACTGTGAAGAATAATTTCTTAAAAACTAGTGTCCTGTAAACGCCCAAGAAATGTTCCTGAAAATTGAGAACAAGTCCCTGTAATGCCAAACCGACTGAAACGAACAGCCGCCAACGGTTTGGTATTTTGCGTGTGAACTTTTGACTTCAGTAAATAACAATCCAGTCAACATTCGTTACTTCGAATGAGTCTACCGTTGGAAGATTTAAATCTTCAATTTGAAAATGGAATTTTGATTCCAATGGTGCAATCCGTTTCCGAATAATGAAAATCATTCCTAAATAATGAGCGGAACGCGCTGAATATTTTGACTGTAATTATCTACCAAGAAATAATAAACCAGTTTTTGTCATACAAATGAATGTCACATCTTATTCTAAAAGGTGTAACGGTATCCTCGGAACGTGTCCTGTAGCAGTGTCAGATAACATTGTGTTAAGAACTGGCCAAGTGCAAACCATGGATTCAAAATTCCAGTCAGTTCGCGCCTACCAGCATGTCACAGACAGGTTGTTTCTGAAGATAACTGGATTTTCTGTGTCGTGTGGACAGATCCATCTCAGTTGGTTTCTTCTCTCAGGATCGTCTCCTTGCTCTTTACGTTCAGCCACCAGTGGCGCTATACCAGACACCAATGCACACCAAACTGTTACTGGGCTAACCCTGCAAGACAAGCAAGGCTATAAAGTCGCCTTTAAAGCATCTGACATGAGACTCAAGACATATCAAGTTGTCTGCAGTAGTGTAATAGTCGTGGATACATCAAAACCTCAAGGCGGATGGATCCGCGATGGGCCTGGAGCTGACCTGAGCTACCAAGCCTCTAAGACACTGCAGGTGAACTGGGGAGGAGTACAAACAAGACACGGCGTTGCAGAGTACCACTGGAAAGTGCTTGTCACTCCATTTGGCACCAACCAAATCAGTGAGCTAATGCCATTTGCAAACGTTAATCTAAACACCAGTGCAAGGAAGACATTGAACAGCATAACAGATGGTTCAAAGGTAAAATTCGTGGTTCGGTCATTCACCAAAGCGGGTCTGTTTGCGGATCTCACAAGTGATGGAGTTATCATTGATACCTCTCCACCTGTAGCAGGAAAAATATACGATGGTAATCAAGTTGGCCGCGATTTGAAATACACCAAATGGACAAACGCGTTCAGTTCAAATTGGGATCGATTTAGTGATCCACATAGTCCCATTTCACGATACACTTGGGCGGTGCAGCGACTAGGTGCTGGGCTTATTACTTCCTTTAAGACCACAGCACTTAACCGTTCTCCTACAGTAACAAACCTCAATCTAGTGTCTAAGGAAAGCTACTGCGCAGTCGTCAGAGGCTACAACGAGGCTGGCCTTTACACTCAAGTCAAGTCAGACTGCGTGCTGATAGATCAAGATGCACCTCAAGCTGGTATTGTTAACGATGGACACTACAGTGATGTTGATTTTCAATCAGAGGACACCATGATAGCAGCGAACTGGAATGGTTTCTCAGACGGAGACAAGGCAAGTGGGATAGTGGAGTACAAGTATAAGGTAACAGACAGCAGTGGAAATGTACTTGTCTCTTGGACTTCTGCTGGCAACGCAACAAACATAACGCATAGTGGACTGACCCTCAAGAACAACACGAAGTACTTTGTGACTGTGAAGGCAGTTGATGCAGTTGGTCTAAGCACTGACGTCACTACTGATGGCGTTACCGTGGATACCACTCATCCCGTCTTCACCGGTAAAGTTATAGTAACAGGACAGAATGACGTCCTAAATGGAACTTCGTGTGTTTACATACCAACCGTATCGTCAGTTACAGTGCAATGGATCGGTTTTTCGGATGCACACAGTGGACTTCAGCAATATAAATGGGCCATAATCCCTTCAGACTCGTTACCATCGGACTCTGACTTCACAAACGTCCCAGGATCTAATCTGCCAACATCTGGGACATTCCGCAATCTTGCACTGTCACAAGGTAAAGGTTACTATGTCATCATAAGAGCTTACAATGGAGCGAAGTTGTATAAAGACGCGTATTCAGTCCTTGTGATACCGGATTCCATCCCTCCATCCCCAGGAGATGTGTTCGATGGTTCAACACCCCAAGTAGATGTCGACTATCAGGCTGACGTAAAACATGTTTACGGTTCTTGGACAAAGTTCCCAGAGCCGCACACTGCTGTTAAGCAGTACTTCTATGCCGTAGGAAGCTGTATCACGGGAAACTATCATGTAACCGGAAATGGATTCCTTAAGATCGATCCCCCGACGGCCACTTCGTTTATGTTGACAAACATTTCACTGGTTAATGGCCAGCGGTATTGCATCAAAATCAAGGCTGAAAACAAAGCTGGCTTGCTTAGTTCCGAAGTATCCTCGGATGGCTTCGTTGCCGATGTGACGCCTCCGAACGCGCGAAACGCTCAAGTGCGTGACGGAACCACGGGTTCAGACATCGATTATCAAGACAACACCACAGCGATGTCAGCAGAATGGCAGGGATTTGAAGATCCCGAGGCTGGGATTCAGTATTACGAATATGCAATAAGCAGAAGTCGTGCCAGTACACCCGATGTCTTTTCATTTAAGAACGCTGGACTCAACACTTCAGCTACTGCAAATGGTCTTTCACTGATTGATGATGTCTATTACTTCATCGTTTGTGCCGTGAACAACGCCGACCTAAGAAAGTGCATCAGCTCTGATGGAGTACTTGTCGATTTAAGCCTCCCAAGCCATGGAGTGGTGCTTGATGGGATTATTGAACCAGACCTTAAGTACCAGTCCTCACTGTCAACTATGGCTGCAAACTGGGAAGGTATCTGGGACTTGGAGAGTGGTATTGAGAAATTTGAATGGAGTGTCGGAACCAGTACAAATGACAAGACCAGTGTTCAGGACTACATTGATGTTGGTTTGTCAACGCACGTTAAAAGTCAAGCGGTTCTTAGTTTATCAAGTGGAACAAAATATTATGTGCACCTGAAAGTGACCAACCAGGCAGGAGCTATTAGAGAACTTGTTTCAGATGGTGTGATAGCAGATGGGACCCCACCAATACCAAGCACAATCTATCCCGGCTTTGGATCCCAAGATGGATGGGTGTACAGCGAACATGAAAAGACTTTCTACTCTGCTTCAGCATCAAGCATTGCAGTTTACTGGAAGAGCTTCTCCGAGCCTGAAAGTGAAGTCTGGTACTGCAAGTGGGCCATTGGTACAAGCAAATGCGGTACACAAGTGCAACCACTCATTAACATTGGCCGGTCGCGTCACGCCAATACTACAATGACAGATTTGGTCTTTAGATCTGGCGTGAGATACTACGTAACTGTGACATCAAGAAACAGAGCCGGACTCGTGTCGCAATCATGCTCTGAGGCGCTTGTCTTTGACAGCACTCCACCTCATCCTGGAAGCATTTACTTTAGACAACCATTAAAGGACAAAACAAGGAAAACTTTTATTAGCAACAACAGTATAGCTCTTTCATGGGAGGAATTTCTTGACCCAGAAAGTGGAATAAGGAGTTGTAATGTTTCAATACGTGACAGTGCTGGAATGGTTTTCTTCGCAGAGATGACAAACACTTCCTCAGGCAATATCAAACTGCCTAAGAACATTATTTTTCTTCACGGGGAATACCGTGCGAGCATCGAGTGCATGAATAATGCAGGTCTTACATCTTCGTCATCTTCATTGTTTGTTATCGACAACACAGCACCCATTCCATCAGGTCCTGTTGTAGCAGGTGTATCTCGTGATAGCAATTTCCAGTATCAATCAGACGATACATCCATTGAAGCATCTTGGCCACCGTTTACAGACCTGGAAAGTGGTATAGAGAAGTATTATGTTGCCATCGGCACTAAACCTTACCAAGATAATGTCGTAAGTTTTGAAAACATATACCTCGCTACACGGATAAATAAAACTGGACTTAGTCTCGTACAAGGTGGCACATACTTTATCACAGTTATAACAATTAACCAGGCTGGATTGACCACCAATGTTTCATCCTCTGGTCTTATAATAGACACGTCATCACCGCTTGCTGAGAATGATGATATCATAGATGGCTTAGGTGGTGAAGACATCGACTACTTCTCCCCTAAAATGGTATTGTCAGCTCACTGGGAAAATATTACAGATCCCGAGAGCGGCATTATGCAGAGCCAATACTGCTTGGGTACCAAGCCGCTTGGCTGCCAAATACGGCCAATGACAAGCATTGGTAGAAACAAGTCATTTGCTTGCCCAGAATGCACTGTGCACGAGGGGACCAAAGTATACGTGACAGTACAGGTGACTAATGGTGCTGGACTGAGTAAGACAAGCAGCTCTGATGGGATGCTACTGGATGTTAGTCCCCCTTCAATGGGTGGGGTCATCGATGGAAGCCACATAGCTGGGATAGACTACAATGTTGTACTCCAGGACTGGAATGTGTCCATGACCTGGTTTGGTGTAGAAGATGTTGAAAGTGGCGTACGATCGTGCACATGGACCATTGAAAACAACAATGGATTCAAATTACACCGAGATGACATCAGCAACGACTCAGTTTATGAAAAAAGAAAAGTATTCATAATCAACCAGACGTACAAAGATCTTCAATTTATTAGAAACATAAGTTACTACAATGTGCTGACGTGCTTAAACAGAGCAGACTTACAAGCAACTGTGCGTTCCAATGGTTTCCATGTAGAACCTATCTGGCCTATTCCAGCAGTTGTTCGAGATGGTTCAAAGCAAGGACAAGACCTTGTATATTCAACTAGTACCAAGATAGTTGGTGCAAATTGGAACCCTTTTTTTGCTGATAACAAGGATCCGGTGGTTAACTACGAGTTGGCAGTTGGAACAGCTGCTGGCAAAGAAGATGTCCTTCGCTTCACAAGTGTGGGACTTAAAACGAACGTTGAAGTAGAGCTGGCGCCAGGCATTCCCAATCTGGACATATTGAAAGCTGGTGAGACGTACTACGTTGCCGTAAAAGCCACTTCTTCAAGTGGTCTAAGTTCAGAGCAACATTCTAATGGATTTACAGTAGACCCCAGCCCACCGCTACAAATAGAACTTTCAGTATCACACAAGGTGGTCGATCAAATCACACAAACAATTGAGATCAGTTTTTCTTGGGATGGCGTTCAAGATAGGGAAAGTGGCGTGAGAAGCAGTGGATATTGCCTCCATACAACACCACACACTTGTGGCAATGGCGTTATTCCAACAGGTGCCTCTACGTTTGGAACCATTGGTCCTTTCAAACCTTATTCCTGGATTGAATATTATGTCACCGTTGTGGTTGAAAATGGAGCTGGTTTAAGCACAGTAATGTCGTCAAAGAAGCTTAAGTTTGATACATCGCCTCCATCCGAAGGTACTGTAATCGACGGCATTGGCCATGACATTGATTTCATGAACTCTACCAGCTTTTTGACGATTGAATGGGAAGGATTTGAAGATGAGGAGTCTGGTATCACCAGTTGCACGTGGTCTCTTGTGGAACAGTCTGCCTCAGATAACAGTTCTGCGTTTGGAAATGACACCATTGTTTTTTTGCAGCCCGTAGAAAGCAAAGGAAGTCTTACTCGTGGAAATCTCAGTCTTGTGCCAGGCGCCCGTTACGTCAGCAAGATAACGTGTACAAATGGCGATGGCTTCAGTACCACTTCCTCCTCTGATGGCGTCATTGTAGACCTTACTTCACCAACTCCTGGTCTCGTCTACGACGGTTCATCTTTATCAATAGATTTAGAATATCAGTCGTCAACAACAATGGTAAAAGCGGTGTGGAAACCCTTTGCAGACCAGGAAAGTGGAATTACAAGATACCGCTGGGGCCTAGGAACCACCCCGGACGATGTGGACACCGTAAACTTTACGGCAACTGGACGAGCGACATCTGGTAAGGCAGAAAACTTGACACTGCTCCATAGTGTAAGGTACTACGTTACTGTGGAGGCTACAAATGGCGCTGGAATGACGTCGCGTGGTTGGTCTAATGGTTTTACCGTCGATGTGTCCCCTCCTGATTGTAGTGAGGTAAATAAAGTTTGCTGTTGTTATCTTAAAATGAGGTATAGTTAAAGCCCAGCGCATTACAAAAGTGACGGCACGAGCTATTGTTGTGACCATAATGGGGCGGGAGCAAGTGAGAAAGATAGTCGTATAAACGGGATAGGGGAGTCTCTTAGTGGAATTACCTTTCAAAAAAATGCATGCGTTAGCTTATATCCCGAGAAAATACATGAACTATTAAGAAAAGTAATATTGCTCTCGTCATACAACTCTTACTACCACGATGGTGAATGACTGTTATAATACAGACTACCACTTAGAAAGCCTGTCCAGAATTCCTTAGGAATGTGAACTTTTTAAAAAAACGGTTATTTTAAGAGAGAATATTCACTCTGCGGGGCACGAACGTTATCGACTCTAGCAGTTACCGTACTTCATTTTCTTCCCCTTAAACGCAACTTTACGACAACAATTTAGCGGGTGTTTAGAAAAAAACTAAAAGAATGTTGTTAACTAACCTCGTATACAGGCAGAGTGTTTACGTCATTCACGCCTCTTACACAGGTCTCCACTGGTTCACCCTCACGTTGGATTGGTCCTAAAGATTATTTGCACGTTCAATGGAAATCTCAAGACCTCGAGAGTGGCATTAGCAAGACTGAGTACTGCGTTGGAACAGTACCTGTCGGCTGCCAGATAAAGTCCATGACCGAAATTCTACCAAACGCAACAGAAGTTACATGCATAGACTGCCGTTTGAATCATCGTGGGACGTACTACATCAGTGTAAGAGTGACAAATGGCGCTGGCCTTTTTGCTGTAACAGCAACTAACAAAACAGAAGTTGACTTAACAGCTCCTATCCTCGGTGATATAGTAGCCCACGTTTCCTTTACATCGTGCGTCACAAACTGTGCCCTGATAGCAAATATCACTGGTGTCAAGGACGAAGAAAGTGGTGTCAAATCTTGCAGCTACGCCATCAGAAACAGCAGTGCCTTTCTGATGGACTTTACTGATAATGGATTGAATACAACCGTGGAGGCTGCAGGCCTACATTTGCTGACCGGAACAAACTATTACATTGTGGTGAGATGCGAAAATAATGTTGGAATTAGCACAGAGAAAATGTCTTCACCAGTCATCGTTGATGATACACCACCTTCAAAGGTAAGGATGCATGGTTATCACTATATAAAAACTTTCTATTGTGTTTTTGTGTTCTTGTGCTTATTTTTCGTTTAGGTAATCGATCTAAACGAGTAAACAGCAACTAACATCTCTAAGCACAGCTTGGTATACAATTCCACAATTCCACGCAGTAAGTGGACAACGGCGACGTTTTGTGTCAAATGGGATCAGTTTCCCTCATCGCTAACCTCTTATCGCAAGGAAGGAATCCATATTCACAAAAGTACTCATTCAATTTCGTGCTAGTTTGTTGGGTTGTCAGCTGTGGGCGAGTTTTGTCAGGTCCATCTCAGGATTACTGTCCGGCTTGGTTAAGAGTTTGCAAAGACCTCAAACCTCCCCGCCACATAAAGTAAGAACACCAGGGGAGGGATGTTTTCTTCATTGTTCCACAAACCTGACTTACATTAATTTGTGGGTAACTTTACTCCTCCCCCTTACTCA
>Ga0126336_10002135_pt1 | contig 11075 bp, 3 predicted proteins | sample SidCmetagenome_FD_92530 | JGI IMG/M metagenome (GOLD analysis project Ga0126336, IMG submission 92530) | Coral microbial communities from El Islote,Puerto Morelos, Mexico - Siderastrea C C metagenome | ecosystem: Host-associated > Invertebrates > Cnidaria > Coral | place: El Islote,Puerto...
ACCCGACCCAGGCCTATTGCGACCAAGAAACAGATGGTGGAGGTTGGACTCTAGTATATAGCTACACGTTCACGAACTACAGGTAAAACACGTTTTTATAATATTTTGCTTTGCTCAGGGCCTCTAGTTAAAGGAACATGTTTCATAACAGCCTTACTGAAATACCTTTAAACCATGGAACAGTAACTAGATGAAGTTATAATAACTATGTCGTCCTCACCAACAGCGCTTAATAAGACAATGCTTACGTCACTGTAAATACAAGTGACCAGGTGTTTGTACACGAGTTAAAGGAAAAAAGAAAATTGATAAAGATATTAAAAAGAAAATTATCATCAACTATATTTAGACAGAAAACCACGTGTAGCTAATAGCTTTTTTTTGTTGTTTTAGTGGAAACTCATTGGAAATGTCCACCCTTCTGAAAGGTTCTCGTTTTATTATAGCTTACCAAGCACTTTCGTCCCGACCTCCAGTAGTTTAGGCAGAAGCATTGTGGATAGGAGGGTCATAAAGTAGGCATCGCCCACGTGTCACTATTATATGTTCAGACTGATTATTAGGGTCCTTAATTAGAAAAACGTTAAAAAGCGGAAACATCTTCTAACCAAACAAAAAAGAACATTTTTTTTTCTTTTTTGCTGATCGAGGACAAATCGCAAAAATTAAATTCCGCAGAAAAACTACAACGTTTTGTCATTATCCTCAAAACAAATATTTTGACCGTAATGGAAAAACCTACTAAAATAGACTAATTAAATATTTAATTGTAATGCGAAGAAACAGAAAATACAAATAACTCATGCATGAGTCCACTTTTCCGACGATAAAAATACTGATTACGAAATGCTGTAAACGAAATGATGTGTTTGATTTCGCGTTGCATTGCTCGTATACAGGAATTTCGGCTCTACGTCAAACGCCAACACCCCTCGTCATAACTGGCCGACATATATGGTGACATCCCTGTATCAACTACAGCCCCTCTTAGTGAGACTGACTACAACGCCATGGACTTCAATCAGTGGAAAAACCTCGGAAACGAGTTTATGATCAAATCCAACATCAACCACTGGATCGCTTGCCAGGAAGGAACAGGAAGTTTGATGAAATTCCAAGCCGGAAGTTTACAGTGTCGCGTCATCAAAAATGTTGCTAACAAATGCCACAACTACGTTCCAGATCAGCTTATCTTTAACACTGCTGGGAACCCCGGTGGCATGTCCGTGGGTGCTGATCTGATTCGCTCTACAAGCAATGCTCGACTGAAAGAGTACTACTACTTTGATGGCAATACACGCACCAACTGGCCTACCCATGATCCTTGTGGCAGTAACTCCCATAATCACCTCACCAATGTCGCCAACCCACACGGAAATATTTACATAAAATAATAATTATTGAGGCCATTCCTTGATAGGTTTGTTTGTTTGCTTGTTTGTTTGTTTGTTTGTTTCTTAGGGTTAGCACCACTTTGTAGAAGAGTGAAATGGAAATCAAGATTCTTGTCTGAAATTTCGCTTCGGAGCTAACCATTAACACTCAGGGACGACTGTTTTGGTCATTTCCTTGATAAAGTTAGCGTTTGTCTGTTTGATCTGAATTTTCGCCATGAAGCTAACCATTTACGTTTGGCTTTTCGTTATTTGCAGGATAGGCTTAGTGTTCGTTTGTATCTTAGAGTTAGTGTGAGTTTGCAGAAGTGTAAATTGAAAACAAAGACTCTCGTCTGAAATTTCTCCTAGCTTGAAGTTAACCGTTTAAATCCGGGAATGATTTCTTTAGCCATTTTTACCTTTGTTCTTTTCTCAGAGTTATATTAGCGTGAGTTTGTACAAGTGTGCAATTTTCTTCGTAGCCAACCATTCACAAGTTAAGTGATCATTACTTAATAGGGTTAGCATTTGTTTCTTTCTAGGAGTTTGTATCAGTTTGTACAAGTGTGGATTGGAAATAAAAATGGTTGTCTGAAATTTTTGGTTGTGATTTTATTTTTATTATGATTATTATTATTTTTGCACTTGATTCAGAAATCTAGTAGTAGCCGTGCCTTGAATAATCACCGTTTCGAATAATCGTTACCTCTACCTTTTCCCTACTACAGGCGCTTGCGCAACACTGCAATGGAATGGCTTTTTCTGCAAATTGCATTGACCTTGCGTCTACTTGCGAGTCCGATTGGTCACCTATCGCAATTCTGTGTACGCAAGTTGGCATTTCCAACTTGCATTCACTTGCAACTCCGCAAACAGTTTATGATGTTTTCATCTCAAACTCGATGGACTCCATAACTGAGCGTTTACTTTTTGTTAAATGTTGAGAAATGCGAGAAAGTCCAGACGACGAGAAGTCTCTCTTTCCACTCAGAGATAGTCGAGGGAAACAAACAAGCGAGCAAGCACATGACGCGTGTGTCGATCACCTAGTGTAGTGAGTCCGGCTAGAGTGAATTTTCATTTTACGCCCACTTCAAGATGGCGGCCGATTAACTTTTAAAGAAGAGAAAAAGAAAAAAAACTGTTTAAACAATTCAAACATCGGTTGGATTCAAAAAATTCTCTGCTGCTTCTCTAAATTTACGCTGCCGAAATGTCAGTTTCTCGAACTAGCCTTTTTTAACGTGTATATTATGCGGACATTATGCGACCAATGGTCGTTTACTAAAAAAAATCAACTGAATGATTATCTAAACAAATATTGCGACCTATTGCTAGATCCAAACAGTAAAAGAATGCTTAATTTTGAATTTTTGACGCTTTATGAACCTGAAAAAGTAAAAGGTTGTTCAAGATAATGGAATCACCACTGTTCGTCATCTTGAAGTGGGCGTAAAAAGAAAATTAGCCAGCTCGACGATCACTAAACTAGCGGCTAGACACGCGTTTCCACGCGCACGGCAGACGATTCAACGCGGCAGGCGATTTCGCGATTGCTCGCTTTTTCGTCAGCTCCTCGACTATCCCTCAGCGGAAAGAGAGACTGCCTATAGTCTAAGAAAGTCAATTCTGTTGTATTCTTCGCATGGCCGCAATGGCGGATCCCGGATTTTTGAAGAGGGGGTTCACCTGACAAAACGATATCGGAACAATCCAAGACAAAATCGCCTCTGTGATAGTTTCCTTTCTTAATTTCAAGCTTAAACGAGCCCAAAGAGGGGGGTGGCTAGCCACTCAATCCCCCTCCCCCCTGGATCCGCCCCTGGGCTGGCCATAGCATAACGGTTCTTTGTGCCCAGTGCTGACAAACCATGACTTGCTAAATATTTCTGCAGCAATGCTGGCAAGTAAATTTTCGCTACTTTTGTGAATTTATAACACATGTATGAAGAGATGACTATGGCTTTGCATTTCCGCTTAATCGGCTACTGCACGTGCAACTGAAAATTTAGTAGAGGATTAACAGACGCCTTCACCCTGCTTACACACACGAAGAACTGAAAATTTGTAAGATTTCCTTTGAGAGCTGTTCCATCGAGTGTGGCCTATACAAAGAAATATCCAGATTTCTGTGGAATGAATGACAAGTAAATCAAACCGTATCACTGTTGTGTTGCTTGGAGGTCGAAGAAACAAACATCCTATTTTGTCCAATTAAGATCAACCGTTCCATCATTTGTGATGGAAATTCTGAAGTGTCGTCATGGTTCACCGATACCATTATCGCTTACTAAGAAGGTAAGACACTCCTCGTATTCACTAGGAGAGCACATTCAAGCTGACAACTGAACATAACACAGCGGGACAGCGGGGCTATTGACACTCTACTTGTGTAGCGGATACAACCGTCAAAGGGATTGGTAGAGGTATGGATAATTGACTTGTAGCTGCTTAAAAGTCACTGCGCATACCTTTCTGAAAGTGGCTGATATCCAATTGTTAGCTTTGAAATACTTTTATCAAGGGGATGTTTGTTTACCTTTGTAGTTTGACAAGTATCCTACAACGTAAACGTGCAAACTATTGACCTAGCGAAGAAATCGAGCAGAAGCGCTATCTTAGATATGGAGACAAAACTACTGAAACGTTAAGTAACAAATGCTCTTAATTTTGCTCAGTTCTTTTAGATATGGAGACAAAACTACTTAAACGTTAAGTAACAAACGGACTTTCAAATTACAAAAATTACTTCAACTAAGTCAAGCCACGGTCAGCAGCATGCAGTCCCTAAGTAGAGAACTCCATGGGATTGTACAGTCTTTTGGGTTAATCACTCCTTTAAATTCATTCAACATATATATGTTATGTTATGTGTGTGTGTGTGTGTGTGTGTGTGCGTGTGTGTGTGTGTGTGTGTGTGTGTGTGTGTGTGTGCGTGTGTGTGTGCTTGTGTGAGGCTGTGTGTGTGTTTCTTTTCTTTACATGTGCTAGTCCTAATAATTATGTACTTATATCTACAAAATGTAAACTTAGTGGGTAACTCAGCTTAAATGCCCATTTAGTTTACCATATTTAGAAATCTTGGGCTCTAATTCTACAGCTAACATGACAGTGGCCAACTCGAAAGCTCTCGCTCCTTTGGCCTCTGTGCACATACCGCCTAAAAATGTGATTTTCTTTTACGCTTCCTTATAGTAAAGGATTGTAAATGTGTTAAAACAGTAACTGTTAAATCAATGCTGTGAACAGTGTGAAATAAAGTTGAAATAAATAAATAAATTCAAATGAGACAAACCTAAACTGCGTACTTTGAAGGTCCACGAAACATATTAATATTTGGGGAGAAACCACAGAATGACACCAAAATAAGAAAATGTTTTTGAAAGGAATCAAGAATAATAACATTTAGAGGCTCTAAACATTTGCTCTTCATCTGGATCGTAAGTTTTAGAAACTCAGCTTGTAAATGAAAAAGTTAAGTAAATGTCTTTCAATCCACTTTAATCAACACTGTGTGGTTTGCCAAATTTGCATATAGTGTTCTCGCATCTCACACCTGAGCAGAAGTTGTTAACAGTATTAAATCGAAAATAGAATCGATCTTAAAATAAAAAGGACTATTTCTTTCGCGGTTTCGACGTAATTTTAAACTGCTCCCGCTAAACAACAGTAGTGGAAAACTTTTCATTTTAGTTTATCAACCAACAAACTTAACTCCCCATTGGTTTCCTTTCAAAATGGAATGACTACAATGATACTTTAGCAAATTGCCGAACAGTGGAATGTGTGGCACAAACTGAGATAGAAGCAAACCTAGACACAGTCTTGTGTACTTGACTCTTCTAATATCTAGGCTACTTTGCAATTTTGGTGACTAGCAGAGGAATCCCTCTCTTCGTATCGTGATCACCAAATTCAGAACAATAACAGATGACTGAGCAACATTCAGTGTTGTTTATAATAAAGCTCTGTTATTTTCGCAGTCGAGTACTGCGTTTGCATTTATCATTACTATATATCCCGTTGTCTTTAATTATAGAAAATTGAGCCAAACATGGATTTTTTCAAATAAAGATCTTAAACTGGATATTAAAACTATTTTCGCGCTTTTCGCATGATTAGCCCTCGTAATGAATGTTTCTTGCTGGGCGCCAGTAAGCCATGTCTTATCGTAAGAAAGATCTTCAGCATTGAGAAGTTACTTTTGGGACTGTTCCAGCAGGGGTGGTAGTAAATTTCGATCTCAACTATATCAGCTACTACCCAAAAACTGAAAAATCAGTAGAAAGACAAGCGTAGCTTCTCCTTCGAAATCAAACCTTGTCCAGTCGTATTTAATAGCTGTTCCATCGAATATAGCATATACGAAGAAAGAAGTGCCATTTCATTAGGTAAAACCACTCCCGTGCTTCTTGAAGGGTGTTCAAAACAACCTACAGTAGAATGTTCCGATTGATTTGTTAATTTGTTTCTTGAATCCATTCCATCATTTCTGGTGGAAATTCTGGTGTGTCTTTAAGGTTCACCGATGGGTGATCTTCTATTAACAACGGATGAATCACTCTCTGTATTCACTTGGAGAGCCCATTCAAGCCGACAACTTGTGACGGGAGCGCGATTTTTTTCTTTAACTGACTCTCTTCACCGCTACGAGTGCAGCAAATTCAACCATCAAACTGATTGAAAAATGTAGGGATAATTAGCTTGGGAAGGTGAATAGCAATGAAATCTTTACAACACTACGCTTTACGCTATGCTTTTTACTTCACAAGGTCAAGCCACGGTCAGGAGCAACACTTAGGCGTTTGAGTAGAGTTTCCACATTCCTTCGGGTTAATCACTTCTTTATTTTAAAATAAACCTAAATTACGTACTTTGAAATCACCAAATGATATTTAAATAAGAAATTTTGTTGAAGCGAATCACTAACCGAAACAGTTGTGCACTATCAAATTTTTTCTTCCTCAGTTAGGCAATTCTTAGAAGCATTATAGCAAATGAGAAAGTTACGTACTAATGTTCATAACCTTGCCTGAAGTAATCAGCACTATGTAGTTTGCCGAATCGTCACATCCTCTAAATTCTCGACTTTGTTTTTAAAGTACAATCTCACTGGGATCCTGGGTTATCCTCTCAGAATTCCTAACTTGACAAAAAGCTGTCTTTTGCTATTGTGTGTCTCCAGGCTGTGTTTAACTTGCTCAGTTGCATACTTGTTCATGCATCAGAACACGCCAGCGATCTTAATGAAAGGGTTTATCTCTTTCGAAATTTCGAAGTAACTGACTTCACTTCAAGCTACACCCGCTAAAGGTAGTTATGTAGAACGTAAACAACTGAACAATCCTTGGTATTCTCCACTGTGTTTCTATGAAAATGGAATAACCATCATCTTTTGTTTAAATTATATTTAAGCAATATGCCCAGAAGTGGAACGTATGGCATGAACTGAGATAGAAGCAAACCAACTATGTACAGTCTTGTGACTAGGATGCCGAAAGACCCAAAAGGACTCCCCTGATTTGCAGGATAATTTTTTGTAATTTCGTTGATTAAGAGAGGAATTGCTCTCTTCGTATCGAGATCTACAAATTTGACAGAATTATGGATGAGTGAGCAACAAAGCATTTGTTGTTTACAATGAAGTTTTGTTATTCTCACACTCGAATCCTGTTCCTGTGTTTGCTTTATCATTGCTATATTCCTGGTCTTTAATTATAGAAAACTGAACCAAACCTGGTTTTTTTTTCAAGTAAAGCTATATATATAAGCTATATAGGTATGTGCAGTGTCAAAGGGTATGGTTTTTTTTAGCCTTTTTGGGTATAGATTTTGGCCATTTTGGTCTAAAATAGGGTAAGGATGATGCACTCTGATATGAGATCTGGTATGGTTCTTACAAGAAGCTGTCTTTTTATTAATTTTCTTCTTCGAAGAACTGAGGTTTGATTAACGTTGGGAATTTGAAGCCCTTCTCAAATGTTTACGCAAACGAAACTGGTCTGAAATAGGGTATCAAATTTTGGGTCAGGTCTGAAATAGGATAGGGAAAATCACATATTTTGGTCTGAAATAGGGTAAGGGTTTCTAGAAGCGAGCCGCACAACCCCAACCAAATCTTCGGGAAGTACTCCTCCTCCCCCTCCCCCTTGTATTACTCCTATATTTTCAGATGAAACTCTTTAACCCTAAACTGTCTACTTGAAAGATCAACCAAGCGTATTAATATCTGGGTAAAAATCACGGAACGGCATTAAAATAAGAACAGCAACAGTTGTACACTATCAACTGTTATCCTTCATCTGCTGGTTACGCAGTCCTTAGAAGCTTTGTAGCAAACGAAAAGTATACGTAAATGTTTTCTAACCTAGCTTGAAGCAATCAGCATTATGCAGATTGCCAAATGATCGTATCCTCTATATTCTTGCCTTTACCTAACGTACACTCTTATAAGAATCCCGGATTAACCTCTCCGAATTTTAATTATCAGTAAATTCCCAACTTGTTATTCCTAACTAATATTTGTCTCCTGCTGAGTGTAACTTACGCTGCAGCTGTTTATTTTTTATACAATAAACAGGCCAGTATTACTTAAAAAATTATTACTTAAAGTCGAACTAAAACCGATCAGTCGTATTTAACAGCTGTTCCAACGAATATGGCATATACAGAGAAAGAAGTACGATTTCAGTGACTAATAATGACAAAATCACTCCCGTGCTTCTTGGAGTGTGTCAAAAACAACTTGAGTGTGCCACGTATTCTGGTGTTGTTTCTTTTATCCCATTCCATCAGTTGTGATGAAAATTCTGGTGCGTCGCTATGGTTCACCGGTAAGTGTTCTTCCAATACAAAGGTACGTCACTCCCTCTATTCACTAGGAGAGCTCATTCAAGCTGACAACTCGGAGACGGCAGTGTGAATTTCTTCTTTAATAGACTCTCTTCAGCGTTAACACTTGAAAGAGGTATAGGTATAATTAACTTTGGCTGCATGGCAAGCAAAGACGCCATCTTAGCAAAACTCAGTGCGTTCTTGTTGTTTAGTTCTTAAGCACGAAAATGTGAACTCAAAGTTATTAAAACGTTCTGGAACGAATACATTTCTATATCCATATTACAGTAATACTTCATCTAAAGAAGGCCACGGTCTGTACCATGCAGGTGGTAAGTACGTTTCCACAAACTGCAACACATATTAAAATCCATGGACTTTTGCTTTCCTTCGGGCTTAGTAACTCCTTTAGTTTCAAATGAAACTTTAACCTGAACTGCGTTCTTTGAAAGTCAACCAAGCATATTATTATCTGGGAGAAGTCACGGAATGACATTTAAATAAGACCGCAGTATTCGTGGACTAAGAACATTTCTTCTTCATCTGGTTCTTAATGTTTTGGTTTCATCTCTCTCTTGCTGTGGGTAACTCGCTTTTCCCAGTTGTTCACACGTAACACGTCAGCAATAATTGTGTAAGGAAATGGAGAAAATACAGTGAAGAAAAGGAAAACTATGTTCTTAAGACAGTTTTGACTCAAAACTAAAATCGATCTTATTTAAAAAAATAGAATTATTCCCTTCGAAAATTTCAAACAGCACATATAACAACAAACAAACAACAAACAATATTGTTAAATGTCCACAATCTTTTGCTATATATACCTAACAGTGGATCAAATGTATGGCATAAAAGTAAAAGAAAACTCATGCACAGATTTATGACTAGGATCAGTGGCGAATGATCGAAGAGGACACTCCTAATTTGCAGGATAATTATCTGCAATTTCGTTGATTAACAGAGGAATTGCTCTCTTCGTATCGTGATCTCCAAATTCAAAACAATTATAGATGGCTGAGCAACAAAGCATTGTTGTTTACAATGAAGTACTGTTATTCTCACACTCGAATCCTGAGTTTGCACTTATCATTACTATATTCCTCGTCTTTATTCACAGAAAATTGAACCAAACATGGATTTTTTTAAGTAGAGGTCTTAAATTTGACGTAAAAACATTAAGAAATGAATAATCATTACCTCCGTGCTTTTCGCATGATTGGCCTGCGTAATGAATGTTCCTTACTTGGTCGCCAATGAGCCATAACTTGTTGTAGAGAATATTTTTAGCATTGACAAGCTTCTTTGGAGCAATTCTGAAAGAGATGGTCATGAATTTCATCTCAACTATATCGGCTGCTAACCATACCACTGAAAATTCAGTGGAAAAACAAGCGTGGCTTTTACTTCGAAATCAAACTTTGTCCAGTTGTGTTTAGCTAGCCGTTCCATCTAATATGGCATATACAGAAAAAGAAGTATGATTTCAATAAAAATGTTTAGTAAAAAATACGTGAAACCACTCCCTTGCTGCGTAAAGCCTGTTAAAAACATCTAACAATAGAATAGTCCGATCGTTTTGTTAATTTGTTTCTTTTATCCCATTCCATCATTTGTGACGGAAATTCTGGTGTGTCGTTATGGTTCACCGATGAGTGATTTTTTATTAACAACCGAGGACTCTCTCTCTCTGTATTCACTGAGAGGGCCCTTTCAAGCCGAAAACTTGAGACAGGGGCGCGATTTTCTTCTTTAACTGACTCTTCACTGCTACTAGCGAAGCAAATACAATCATCAAACTGATTGAAAAAGGTAGGGATAGTTAGCTTCAGCAGGCGCGCAGATGAAATCTTTAAAAAACTGCCCTCTTAATTTTGTTCAGTTCTTTAGACGAAAATACGGAGACAAAACTACTGGAACGTGAGGTAACTGAAACAGATTTTCAAATTACAAAAATCACTTTGACTAGGCCAAGCTACGGTCAGCAACATGTAGGTGTTTGAGTAGAGCCGTTTCACAAAGTGAAACACATACTAAACTTCATGGAATGGTACATTCCTTCGGGTTAATCACTCCTATATTTTCAAATTTTAACCGTAAACTGTCTACTTGGAAGATCAACCAAGCATATTAATATCTGGGGAGAAATCACGGAATGGCATTTAAATCATCTTTTGGTTACGCAGCCCTTAGAAGCTTTGTAGCAAACGAAAAGTATACGTAAATGTTTTCTAACCTAGCTTGAAGCAATCAGAGCTATGTGGTCTGCCAAATGATCGTATCCTCTAAACTCTTGCCTTTGCCTAAAGTACACTCTTATTAGAATCCCAGATTAACCTCTCAGAATTTTAATTATCAGTAAATTCCCAACTTGTTATTCTGTCTCCTGCTGAGTGTAACTTGCGCCGCAGCTGCATAGTTGTTCACGCAATGAATAGGCCAGAATTACTTTAAAAATAAAATCGATCTAAAATCGATCAGTCGTATTTAATAGCTGTTCCATCAAATATGGCACATACAGAGAAAGAAGGACGATTTCAGTGAATAATAAAGAAAAATAAACTTGACAAAATCACTCTCGTGCTTCTTGGAGTGTGTCAAAAACAACTTGAGTGTGCCACTTATTCGGGTGTTGTTTCTTTTATCCCATTCCATCATTTGTGATGAAAATTCTGGTGTGTCGCTATGGTTCACCGGTTAGCGTTCTTTTAATAACAAGGTACGTCACTCCCTCTATTCACTAGGAGAGCTCATTCAAGCTGACAACTCGGAGACGGCAGTGTGAATTTCTTCTTTAATAGATTCTCTTCACCGTTTACACTTGAAAGAGGTAGGGATAATTAACTTTGGCTGCATGGCAAGCAAAGA
>Ga0126336_10002136_pt1 | contig 11074 bp, 11 predicted proteins | sample SidCmetagenome_FD_92530 | JGI IMG/M metagenome (GOLD analysis project Ga0126336, IMG submission 92530) | Coral microbial communities from El Islote,Puerto Morelos, Mexico - Siderastrea C C metagenome | ecosystem: Host-associated > Invertebrates > Cnidaria > Coral | place: El Islote,Puerto...
GCACGCCTGGTTTATTCGCTTTTACCGCTATAACGTTTATTTGGGTCGTCGTGACCATTTCCCGAATTCCCGACAGACAGGTAACAAAATCCCACATCCCGTGCCCAAATTTTGGCGAATCCCGCTTCCCTGGTAGCAGTCAAATCCCGAATCCCGTCAAGATGTTTTTCGTTTTCCCGAATCCCGCACGTATTTTGGTTAAATCCCGGATCCCGAGAGTACCCTTCAAGACCCTGTTCCTTTGCTCTTAGAAAATGAAAGACGTACTTGTGTTAATCTCTGTAAGCTAATTCAATTAAGACGCACTCAAAAACAGGACAACAACAAGTGTCTTACCCAGTTAGAATCAGCGAGTGGTAAAATAGAAGCTATCAGAGGTTGTCTATAACTAACGTACCTTTAGGAAGATGTTGACACAGCACTGAGGTGAAAGCAAGAGGACTGATTTCCTTCGCCTGGTTTCATAAAAAGAAACATGTGATCATTGAAATAGATCGTGACCGCCCTTTAATTGTTGACCAGTTAACCGTAAAGCACACAAAAACACTTGAAACCCCAAAATAGCTTATTTAGAGTGTCCAAGGTGTGCTAACGCAATGGTGCCATTATTTCACGTATGGATACTTACATTACAAAGTGCATTTGTTATCGAAAAGCTGGCTTTGGGTTTTGACTCTAGTACAAAACTGTCAAGCTTCAGTTGACGTTAGATGTATTCAAAAAAATTATCTCCCACGAGTACGACCCTGCATCGACTGCAAACGTTTTTTTCCCCGGTCGTGGTTCAAAGTTTTTGCTTCGCTTTTCCCATGATATCTGAACGTTTGCTCTAGTTCGACCCTGTCGTTAAGCTTAGCAGTCCGTTCAAATGCAAGTCTATAATCTTTATTGCTTTTACTTGATAAACACATTTCTACAGCTTCAATAGACTGGGAACAGAATGCAAACGATGAACATTAAGAGAGTGAACGATGAGAATTGCAATTAGGACAGGGTAATAAAAATCGCAACATGAAAATTAAGCCCCCCAAGTAGCCTGTCTCGACGGCTTCAAGACAATGTGCATTTTTAACGGCCTTCGCGGTCATTGACGTACCTTATGGATAACTGTGAATGCGTCTGCCTCCTGAATAGAATGTTTGTGCTTACAGCGTAACGGCCAATTCCACAGAAGGCTTAAACTTAGCCGTTCAAATGCAGATGTATTATCTTCATTGCTCTTAGTTGAAAAATATACTACGACAGCGTCAATAGATCGAGAACAGAATGCCAACGATAAGAATAAAGTATAAGCATCACACTGGCAGGATATAGCGCCCAGGTTTACTGAAAAACATATTTAATTCCAAATACTTTCTAGACACCTGTTTTAGGGCGGATGCCTAAATAGTTATCAAAAAGTAATTCTAAAGGGAAAAAATAATTTGGACATTAGAAAGGTAACTAATTTTCCAAGCTAGGATTAATTTTCAAGAAATGACGTGCCCACAATTTTAATTGGCATACAAAGTGAAGCAAGTAGAAATCTATAAATGACTTTTATCAGTTCAGTGTCTTTGGAAAGAACGTTCTAGCGACCAGCCAATCAATAACATCTTTTTCTATCATCATAAACTGAAAGAATAGATTTACCTTTCGGACGATGTTAAAGCAACGAACTGACAGAAGTAAGAGAACTGACTTTCATGCTTGGTTCCGTGATCAATTCAAGTCGATTTTATAAGACGTTTGATAATTAGATAGGATAGAGAGGAGACGGCTCCTTTTATCTTAGTTACGGGAGCGGAATTGCGGCTACAACATGTTCAACACATTCACGGCCAGAAAATTTGAAGCGTTAACGTTATTGCGATGGTGCGCATTTTTCATTAACAGTTACCTAAAGCAAGTATTTTATCGCCGTTTTTTAATAGCCTGACTCTTAACAAGCTCAAATACACTGAGCATTTGCACGATTATGGACTGATATGCGATTATGTTCATGTCCCGAATAAATACTTGGGAATTTGTAACCTTTGGAATGATAAACAAAAATGTATTATAAAGTAAATGTCTCTTCAGAGATTTGTCTGGAGATGGGTCTTCATTTGCCATTGAACAAGCTGCATAAAGTTTAGTTTAATTTCAGATTCCATAGCTACCAATCAATTGGGACATGCGAAAATGAATTGGAAATGCGACAAAAATCGATTTTTTTTATGTTTAATGCCAGAAAAGTAACAAATGACAGCTTAAATTCCGGGTAAAGATGCGCCGAAATATATAGAATTTATTAAGCATCAGCATTTTAACAGTTACTTTCCTCTTAGAAAATGAAAGACGTACCTGTGGTAATCTCTGTGAGCTAATTCAATTAAGATAAAGATGCACTCAAAAACAGAACAACGTCATTTTACCAGTTAGAATCAGCAAGTAATAAAATTAAAGCTAACATATGTTATCTATAACTAACGTACCATTAGGTAGATGAGTAGTATCATGTGATAAGATATGTAACTTTTGCCCCCTTGTTGCTGATTGGTGGACAAAGGGAAAAAAGTCGGCCACGTTGGATTTTTCTGGCTTCTGATTGGTGGAGAGAAGAACCGGAAATGAAAAACCGGAAATGACGTCATGATTTTTTGCCCAAATATGGGGAGCTGTCAATGAAACATGGATCTGTCAATTCAAAAAAATCACGACAGCAACCAAGTCAAATGAAACGGATTTTAATGAAGCAAGACTTAGTTTTAGAAGCGGGAGCGTGTGCCTGGACCCGAGTGGTCAGCGGGGTCCCACTTTTTCTTCCTTTGGCAATAGCAAAAACAAAGAAGAGTCCAAAGTTCTATCAGTTATGTACAGCAGCTTTCCATGGATCATTATTCATCCAACAGGTTGGTTATGCATCCAATAAACCGCAGTGGTCACAGATGAGATTGAATACGTGTACTTTTTGAATGGCTTGACGAATGGCTGGAATGTCTCTGTGTTGCAAGGCTAACATTAAATCTTCCACGTCTTCTTTGACGTCTTGAAAGTATTCTTGAAATAATTCGTGGACTTGCCGAATGGTTTCTTCATAAATGTTTGTTTTCATCAAATTTAGTTCATATCTTTCTACTTCGGTCATTTGATCTTGAGGGGTATTAGCTAGACGAATTAAGTAGTATCTTGGCATGTTGGTTGGTATCCGTAAGGGTAGAATGTTTTTTTTTTCACTGTATGGAAGGAACCAGTCTGTCCAAGGCACTGAGTGGGCCGTATGGTTGGTTGACGATGGGTTGGTCCTCGAGTTCCTCGTTGGGCGGAGGCGAATGCTCACCCTGTGTGACGACAAGTGCTGTGTATCCGTAAGGGTAGGTTTGGAAGGTACTTGGTTCGATGACTCTATTGTCGTACACCAACTGATAACTCTTGTAATCTGGAAAGGGGAAGAGATCGTAGGTTTTGGCGTCTCTGACGATCTGATGAGTTTTGACGACTTGGGTTTGGCGCAGTTCCTTTTGAGGCTTTTGGATTTCTTCGAGAACGTTCTGACGCATGACGTCATAATTCAACTGGATTTTGCCCCCACTGTTGAGACGAAAACCACAGACTTTGCACTCGACTTTTCCGTTCTTGGTTTTGTACCCATAATTCTTGGGACCCCCGACACGAATTCCACGATGTAATCGTCAGCATCCAATTCGCTGGTAAACTCTCCGAGGTAATCTCCCAATGGGGGGTTGGGTTGTCCCGGTTCCCTTCAGGTTAATGATCGAGTCCGTGTCAAATTACAGCACGCGTTTGCCCAAGAGTTCCAGGTCTTCATAGAGACGGAGACGTGCCCAACAGGTGGTGAAACAGGCCACGAAGGTATTAAGGTTGGGAGACACGGGGATGTCTTCTTCTTGATGTTGATAGTGGACTTGGAAGAGACCCTCACAGGTTTCTGAAAAATGCCATACCTAATAGTTGACTGTATTTCGTACCCCAACTCGACGGCTTTTTGCAATTCGGGGGTGCACCAGGCTCCAGTTAGGGCGCGTTTGTGTTCGGAGTGTGCGCACTGGTAAGATCTCCTCAAGAGAGGTTTGTCCATTTCGTCTTGCAGGCAGGCGGCACAGAGAGGAAAGGTGAGTTTGCCGGCATGAAAGAAAGGCAGCACGGGATGGTACAATTGAGGTGGAGGCAACACTTGACATTTGACGAAACCAAAGTAGTCCTTGATGTTGGTGTTGGTCCGGTGTCACGTGATGGTAGAGTTTGACGGCATTGGTGCGTCCACCACAGAAGGCGTCAAGGGGGTTGAGGGGTTCCACGATTTGCAGGGAATCCACGTACCCTTTGACGTCCGAGCGGGTTTGCTTGAGGTGGTCCCACTCCCATTCCCACATTTCCTCGCTGTGGTACCCTTTCGTACGAAGCTGCTTAATTTTTTGTTGGGTCTGTTGGTAGACATCATACATGGTACGGTCGCACAGCCGCGTCCCACACGGGAAAACACTTGGGACACCCATGCCAAAAGCACCCGTGGAATTCGTAGACGGTGTTGTTTTCTTGGCAGAACCCATCAACGGTGAAGGTGGTACCGGGCACGTGGTACTCACCACCTTTACCCACGTGTTGAATGTAATGGCGATGGGATGGATGAGGATGGTCGGGGTACCCACGAACCATCATGTCGTGAGCTTCCAAGTTTTCGTGACTGAGCCAATCCAGGGCTTTCTGACGCAGCTGGTGATCTTGCCAGGTTAACCACTCGATGGCCTCTTGAGATTGGTTGATACGATTGCGCCATTCACCCACAGGTTCACTGGCAATGCTGTTGGGGATCATACGGTTCATACGCAGGTCACAGTTGCAGGCCGAGGCAATGGTGATGTGTTCAAACGGGTTGAATCCCGTTTTGGCTTCAAACAAAAGTTTGAAAGTCAGACACCCTTCTTTCAATAGGCGAACATCCGACTCGCAGTAGGCTACCATTCTTTTTGGAAATCAAAGACGACTTGAGTGTCCCGTTGTTCTTTGTGCCATGTTTCAAATTCTTGGCGTGCTTCGGTGGACATGGCTTCGGGCATGTAGTAGTCCATGGCAGGGATGGGTCCCACATACTCTTGGTTTTCGGGAATGTTAAACTTGTGGGGGAAGTAGCCCTTTTTGAGTTCGGTGAGCCCAAAGGTTTTGGGAAACGCCGAGAGGGGCATCTGGAAGAAGCTAAGAGAATCAATAACACGGATGTTATCATGTTCGACTTCTAAGAGTTTGCATCCATTGCGTAGCTGTTTTACAATTTGGTTGTCGGCGTGGTATTGGTTAACGACAAAGTAACCTTGAAAGTTATGGGCGATGATGTTGACTTGACGCGTGTCTTCTAGGGTCAAGGTATCCAACCATTCGAGAAACTTTTTAATGCACTGGTCTCCTCGGAAACGAAAGGGTCGAAGATCATTTTCGGTTTCGGCGACCACCAAATTGGCTACATGCTGTTCTTGGGGTTGCATGGCCTCGATGTCGAAGAACACGTGATTGGCTGGAAGTTCTTCTTCGTCAACTTCTTCTTTTTCTTCTTCTTCTTCTTCTTCTTCTTCTTCTTCCTCCTCATTGGCTCGCAAGGTTTGGAGACCAGCGGCAGCACCCCGTTTGGCTGGAGAACCTCCTTGACGTTGACGTTTGCGTTTGCGTTCCTTTTTCTGCTCTTGGATTTGTTGCAGGGTGGGTGCTCTCTGAATAAAACAACGACGGGTTTGAGCATTGACGTACTGACGACAGGAAGGACAATTTATGTACCCACAACGATGACGTTTGATGTTTTTGAAACCCACCTCGAGTTTGAAACATCCCACACATTTACGTCGAGTGAAGCAGATGGTAGATTGGATGGTGTCAGCGGTGTTTCCAACGATGTCTTTGGTACGATGGGTTTGGAAACAGGTGTCTCCGAAAAAGTGTCGTCCACAGGCATGGCAACGTTGGGAGGCTGTGAGACCGCGTTGGTAAGCGTGGAGAAGATCAGAACAAACTTTTTGGAGACAGGCGCGGCACTTGAGTTCGGCTTTACAACGATGACGTCCCTTGTGGTTGTAGGGTTTGAAGCAGTGGGCACACATATAACTGGACCCGATAAACCCTGGGAGACTGGTGATGACATCGTAGTTGCTTTTTCACGTAGCAAAATAAGTTGTTTGGCTGAGGGTGGTCCAAAACTACTCACATGAAAGGCACAGTCCGCGTCGACCAAGAGGATCTGGTACTCGTAGAGGGATGGTGCGGTACTAAACTTAACCAACTCTTCGTACCCACAAGGACCAAAAGGGACGTTTGCTTCCTCATGGAGTAGCAAGGCTTGCTCTCTTTGGATTTGTCTTCCTTCTTGGATGGATCTCCATTTAGGGTGTTTGTCCACCTTGGCTTTGGCGGTGACGAGGGCCCGAGCACAATACAAAACATCGTCATTTCGGATGGTAATGATGGTTTTTTCTTCTGCTTGAAGATTTTGATGACCCGGTTCCCTGAGGAGAATGGTGGACTTGTGTGATAGAAAATTGAAACGAATCGTCCATTTCAAATTGTTCGTTGCTGTTGAGGGCTTGAACCAAACGATTGAGAAGGGCATCCAAACGGACTCCACCATCTCGCTATTCGCTGGCGCGTAATCCCCACCCGAGAGACGGTCTTGATCGTGCAGGTTAGAAGTCGTGGTCAACACGCGATCCACGGCGCGTTGCAGTCCGTCTTGCAGAGTGCGGACCACGTGACGGCTGTCCACAAAATTACCTGTTTGACGTAATTGGGTAGTGAAATGGCGTTCGCAAACTCCCATTCGGCTACTGCGTCGATCCACAAAGGGGTCGAGATCAAATTCAAAGGTTCCACGGGGGTTTGTGGATCCAGTCCTCCTCCACTCTGTTGAAGGATTTGGGTATGAAAAGCTCGTTGACGTTCAAAACGATCCATAACTTCATTACACAATTCTTCTTCTTCACTATCCTCCATGAGCTCGTGACATAAGAGACCTTTTTATTTTCATCCTCTGGCATGTTAAGGCCTAGCAAAGCCAAGGTTTCCTCGCGAGAAACACCACTAGGACCAGCTTGTTGCTCTTCTTCTTGTTCTTGGTTTGATGACATGATGGTAGAACAAGAAAATGATGAAAACACAGCGTTGGCGCCTCTTTTTTAAAAGAAAAACGGGTCATGTGACAAAGCCTGCTGGACCAATCCCTTTTGTCTTACGACATCGGAGGGGTGGGGATTGGAAGAGTCGTTAGGGTGTTGGGTGATTGACTACCAGTGACAAACGAGTCACGTGAACACAAAAAAATGAAAATAAAGGGTGGGGGTGCCCCCTCCCCCCTATGTATTTTTTACCCACGAATCTTTTCGGGGAAAGAAGAATAGAGACTATTAAAAGATCGAAGGTCTGTGACGCTTTCATCTCATCATGAATCCTACTGTCAACAAGCGGAAACTGGAAAGAGAAGAAGTGAAAGAAAAGAAGAAGAAAACAAAAGGTGATGAGGTGGAAGAGATTTTGGAAGAGGTTCGAAAAGAATTTCAGTTTTTAAAAGATTCAAGTTTGCATCAGTTTGCTGAAGAGTTGAAGCAAGACAAGTTGGACACCCAATTGTAAAGGGAAGAACTGATCGAACAGCAGTGGTTGCGGACCATTTACCCGCATTTTACTTGTGACTGGTTTATCGAGGGGTTAGACTTTGTGGCTCCTAATTGGACGCACATATTCAAAAGGCCCAGTACCCCACCATGGAGAAAACATCAAGGAACCTGAGGATATGGTGCAATCCATCGTTGACCAATACACCCGACGAAAGAAAAAAAAGAGTATTATGAAAAACACCGGGAAGAAATCTTGAACCGGCATAAACAATATCGTGAAAGGAACCAGAGAAAACGTATAGAGTACAATCGGTTATATCGGAAAGAACAACGAGAAAAAGTGATGGAGGGAAAAAGAAATACCAAGAAAAAAATCGGTAAAAACTTCTCAAGGCCCACAAAAGATACCGAGAAAAAAATCGGGAAAAAATTGGCGAGACCCAATATCAGGAAGCCAACCGGGAAAAAGTTCGCGAGTATCAAAAGAAATACCGAGAGACACATAAGGAAAAGGTGCGAGAGTATCATCGACGATATCAAAAGAAATACCGAGAGCTTCTAGTACATCGTCGAAAGGAATATCGAGAGTGGTGTAAAGCTCGTGATGATGAGAATCGGGAGTTCATGATAAAGTATCGAGAAAACAGGGACAAAAAAAATACAAGAGCCATTGGACAATCAACATCGTCAGCAAAAGCGAACGAAAGAAAAACTGAAAGCCTTAGGGGCTGAAAAACTTACGGTGATTCTGACCGATTATTTTAAATCTCCCTCTCGAGATCCCTTACTTTCTATGAACATGTGTATATCGGTTGAAATGTACTTGGAATCATTTGATGCGGAACAAGAGCAAGAAGAAGCCTTGTCGTTTCTGGACATGTTAAACCAGGAGAACATCGATCAACCCAACATATTGAACCTTGATTCCAATCAAATTGCAACGATGGATCAGCATGTGTGGAACGGAGAATTGACCGAGTGGCTCGATGGTTTGATTGCAGAAATGGATGAACAATCCCAGTTGGAAAGTTTTGAGAACAATGTTGATTTTGAGAACTTGATTGAGGACATGATCCCGAATGACTGGGAAAATGTCGGGAACGATGTCGTTAACAATTTCGATTCCAATCTTTTATGATGAAAAGCAACAGCAGCAGCAGACATTTTTCTCTCTTAAAAATTGTATTTTTATTTTTTTCCATCAAACTACAACAATAACAAGTTTGTGTTTTGTGTACGATTGAAGTGTGTTTACAATTAAAAACGTTTTAAAATTTGCAACGTTTCTTGGCTTGCATGATTTTTTTAACTACACGTTTCGTCATGGTTTTCTTGCCGGGTAAACGATCAATTGCTTTGATCATCTTGATATCGGCTTTCCACTTGTCTTTCAAATTCTGGGCATGACTGTAATCAATGTCGTGTTGTTTGGCAATCTTGTCCAATCGATTAATGCCGGGATCTCCACGCTTGAGTCGTTTGGCTAATTAAGTGCCAGGGTGTCATGTACTGATAGCCAGGCCAATGAAATTTAACGCCGGTTTTGGCCAACCATTTTTGAATGTCCACACGCCATCCACGTTGGGTTCTATTTTTCTCCTGGTGGTGGATGTCCTTTTCCTGGGGGTGGGTTTTTTTCTTGGAACGGGTCTTAATCCAAACGTCGTCTTAACTTTTTACCTCGTGCGCAATCTTCCCACCTGGGCAGGGGTTTTAACTGTTCCACTTCTCGAGTGCTTTTGCCTTTGCCTTTAACGGGACCAGGAACTTTGCCTTTGCCTTTATCCCAAGGACTGGAGGCTAACTTTTTTAAGGGTCTTGCGACGTTCTCGAATGGCTTCTAAACGAGAGCCAAGATCACTATATCCTCGACTGGTGGAAGAAGTACCTTTCTTGACGGGAATTTTACTAGTCGACACCGCTTTGTCTTTCTTGACGAGTCCTTAAGGAGTAATTTGTGGTTTGGGGGTGGACGGACTGCCTTTTATCATGCACTTCAACTATTGTTCCACGGGACCCGTCACCAAACAAATCCCCTTCTTCCTCTTCTTCCTCTCCCGGAGGTCCACCAGGTGCACCGGCACCAACACCACCAAGAAATTGACGTATGCGTTTGGTTAACTTGGTTAGTTCTTGACTCAGAGGTTTGGTTTTGGCATTGACGATGGCTGGAGGGAGTTTGGGATCGGCTAACAAGACATGCTTTTTAGCCGCCAACGTAGCCGCTTTGTTCAGCAGAGCATTTTTATTATATCCCCTTTACAATATTGAATGAGTTGATCCATATCCTTTTGAGGAATCATGTACACTTCCTCCATGAGGTGTTGCTACACTCTGCGCAGAGTTCTCCGTCTTCCAGGTTACGACAGCTCTCACAACGTAAACTGGACAATATGTGCATATATTCCCGATACAACAACTGATATTTATACTTCCAATAATAACAACTCTCTTTCTATTCGTCTCGTTCCCGATTGGCGTCTTACAAAAGACTCACCCACGTGGCAAGGTTCAGCGTTGTTGCGGTCGTCGAGCACATTGAGAGAGCACGTTGTTGAGTCCTTGCCACAAGCTTCTCCCTTTTTGCGAGATCAGCCACTGACGACGTTTTCTCACCGAATGCTGACAGCGACCTAGGACTCGTAGCACCTTTTTATAGGGACGAAACTGTGCCACGATGGGTGGTGTGACGGGAATGTTGTTTTTGAACAGGTTCAACACCAGTTAGCTGACGGCATTCACTTGATCTGCATTGGTATGTTGTAAAAGTTCTTGACGTTTAAAACGATTGGCTCCTTTTAACACACAGACCGTAAAAACGGTAATTGACGCCGAAGACGTTTCATACTGCCCACAGTCTTCGTCTAGAATTAGAAACAGCACCTCCTACACCCAGGGCTCCCATTCTTTTATAGCGTTTACTTTTGCCCAGTTTGACTCCAACTTGAGCCGCTCCTTTTAGCAAAGACCAACATTCACGTGACCACGACGTTTTCTTGTCCTTCTTTTTCGTTTTCTTTTTGGGGCCATGGTGCTGAGTACATAAGGGTGGGGCTGTGAGGGTTCACCTTTTATCCTTTTCCACCCAGTAACTTTTGGACTTCAAGGGACGATGACATCCGTCCACATAGCACGGTGGTGTAAAATCAATGATGGTATCATCCAACGTTTGCGTCTTGATCAAAAAACCTTCCAGTCCCTCAAAGGGAATCCCACGCACGTAGGTTCTCAATTCCATCAAGGCTTTAGCATAGGTGGTGAAAGCAAAACGACTCATGTCCACTTTAAAACTGTATTTTTTTAAATCGTTCCATCCTTTGACCACGGTGCCCACGGCGGCCAAACACGCTACCAGCGTACTGTTTTCCAAAATGGGACCTGCAATCATACCAGCTGCCATCAGTAGTAAAGCCATCCCATTGAACAAGGCGTTGTAAAACTTGAAATGATTCAACATTTTTCGATAACACCACCACTGTTTGTGGTAAAAGGCATACAAC
>Ga0126336_10002137_pt1 | contig 11071 bp, 7 predicted proteins | sample SidCmetagenome_FD_92530 | JGI IMG/M metagenome (GOLD analysis project Ga0126336, IMG submission 92530) | Coral microbial communities from El Islote,Puerto Morelos, Mexico - Siderastrea C C metagenome | ecosystem: Host-associated > Invertebrates > Cnidaria > Coral | place: El Islote,Puerto...
CGAAATCGAACTCTTTTATTATTTTCCGGTCTGTGGAGCAGTGTAGATATACACAGAAAAAAACTTCACGGAGTTCCACTTACGAAAGACCCAGATGTTGATAAATATTGGACACAAAATTGGCGATGTTGATAAATATTCGAGATAGAGATAGAAACAGTATTTTATTTTCGTTTTGCTTTGCTGTAAAAATTCTAAAAAGTTGCAATTAACGTTTCAACTAACAGATAAAGAATAAAAAGAACGGTACAGATACAACAAGGTAGCGCTCAACGCATTTATTAATCATTGTTATTATGAAAATTTTTATTTAACAATACTTAAAATGCACAATGTTTCCTGCCACACGATTAAACACACGAGCAATCATTGATGCATAAACCAAAGATTTTATACTGCAGAGCTTACTCATGAATATTTCGCGCAATGTCGCTATCATTCGTCGCACTTCGTGCATACGCTTTAAATAAATGAATATTGATGATCTAGTCTCTCACCCGCGGCCTTAATGCCAGCTCGAATCGTTGGCTTTGACAGCTCATTAGCATCTTTATCCTGTTTATCCTTGCTCTCATCGAAGAGAAGTTAACTCCATTGAATTCCATGTCCTTTTCTGCATCGATTTTACTAAAGATTTTGGCGAAGCAAAGCAAAACTGCCGAAAAAGAGTGTTTAACTTTGTTTGTCTGGCAAAGCAAGAACCGGAATAATAAGGTCAAAAAAGTAACAAGATAGAATCGGTGACTTTCAAAGCTCGCCAGCAACTTCGTCCTTGCCCTCGTCGAAGAGGTTTACATGGAATTTAATACCTAGTAATTTTATTTACCGACGCTAAAAAACCGAAGATAATGTCTATGTTTACCGAAAGTTGGGACGAGTATTTTTTTGGCTGAGTTAAAACCGGACGTCTAGGGCAAGTAACCTAGAAGAAAACAAGAAAAACCCTAGGGGCATTATACCCGCCCTTGTTCTCCTTCCCCTTAGGGTACAAAATACATTACGGTCACTCAAGATACGAGCCCAAGTGGTGTAAAGTTCTGAAGTTGGTGATTTATCGTACCTTTGACGTGTTTGCTGTCATTCGCCCTTACGTCTTCTCCGCACCCTTCTCCCTGTGATAACATGAATCCCTGATAGTATGAACTCGTTCCCCAAGGAATAGTTAGATATTTTTTGTGTATTTCTTTACGTACAGACATATACACCTACAAGGAGTACCAGCTTTTCAGCTGCGGAAAGTATCTGTCATTCACTTGGGATTGCGAACGCTGTGGAGAAAGGGTACCTAATCTGCTGGACACACCATTTGATTTGTGGAACTTCTTTGCGCTTGATACTGACGGTTAGGTGATCTTTTCTTTCTGTAACTCTCTTCAGTTCATAGCAGAAGACGTCCGCAAAATGCAATAAGAACAACAATATCCAACTTGAATTCATCCCGTTTGCCAATTTTATTATTATTATTATTATCGCCTGGTGACGGCATCTTTAATCGTTAACTGAACAGACGTGCATGCAAAAATGGCGTATAGCTGTGAAATAGATAAAAATACGCGGGTAGTTGTTACGAGTGTTCAATTTGATGAGGAGACATATTCAATTGAACACGAGCTGATCAGATCGGTTGATTATATTGATAACATAATTTGAGAGTTCCTTTTGGTTTTTGTTGTTAAATTTTTTTGTTTGTTTGCTTGTTGTGCACTTTTTGTTTGTTTGTTTTTTTGTTTTCCCCAAATTTGCGACCGTGCTACGAAGAGTCTCTGAGAATGCCCAGTGGTTGACTTAAGGTTAAACCAACCGATATTTCCGAACGTTTGCAGAAGCCTTCAGGAAAATATATATACAAGGGTACAGTTGAGCCCCGCTATTTCAAACTCGGTTATTTCGAAGTCCCCCAAGTTATTTCGAAATCAGGTCGAATTCCTTTGGATTTACCCTTATGTTTTCAGTCATTTACCATCAGCTATCTCGAACTCCGAACTCCCCGCTATTTTGAACTGTTGCTTCTTTCCCTAGACTTAGAATCAATCCCTTTATTCTGAACTTGTCAAGAAAAGAATACATCAGAGCACAGCTGGAAACGTATTGCATTTTATTTGAACTCATATTACGTAGTGGTTTTTGACTGACCCTTACAATATAGTACATTTATTTTAACACTGACTGTAAAAGCAGTAAGAAGGTGACCCCTTCCCACTGATGAAAGGAGTCAGGCCTGCTCCTAGAATTCAATCATTTTGCAAGGCGAAATGCACCTACAGTACATATTTTACGGGGAAGGCAATGAACATCCTTTCCACGTTAAATCAAACTGGGAACCACCAGTGCAGCAATCAGTTGCTTTCGAGAGCTATCTAAGAAGGCTTAAATCCAACTCGCAGCTGAAGTATCTACAGCAAAACACAAAGCACGCAGAGACCTAAAAAACACAGAAATTAACATCAGGAAAGTTGACATCTGTGTTCATGAGCCTAGCTGAGAAGGAAAACGAAAGGCAAATTCAATTAGACAACATGGAAAACTACAGGCCTCTTGCAGAACCTATGGTTAAAGAGATGTCCCGCGAAGTACAACAATTGATTGCAATGACCACCACATTACTTTAAAGAAATGGATAAAATATGGCTTTGTCAACCCCAAACCCGCCTCGAAATTCAGTATTTATACCCCTTACGAAATTCCACAAACCAACTAGGGAGACCTATAATTTCGGAAGTTTCAGGTCCAACAGAGAAGAAAATCAGCAATTAACTACTCAAGCCGATAGCACAACAAAAAAGTCATTTCTCAAATTAAGACACAGTCAACTGACTTCATTAATTTCATTGAGAGGACTAAAGCTCTAGAGAATGCAATTCTAGAATCAATGGGCGAAACGAGCTTGTTAACTATTATTCCATAAGAGGAGAGAATACATACAGTATGCGAGGCATACAACACTTTTTCTATATAGTCACACCTCTTCTCCCTACACGGCGGTTTATTTGAAAAACGCTCAGGCTAACAATATAATACTGGAGAACTCGTTCCAGTTTTGTGGCAAAAATTACCTACAAACACACGGAATTGCCAGGGGCATTAAAATGGCGGTCGCACTTGCCGAAGTCGAAATAGAAATCCTTAGCCAAATCGCATTTAAACCTCCCGTTTGAAAACGATTTATCGACGACATTTTCCCCCTCCGAGAGCCCAACAGAGAGGAATTAACTGAGTTCATATATCAAGTAAATAACCATCATCCTCTGGCTATCAAGTTCACGGCTGAAATTTCTGATACAGAAACTACTTTCTCGGACACCAGCGTTTACAAAGGCGAAAGTTTCACGTATGAATCAGCGCTTGATATACGCAACCACTACAAGCCCACTGAAACATTTTAGTACACACATTTCTCCTCGTGTCACCCACCAGGAGTCAAGAAAGCTTTACGAAAGGGGAGGTCCTCAGACTGCTGAGAACAAATTCGTCTGAAACAGAGTTTGAGGAAAAAATCAATCACATAGTCTTTGCAAAATCACAAGTTGTGTACATGCAGTTGAAATAATTTTTATCAATAGAATAAAGACTTTTACCTTTGCATATTTGTATCAAATAGATATTTAATGAGGTTTACTTCATGTTCCAACAGCTATTCTGGTATTCTTGACTTAGAGTGCACTTCAAACATCGTTCTTCAAATCACAAAACCAGCCGTGATCTTGAATTTCACAAAAATTGTACCAAGTTTGGTAACCACAGGTGCTATAAACGTAAAGAAAAACCCATTTGAGAGAGACACATTATTGTGCTATGAATCCCTCTTACCAAAGTCTAGATGCTAAAATCTTTGAGTCAGCTGATAAAGTTCAATGTGTCAACACAGAGAACATCTTGTCAGAATTTTTTTCCAGCCCACTGTACGTGCGTGAATTTTTGGGGGGCGATGGTCTTGAGCAGGAATTTTTTTCTTACGCGTATGCACTTGCAGGAATTTTTTTTTCCAAAATCACCCGAAATTTCCCGAAGTTCAAGCGAGTGTTTTCCCAAAAACTTGCTATGATTCTTAGACTGTCAAAGTTTGTAAACAATCGAGAGTAATTTAACCGGTAAAACTATCACTACTTTTGCGGAAAATTCTTAAGAAACCCTGTCAGTGGTATCATGCACAATACATCCCTGTACATGTAATACCCTGAAGTTTAAATAATAAATACAGTTTTAAGATGAAATTTACTCTCAGTATATTATAGCAATAGCTGATTTGAACAAAATTTATAGCCTTTTTTCTACTTGTAGGAGACGGAAAGCTAAGCTTGCAGGAATTTTTATCAGGCGTCGGTGTGCTTGGTAAGTTTTCTGACTTCACTAAATACTGAACATACTAATATAAGAGTTTTAACCCAGGCAGGCCTAAGAGAGAGAACCTCTGTTCTGTGATGTATTTGGACCTAGATACACGTCCAGTCACCCTGCTAGCAGAGCCTTTCTTAAACTCTGCGACAGAAAAGAAAGACTCTGCAGAAATCACTTCATGTCTTCTGAGTCGCCGCAGTCCCAACTCACGGGCTAGGTCGATCCGGTTCTCTATCGTCAAACCGGTTTTTCGCTACACGCGTTAATTGTGTTGATAAAACGAAGGTTAAAACTGAGCCCACTGTACCAAAGAAGAGTGGCGTCCAAGTGTGCGAGCCCCCTGTGCGAGATTGATCACTGAGTTCGAATCTGTGTTTGACGAGAATCTTTTTCGAGGGAAAGTTTGATAGAATAGAACAACTACCGTCGAGCCAGGTGAAAGGTACCCCCGTAGAATATAAGTTTGAAGCTGATTGATGCAATATTGATTTCATTATTTGTTTCAATAATCCGCTTTTCAAATGAACAATGAAATATTCAAACTGAAACTCGGTCCCATACTCGATTTTTGATTCGATTAATTCATGCGACAGGCACGCTGGAATTCGGCAGGTTTCCCGATTTGTATAAATCGCTCCCAACGGATTCTACATTGCTTTTAATTTTTACTTCTGCTTTTCTAATTCAATCACCTCCTTTCAGTCCCATCAAAATGCTGAAAGTTTTTTCCGTGTTTTGATTTGTTTCGAACAGCTGGCAATAGAGAGAAAAGAAGAGAAAAGTTTTAAAATCAGAACTGTTCAGGGAAACCTGTCAAATTCCCACATGCCCGAGGCATGATATCGTGCATTCGTTTAAATTGTATCCAAGCAACAACAAGCGCATGCTCAATAAAGACTTGACTCGATTTATGCAGAGCCTTTCTTTTCTCTCGCGGAGTTTAAGAAAAGCTCTGCTCCCAGGGTCAGACGCTCACTGACCCCGAGAGCCCTTTGTCAAGTTTTCAAAGACAAGTGCAACCAAATTCAGCTGAACAAGCAGAGCTTCACCGAAATAGCCTTTATCCTAAGTTAGAAAACACGCCTGTCAGTTCGGACATACATACCCTAGTCATCTCTGGAGTTAACTGAAAATATGAAATAGGCAATATAGATAGTTATATTTCTTGTTGAACATGACATCTAACGTTCATTACAAACAGGTTAAGGGTTTTGACTCGTATTTGACTTATTTTCAGCTGGAAATTTGACCATAACGAACGTGAAAGACAGCTGTCCCTGAAAAGTGACGACACCTGCACTTGTGTATTTCGTCGAAATTTGTCTAAATAATAACTTCGGGCTTAATTGTAGCAATATGGTAAGCATTTATGTTTTCCTGATCGAAAATTCGTAAACGTGATATGAGCTAGTGGCTAAACAATAGACAGGTGATTGGTTCCGAGACTTATAATGGACTTATAAATGCAAATGGCGCAAAAAATGAAAGACAACGGTTAGAGAGAAATAGGGTGTCGAGGCTAATGGTGGTCAAATGCCTATCTTTAATTATTTGCGAACAGAGAGGTAACCAAATGTGACCTTGCTTACAGAAAATATCATGGTACATTTATTTATATCCATAAAATTAAATTAACGGGGTATGATGTTGTAGTGTGGTTTTTAGCTAAGAAAAAAATTTGCGAAGGAAACCGAAAATGGCTTTACTTATAAGGACAAATAGCTGATTAATTCCTCAGCGTGAAATGTTGTTTTTATCTTAGATAATAAATTAAGTGCTAATAAATTATACGAGTTGTTGATTGTAGTTTATCATTTGCTACGTCATTTGGCTCTGCCAATTCCAGTCTTCAAGGCCGAATGACAACCTCGACCCGGTTGATCGAAGCAACGTTACACTAATCCAGGAAAATTTTGAAGCCAGTTTGATGGCTTAACAATGTGGACTCCTGTAAAATTTTTTGTCCAACATTTTGACATTGGTGTTTTCAAACTATAGCCTAAACGTAGCCAGAAAAACACAAAAACAACCAGGGAAACAGAAACCTTGGGAAAGCGATAATCGCTAGCTTTTCAATAACAAGCTCATTTCTATGAACAAACACTAGCATATTTGCGGCTGTTGTCATGTTGGCTGAATAGAAACTTAAACCAGCAAATCTTTGCGGAAAACTTAAAAAAAAAACAGCGACTAACTACCGCCCCTGTTAATGTATTTGGCGCTAAAAAACAGCAGGCAAGTTATCTTAGCTTTCCTTTTTTTCAGTTTAATCCATGATAGTAAAAATCTAAAATTGGGTTTAGTTTGGTGTAATTTAAGCCTCGCGTTTCAGTTATTGCGGCCCCAGCTCTTTATTTGAGGTGATTGAGATAAGGGACCCAGCGTGGCGGAGATAAGGCGGAGCAGCTTCAGAGAGCTGTCAATTACCTTTTCCAATTGGCGAAACGCTGTTGGCTGAATGTTGCTATGGAAATTTGCAGGCAATTCGAAGTGCAAATATAATGGAGGCAGATGAACTCGGACAAGTCGAAAGCTACGTTTTACCTAAAGAAAAGCAGGAACTTCGACAAAGACTTTGATAACATATCAACATTATTATTATTACTATCACTATTATGATGATGATGATGATGCTGATGATGATTTATTCATTGACTGATTGATTGTTTATTTTCCCATAATTCAAAAAGCACACAGATTGAGATACAGAAATATTTTTACATACCTCAGGGCCGTCAAATTATGCTGTCAAGGTTTTCTACGCTTCCATAGTGTGTCACGTACACGTGCTGTTCGCCGTTCTCTGACACCGAAAACACTCTTTTTTAATGTGTATTCTTCACTGTTTTGCTGTTTTAAGTAAAGCTTTCCTTTTTTGTTCCACCTTTATGGTAGCAGAATGGCCTTTGAGTTTCCAGTCAGCTGTTAAAATTTTTCACAACAATCCACTATGTCTAAAAATTCACTGCTATCGATCGGAAGCATTTGCCGTCAAAACAATGTTGTCCAGGTTCATTAGACTGGCTTTTCATCAAAGTTTGGATCCATCACAGTAATCCGCATAAAAGTTTAGCTTTTTAGAGACCACATCGCTGAGAGTGTGAAGTCAATTTTCACACCAAAACGTCCGCCATTTTGCTTTCTAATCGCTTGGTAGCCTCTCTCCTTGTCTCCAGGCTCTTTTTTGATAAAAAAGAGAGGCTACCAAGCAAAGGGAAATAAACACCACACCCTGTCCAGCGGCACGTCCCCGTATAGGCCATACACGTATACCCATATAGCAGCGGTGTAATATTGTGCTGCGTGAGAGGCAGTTTTCCTTGGCGTTTTATGGGGGTACGTTTTCCGAAGTGGATTGTAAGTTTTCTCATTGGGTAACCTGTATTTCGCAGAGGAGAGAAACGACAGCTGTGTTTGCAACTTATTAGCGCGGTAAGGAACGGTGGCTTAGGAAGAGAAGGGATTGGAACTAGTATGATGATGCAATCAGGGGATTGCACCAGAGAAGAGAGAGAGAGATGAGTGTTTATTTGAGGGGAGATGTTGATTTTAATTGCATAAAGACGAAGGAATCGATCACTAATAAGGAGATCATTCAATAAGGTGGCTGTGAAGAGCCTTTAAGAAAGAAAATAACTGAATATCATCGAGCGATGCGTGTGGTTTGCGTGTGGTTTTCGCTGTTGTGTTGGTTGGTTTTCAGGTTATTATTTAAGTGCGTAGTCTGGTACGTAGAGGTTTCCGTTACGAATACCGAGTCAACTTGTTTACTTTTGCACGGGGATTCCCGGGTTAGCAAATCGGATTTAAACATCACGTCATGAGATATGCCTTAACGTGCCCCAGACTCTGACGATCTGCTCGAGCTCGTGTTTTTCAAGCGTTATATTTTGATTCTACTGCTATGTTCACTGTTTGTATTCACGGTCTAGGCGCAACAGTAAATATTTCGTGATCCCTCTGTAAGCATCCTTAGTTGTGGGCGAATTTATACCGACATTCAACGTTTAAATGAATTTGCATTTTTCAGCAGAAATAAAAGCGATAAGAAAGATAAGCTGAGTCATCAGAGTTAAAACATTACGTCATCCAGTAACGCTGTAGTCAAAATATTGTGTCACACAATCACACTTTTCGTCACGTCGGTTCGTATAAATACTGAGGATCGCGCTAACATTTGTGAAACCAAGGGGTGGGGAGGGTCTTGACGGCCGGTTAAAATTTCCATTGGGCTTTCTTGTTGTAACTTAATCCACAGTGATCCAGAGCATATATTACATCTACCATAGTTAAAGGCTTGGTTACCAATGATGGCATCGACCGTCAAAAATGGCAACGGCCATATACGAAAGGGAAATGGGCGTCGCCGTAGGTTCCGGCGGGCGAATAAGTAACCTACACTCTTCCAATTTTGGTCATATTTAACAATTATTCGCCGAAGGCGAAGTGGATACTGTAGAATAATCCAAAACAGAAAACAATGTTATCAATATTTTGCTTTATTTCTCTTGTTGGGTACCCCAGTTTATAAGTTAATTGATCGCTTTATACTCGCTATTGTCATTGAGAAAAAAACACTGAGATTGAGACAGATTTGTCCATAATGTTCTTGTTAAAACATTGGAAAGCTTTCTCTCTTTTTTTTTTTTTGATAATTCAGAAGGATTCTTCGGTGATGATGTACAATATTTACTCTATTGATCCGGCCTGAGATGCTTACTTGAAAGGTAATATTTTCCCTTTTTTGTTCAGAAAAGGACCGTCATTTTAGATCCTCAAAATTGTCTTAAACATTCTTGCAGCTCCTTTCTAAATTTGTGGTTTTTGGCCCAGAATAAACCATAGCTTAAGCGGGCACATATTTTCATGACAAGGGGGCGGGGAGATGACTTTAATTTCAGTGATCTTCCACACTGGAGAGGGAAAAGAAGGAAAATAACGGACAACTTAGATTTCAACGTTTTAGGCTCATTTATTCCCTTTTTATCTTTCTTTTAACTTGCACATTAATGGGCGAGTAATATCTATGAAGTTTTCATTCTTCTCCTTTCGGAAAATCGGGCATCGTTTCCATTTATTCAAACTGAAGTTCCATGTCGTTGTCCATCGTACTGGCAGCCAAGCGAATGTTTCGTTGGATCTGACCTCGCTTCTCCTGTACAGTAAAAAGAACAAAGACAGAAATGTAAATAAATCACAGAACTGCACTTGCATGACCAATTTCAAACACGCAACGATCGCTAGCACGGAGGATAGAACTAGCACATGATAAATCATGTGACAAATGTCAATTGCAAGGAGTTATATTCACGAAAATATTGTCTTATTACACCCTTTACCCTTTAAATATTGGAAAATAAACTGTCTTTGGAAGAATTGCATGTAACCTAAAATGATCCAAATCCAACCCTAAAAAAGGAACCAAACGATGAAAACCATCTGCTATACAATTAAGATGAAGCGAACTATTAATTTAAATTTGCTTAAAGAGGCAACAGACGAAAATCTTGGTTTGTATCGCTCAGCGTTAACGGCCTCTCAGTAGCAAAGCGGCCATGGTGTGTTAATTTTCAAAGGTTGCAAAAGGAGCTAAAGCATTTAAAACCATTTGCTATATACATAAAACTACATATATGAACTGGGGTGTCTAAATTTAATAGTAACAAAACAAAACTCGACAAATAAAGAAAACCCGTCTAAGAGTTAACGTGCTCTACAGTGTAAAGGCGGCCACAGCATTTTTCTTTACAATGAAATAGTCACTTCCACGACTCCTACCTCCATCACTTGTTTACTGTTCGTGTCCTTACTAGTAAGGTAAACCGTACAACACACCGCTGCGCTCTTCTTGATCTCGATGCTTTCAAAAGTCTTGAGATGTTACCTCCTGTTTACAGTTTTTTCCTGTTTACAGGTTGAGATCAGACCAAGTCTCTTTCTATTAACTTGTGACAGTTCTTACACATTTTTCTTTCCGTTTAAACTGGCCAATCAGAATGCAAGAATTGTGGAAGGCGGCGTGTCAATTGCCAGAAAGTAAACGTGGTCCTGACAACCACGAGGACCGTCGTCAGCTATCAGCTGTTAACTGGTGTTTTTGACAAAAGTTGGTTTACAATTGACAAGTTTTCTTTATTATCAGTAGCCGTTAGTACATGTTTTTAAACTCGCTTGCGAGGCATTTCCAGCCGTAGACCGAGCGTAGTGAAACGAGCTCAGTGTCAAAAACTTTTCGGGTTAAAGGACCAATATCCGGTTACTGCGCATGCTCCAAACTTTGATTTCCTGACAGGATGTCGCGAATTCAAAGACGCGAGAAGTGATATAGAACCTTCAAAAATCCGTTTGCATCGTGCTCAGTTTAGTTCAATATTACCCTAAAGCTTCTCTCAGTTATAGATTAATGATATACAGTTTTCGTTAAGTTCCAATTTGTGTGAGATTGGTATTTTTTGGCGTTGTTTTTAATGCGGTTGGACGGAGGACCGAGAGGAGGGAAGCTCTACGGCGCCGGTCGAAGGCTTCTTTCTCCCGGCAGCCTCCATAAAAGCTCAGAAAATCGTGAAAGGAATAAGAAGAAATGGAACTAGCAGCATACCAGAATATATATAAGGAAAGCAACCCATGAGACATGGAAACGACTGAAGGGATCAGTGGTGTCTGTATTCGCCCGACACAGCCATAAACTGATGGGTTGGAAGGCCTGCACGCTGCACGACTTTTACTTGTACTTGTA
>Ga0126336_10002138_pt1 | contig 11070 bp, 6 predicted proteins | sample SidCmetagenome_FD_92530 | JGI IMG/M metagenome (GOLD analysis project Ga0126336, IMG submission 92530) | Coral microbial communities from El Islote,Puerto Morelos, Mexico - Siderastrea C C metagenome | ecosystem: Host-associated > Invertebrates > Cnidaria > Coral | place: El Islote,Puerto...
ATTATTATTATTATTATTATTATTATTATTATCAAAATTAGGTCCTGCAAAGGAGGTGTTGCATCCCTCGACGATCCTTGCATTCCTGGATACACTGGACCAGTCTGTGGAATGTGCAGTTTCGGTTACTACAAGCAGATACAGTCTTGCAAAGAGTGTCCCACCAAAAAGTCAGTCGCCATCCAGTTGGGGGCCATCGTTGCTGCATTAGCGTTTATAGCAGCAGTTGTTATGTGGTACAGCAGGAAAAAGGTGCAACAAAACGAAGGACGTGCTCTGATTGACATCGTATTCGCCCGACTCAAGATTATTATCGGCTTTTATCAGGTATTTTCTGGACCTCTCATTTTGTTATTATTTCTGAATGGGGGAGAGAAGGAAGAGAGAGATGGAGATGGCAATGGGGAAGGTTTTATGCGTCCGCCTCGAGATGGTAAATATTTATTGAGCTCATAAAGTGTCTTTGACGGAGTAGTCGTTTCAAGGCGATAAACCCGTGTAATATGAATCAGGTAGGGGCATTTTTTTCTTCGCTTACATATCTGCTTATTTTCGCGTTATGATAAGACAGGAAAATCAGACCAGGGGACCTCTCGATCTATTACCTGAGGGAAGGACCAGGGGAAGGTCTCAGCAAAATTTTGGCTAGATGTGTTATGACAAGAGCAAAGCTATAACCCTAATGTATATTGTAACCCTATACCTCTAAATGTTTCCTTTTTGCAGGTAGAAAAGAGCAAAAAGGGGAAGGGGAGTACTCGAGTACCCTTTGAACCTCGATTCAGTGTTCTCCTTAGTGTTCTCTATGTATTTGTAATGGTACTGGTTGAAACACCAAGACATTCTACCTTTCGGTGATCACTTCCTTTATTCTCATGAGCTGTATGTTTGGTCAAGAAGTGATATTGTAAGGAGAAATTAGATGATTGTGACCATAGCGGCTTAATGGGCAAAGATAAAAATCTTTAATTTTCCAGCTCTATCCATCATTATGGTCCTGTTCCTGGCCACACAAGGGCTTCCCTCGACTCCACATACTCGTTTTGGGTCAAGAAAAAACAGCTTAACCGAATATTGGATTTTCTTGGAATCGTTAACCCTTTAACGCCCAGTGTACGATATATCGTACGGCAGATGCGACTTCAGATTTTCCTTTCAGTAAGGGAAAGTAGCTACAGAACTGAAATTGTTTAAGTTTGTTTGTTACTTATCCTGGTTGTTAATGTTTAACTTGAAATGACAGGTGTGAATAAGTGTCATTTGTTTCGAATAGCCTGTGAAAATGTAGCCTCATGTCTTCACAATGAGGTGTGCAAGTCTCACTTAGATAGCTGCAATAAACCTTTCCTACTAATTTTTTACTATTTATGACTTAAAATTGCCCAAATTTAGCAACATTAATTTGGGTTTCAAAGGGTTAAGGCAATTCTTATTAGTTTAGTTTTATAAGTGTATTTCTAGCTCAAGAAGAACTAATTTCTTTTCGTTGTTTCAGGTCACGTATGGTTTGCTGGAAGCGTTTTCGTATGTCAGTTGGCCTGATGCTCTGGATGACATTGCTAAGTATTCAGAAATACTCCAGCTGAATTTCCTGCAGATTGCTCCTCTTCATTGCCTTTTTCCGGGATTAAAGGTCAGTCACTAAAAACGGGATACTGCGGTAAAACACTGGTTGTTTAAGCAAAACCTCTCGAATGGGAAATTCTGTTTGAGATAAGCATGTACCATTTGTGCAACTCACTCTAACTTACAGAGAGCCTGGAACTAGTTTGGCTATTTGCACACGACCTGGAACTAGTAGAAAAAGTAATTAACTGGATCACAATTTTTCTTTTGGATATTCCGGTTGGGAATTTTGTACTGGTCTCAAGACGTTCCTTTTATTTTGGAATTTTTTTTCGGTCGAGCAAACCAAGATAGCCTTATCATTTACAGTCCAACCGATATTTCCGGTTGACACTCACTGTCCCATATGACCTAATATTGTGATAATAAAATGCAGTATTGTCAGTTTTAAAATCGCAGTTAGGTCAGTCTTAGAAAACGGTATTTCTTGTACCTACTTTCTTGCATGCACATTCTTCCGCCCCCCCCCCTCCCCCCACGTCCATCGCGGGTTCCAACGTGTGTTGGAACCCGTACGTGTGTTTTACTTTTGTTTCTACAGCGGAATTTTAAGCTATCCGCCTTTTTTATGTTCAGGTGGATGCCTTTGGAAGCTTGTTTGCGGCGATGGGATTAAATGTAGCTGCCATTGGCGTGTTTGCTGTGATTTACTGGATAAGAAAGCTGTCGGTATGGTTGAGCCGAGGCTTGAGCAAGGCCGAAAAAGCGAAGAAACTCTCACACGCGAAGGAGCTCATCTATCGGAACCTGTTTTTCTTCTTGTTTGTGACGTACTTGAGCACGTGTTCCAAGACAGCCAATGTCCTGCCCCCTGCTTGTCGACGGCTCTGCCTAGATAAAGAGGAGACACTCTGTGACAATTATTTGAAGGCCGACTATGGCATTAAGTGTCGTGGTTCATGGTATCATTTGCGGCTCATAGTTGCATATGTGAATATCGTCTACATCATTGCCCTTCCTGCCTTCTCCATTATTGTTCTATGGAGAGAAAGAAGGGTGTTTTTGGGCTCAAGGGAGAGTGGAAGATACATGGCGCCCCAAGAAAGCAAAGAAATTGTCACCGGACTGCGCTTCCTTTATGAGAACTACAGAACAGAGACGTGGTACTGGGAATTGATTGAGATGATGCGAAAGGTAAGCCTCCCCCTGTAAACATTTACCAAGAAAAATGGTCATTTGACGTTTCCACGATAGAAGCGTTCAGATCTGTTGTTTCTATTTATTTACCACTAAATTTTCCTCCGAACAAAAATAATTGAAACTGGCATTTCAAATTTACAGTTCAACAATTTGACCATTTAGGAGAAAGGCTGAAATAAAAAGACCAATAGACGCACAAGAATGACATAAATACAATAGAAACAACCTGTTTGTTAATGAAGGACAAAAATCAATTCGATTTTTTTTTATTGCAAACAAGTTCTATCACTTATTTTTGCACTTGTTATCATCGTTTCCAGATAGCCTTAACCTCCGGTCTCATCGTTGTGGGACAAGAATCGAGAGCCACCGTTGGAGTGACATGCGTATTTGCCGCGCTCTACGGAATGCTTTTCGCCTACACTGCTCCTATTCAAGACTTCTTCGAGAACAAGCTGATGGTGACAGCTCTTTCGGTTACGTTCGTGAATCTTGGTATCGGAGCCGTCAGTAGAATTCCTGCAGAGAACCGTCCACCCGCAGAAGACCCTTTACTGGATACGCTCATGTTCAAGATAACGGTGATTGGAGCAAACACACTTGTGATTGGACAACTCATTTGTAAGATTAAAGACTATCTCATTTTTTTTGCTAGGAATACCTCAAGGGATACTATTTTTAAAGGAACAAATTTTCGCTATTCATTAGCAAAGCATGAGAATTTAGCTCCTGTAGTAAATGCTTTTTTTTTTTAGATTTACCTTCACAAGTTATGTAACAAAAGAGAAAAATAAGAATGTTATACCCTGTCGCAAGATATCCTTTACTTCTAAGCGACCTTTTTCCTCCTAGAATTTTATCGACATCTAATTTAGTTTTTTTGCCGAGTTTACATTGCATACCTGAGTCTACATAAAACAACGGCAAGTTACATCATTTTTATATCGACAGTGAGGATATCGTTTCCGAGTTTCCGATCCTTTCCGAAATATTTCAAACATTTCCGAAGCTCGGCGAAGGTTTCCGAAGGTTTCCGACTTCCGAGTGTCGAGGCTGAAACGTGTTACCGTTATGTATTCCAAAACTCCTATCCGTTACCTAGCCACGTTCTTCATTCCATGTAATTTTACTCGCCATCTGAGTCCGCCATTAAAACAGCTGTTTCGTTTTCCACTTTGAACTTTGCTAGAATTTGAAATTTTTTCATAACATCCAGCACGAAACAAAAACGAAGATTTGCTTCTGGCAATTTATACCTACAAAAAGTCACCGATGCTTGTATTAATGAAGAATTCTTTCGCTTTCTTTCAGACGAGTACTTTTCGAACATATTGCTCTTTCTCAAGCAATGGATCAAGCACCCACATTTTTCAGCAACTTGCTGCCAGTCTTTGCTGCTCCCTGTCCATGAACTACAGGACGACACTGGTGACTTGATCAGTGACAGTGACGTCAAAGAACAAATGCAAATGGAAGGAGGAGAACTTGAAACGTCTCCCATTCACCCAGGAGGTAAACACAACGAAGGCTTTGAAGTCATCCTTGAAGAGAATGAGTATGAAGAAGTTGATTACCGCGCACTGAAGAGAAGGGCTGAGACGATTAAAGAACCCGAGTCCCTCGAAATGCACGAAGTTGACCTCGGCGTTGGAACCAGATTAAACAAAGCTAGCGTCAGGCGCAGCGCACCAACTGGCCCAGTCGACGAAGTCGATGCTGGGGTCCATGAAGTTGATGTTGGAGTCGACGGGATCGGTGGCAAACAATCGCATTATGACAACCTCGGATTTAACGAGGATGGCGTCGGAGTTAATGATGTCGATGTCGGAGTCAACGAACCTGATGTCAGCGACAATAAAACTGAAGACGAAGTCGAAGAAGAAGCCAAAGTGGAAATGTGCGACCAAGAGATACAAACAGATTTATCGCTACTGGATGAGATGGACGACGAGGAAATTGAACAATTGGGGTTTGCACACGATGAATCTCTGTAAGTATAACGGTCTTGCTGATCGCTGCGCTGCCTCTTCTAGTTTAAATTCTCCGTAGTGGAAAACCTCTATTAATTCAAAAAAGGTCCTTTTTGGAGTCTGAATATCGTACACACGCTTATCTGCCACAAGGAAATGTACTGTCCTAGCGCTTAGCTTAACTCATCTTCAGGAGCGTCCTCGCAAACTGTGCCCATTTTATGTACACAAGAATAGAAATTTTCCCATTCATATAGAGCCATAATCGTAGATTGAGCGTGTCAACGAAAACGCTTTCGTAACGTAGAACTAACAGTTTATGGCACTTTATTTAAGGAAAGCTTAGGAGTCATACTTGTCTGTCTGTCACAAAACTCTCTTTTTCCAGTTGCCAACCCGTCATGCCAGATGAAGGCGATCCAAACTCGGAAAATTTGGATAGAGAAAATGACATAAAGCCAAACACGCAAGATTTGAGCGGTGGAAGGGAGAATCCTGCCTTAGAAATGGAACCAGACGATGAGACACTCGAAAGTGCTTTGTAAGTCCTTTTTTTGCCAACAGTATTTTGATCGGTGAATCCAGACTGAAGAAAAGTAGTTGGAGGTAAATATTCAGAACAGAGAAACGTTTGGCTCCTTGGTCCCAGTCTTCATTGACAGAAACCGTGGTACACTTTCTTTGTTCCACCACCACTGGGAACCTTAGGACGGGACAGCCAGAGGAAAAAAGCGGGAAAGGGTGCAGTTCTGAGTCAGGTCTTGGGTCAAGAACACGCAACCCACCATTTATCTAAGGTAAAAAGATGGGAGTTTCAAATATATTACAATATATCGATTCCCATCGTCAGGAACTAACCCCTAGGAAAGTTCCTCTACGTGTGAAAACCATTCCTTTTTTGTTGTAGTTTCAATACCCAATTTCAGACAACAGTTTCAGACCAAATCGGCAAAAATCGTAAGCACCATTACCTTAGGAACAACTTGTACCCGTAACATACTTAACTGAGTAGCTGTTTCCAATTCTTTTATAAAATAAAACAAACCAAATTTAACGTGACTGTAGTGCTATGCTACAAGTTTCCATTTTTGTTGCCAGGCCACAGCCCTTGACCCCAAACATCGCCCAGTCAGATCAGGATGATTTCGTCAGGAAAGACAAAGATATTGCACTGGAAATTGAGCCGGTCAAAGAGGAGGAGACTAGTGCTTTGTAACGGGCCTTGGTGCCACAAAGAGCAGAGTTTGAAAGTAGACATCATTTAAGTACATAATTGAAGTAGATGTCATCCCTACTTAAAAGCACGAGCGGTTTTCAATGTTGACAGTTACCATTAACAATACACTCTCCGTGGACGGGTTTTTGAATAAACAGTTATTTCTTAACCTCATTAATAATTCATAAAGCAGACACTGTGTGATTTTATTTCAAGAAAAGTCAAGACAAGACAAGATAAGACAGTAAAAATCATGCCCCAGGTATTGAACTGATTTTCAGTTCTTGAATTCACGTATCTGGAATAATTCAAGCATCATGACGGGTTATGATATCAGATCACACACTCATACATTGGTGTTTTAATCCAACTTCTCCGAAATCGTTTTTTGAAAGCTTTATCATTCACTCCTCTTAAAATAAAAAGAAACACCTACCTTTCGTCCTGTTTTTCACTCTATTCTATGTATTTTGTTTTTGTTTAATCTGAAAGCAGGTGTCAACGATAAAAGGCCATTTCTCAGTTTACTTTAAAGCTTGTTTTGAGCGTGGGTTAGTGTATTGTATAGGCGCGAGCTTTAGTTGCGTGTAAATAGAAACAAATCTTCCTACAAAGAGATTTTCAGTGGACCTCACTTTGAAAAAAGATTTCATTTGTTCACTGCATTATTTGAGTTCGTTGTCATCGGCCATTGATGTCATCGGCCTTTGGTTTTGAAGATTACGAAACTGATTGCAGAACCACTCAGTAGTAGAAGTTTCTTTAGGGTTTAGCCTACGACAGTCAACAGAGAACCACACAGTGGAAGTGTTTTTACTTTTTTATTGAGGAGAGTCAATAACGAAATACTCAAAAGAAATTTCTTTCTTTCAGTTCACGAGAATCAATACAGAACCGCTCATTAGAAGTGTCCTTCAGTTTTATTTTTTCACGACAGTCAACACAGAACCGCTCACTAGAGGTATCTGTACTTTTTAATTCACGAGAATCAATACAGAACCGCTCAGTAGACGTGTCTCTATTTGTTCAACTCCAAGTCCTCCCTCGACAACCAAAGTCATTTAGTATTTATTATTCCCAATGCTACATCCAAAAGGGTTGCCACTTGTAATTATTTCATATACGTCCCCTCGAGGCAATCCTAACATCCAATCAGATTTCGACAATAGCTTCCAGAGCTGCTTTTTTGGAAGTTATCTTTGATTTCTTATTGGACAGTTAGCGTCAAGAAAGTATGCAAAGTGGTATGCCTATCATACTAAAGTACATTTACTTCAAACTCTGCTCTCAAGCATCAAAAAAGTGGTGTATTGACTTATTTAACCAAATAATCACTTATTTACCCACATAAGGTATTATATTAAGCTTAGTTTGATTTGTAGCAGTTAACCTCGTCAAAAGATGCTGGAGTACTTTATTATGTTTGAAGGCGTTTTAATACCAACTTTAAGTCAATATGTAACTCATAGTTGGGGAAGTTATAAATGTTTTGAGTTCAGATATGATTTCGAGTTCGAGTTAAGGCTTAAACCGTCTCAAGGCTCAGTCCTTTAAAAGTCAAGATCTCGAGTTATAAATTTTTAGTCCAATTTCTATAAATTGATTATTCAATAAGTAATACGTGTACACTTGGAAGCAGTTTTCCCGACCGCATGCAAAACCTTGCCGCTTATCCTAGGTGCTCTGATTAGTGCTAGGGACTGTGAAATAAACTAAGTGACTATTACTAAATAGTAATATCTCAAAATCAGTGCTTATACTCAAAACCTAAAAACAGAGCTTCATCCTAAACACTCAAACAGTAAAATCAGTACTGAACGCTAAATACTGTTATTTTGAAGAGAATCGAACTCGAAAGTCACACTTGAACTCGTCACATATCGGGAACAGGTAAACAACCATTAATCGCTCCTTTTTTTCTGGCGATAGGAAATCGATTGCTATTTGATGATGTTTGTTGCCCCTTCGCAAGTTGTGCGAATAGAATATTTCCCGAAGATGTTTTCCAGAACATCGGACTGCCCTCGGGCAATCATCGTCAAACTTTGACAGCTCCAGAAAATTCATGGATAATTTGGAGACATTTTTGGAAATATTTGCATTTTGCATCAAAAGTCGGAGGATTCATTAAAAAGGTTGTTAGTGTCGGAAATCTTGAAACTGTGAAAAGTTTGTGGAAAGCGTTTTGGATCTTCGAACGATTCTTAAGGGTTTTAGGAATAATCAGACTTTTCAGTCGGGTCACGAAGCTGAAACGTCTACCTGGGCTTTACCACGAGCTATGGTATCTTGGTGTTATGGATTGTTCGTTCGAAAGGTTGCGGATTTTAGTCATCCATGAATTGTTTTGCTTGAAGGTCTTGTTCTCACCTGACTCCATCGTAGTTATGGCGCGGTTCAACTAAACAATATTTAACCTTTGCTTTATTTCTATTTATCGTCCATGTATTTTTGTAGCCTTAAGGACAACGTAGACGTTGGTGGTTAAGAAGGGGTTTTCAAAACTGTTTTCAAGGCCTAAAAAAGTCATGAAATAATGTGTCAAGTTAAGATGGTGAAATTTCGCATGTTTGCTCACATTGATACAGCAACTACATACAAAAAGCAAGAAGGTGAAAGTTTCTACACCTAATGCAGTAAACGAACTTTCTCCAGTCAAATGAATTTCACGGGTTCATAGTTACACTATGTTTTATCACAGAGTGTTGCTTAACGCATGGGAAATCAAGAAAGTTTGTAGCTGAGTTGCATAAGGCGACGGAAATACACACTCAAGTGTGAAATTTAAAATTCAAGAGAAATTCAAGGGTTTGTTGCTTTTTAATATTCTGGCACAGAAATGTCATGAAACTTTGTTTTGTGGGCGCTTTGAACCACGTTAAGGGAGAGGGCAGGAGAAAGACAGTTAACAAACGTTGTCCATTTTCTCAATATTTATTATGTCAGTCGGATTCGATCGAATCTCTTCGGACGAGCATTTTCGTGGAGAGGACACTACGTCGCCAGAAATTGCGGACGTTCGAGCTGCGAATTGCCGTGAAGCTTACACTAAGATCCCTGTTGATTGGCATATACCGCTGTTTCTTTCTGCGATGCTCGGGCTCACATGTACGCGATAAATGGAGCAGTGAAATACAAGGAATTTCGATCGATTGCTGTCTAAATTGACTGATCGTATCATCTTGTTTCCTTAGACAAAGAACTTAGGCTTCTGGGTCGGGGTGTTTACAGGAAAGCCAGTTAACGCTAAACTGGGATTAAAATTTAACCCAGGTTCCCGTTTCTTGTTTGACAGTTTTCCGACTAGTGATATTGAGTGACTGTTTCAAGGACACCAAAGTCTATGACTAAAGAGGGTTTAACGGGGAATCCTCGTCGCCTGGCTGTAAGAGTGAATTAAAACCTGAGGCTAATACTGGACTACGTTAACTCTGCTTGGGCCCCAGTCTCATATATAAAACAGAGGGATGAATCCAAGTAAAATAAACCTCCACCCGGTCTCACGGTTGTCTCAGTAGAAGAGATTCGATCGTGCTGTGACTTAAGTCCTGGTTAGAAAGTATGTTACCTTTTTTGTGTAGATTTTCGTTAAATTAATCCAGGACGATAACATTATTAATTTTAAACATAAAATATAACCATTTTGTCTCGTATTAAGAACCTAGCTTCCTTCTTAGGAAGTATAAAACGTAAAAGCAGATTGCTTAAACAAGTTGAAAAAATTATCTTGAAACTTTTGAATGAGCGCAAAGATGTCAGACACGTTTGCTTTTACACCCTCAAGTATTTTCTTCTGTTGTTCCACGTTTTCCTTTATGTATGTACCCGTATGTGGTCCCTTATGTACCCTCCCTTCATAGCTTTTGCACTCTTTCGTGTTCTCTTTTGCACCCTTAAGAGGCTCTGACTGTAAATATCGAGAATCGGCGGACAAGCTTAGAAAATCGAAAATCCTGATAACTTGCCAGAAGAACACTTTTGGGGAGCTATCTTCGAAAGTATTACTTAAACCTTCTGGAATTCTATTGTTTTCGGGAAATTCGGAAAAACGGTTTTGCTGAATTTATTACGCAATAGTCAGGCTTAAAATTAAACAAATTGAATAAGCTTGCTTTTAAACAGTTTGCAACGCCAGAAAACAATTTTAATTTTAAATGATAGCAATACTCTTCTACTGTCTAACAATGGGAATTGCATGAAGTTTTGCTTTTTGGTTTGGTGGTTCTTTGAAACAAGGGCATTTTGCGCACTTCGGAAAAAGGCAAAAATTGGTAAACTACAGAGACCTAAAATGGGTCTTGGAATGTCTAATATCGAATTAAAATAAACACTGTGATAAAGTTTGGCCCTACTTCTATTATGATATGAAATAAAAAATCTGGGCAATTCAGGCTCGCGCTAACAAAACCCAAAAATTCGCGAACCAGTGTTGCCAAAATTTGCATAATGAGATGAATGAAATGAAAATAAGTCGTTTAGGTGAGCTCAATTTAGAGGAGTTTATTTACTGAAGACACACCAAGAATGAACTAAGACATTCCTTCAATCTATTCTTGCATTGTTTTGGGCTTATACTATTTCTACGTACAACTAAAGAGAAGGAGAAGAAGTTTTAAAAGTTCTACAAGAGCTGTTGCGTGACCGGTGTCACGTGAACATTTTTTGTCAATTTGTCAACCTACTTATAGCTACTTATGGCAGTTTTTAAATGCGGTCTCCTACATTGGCCGCTGTTTTTTGCATGGCTAGTTCTCCAGCGAATACCGTGCACATCCCTGTGTTTGGGGCATACTGTCATGTGCAGGTGATATCCTACTGGGACGAAACTTCCAACATGCAAGTCTAGAATTGGTTTCGTATACATATGACACCTTTCTCTTCGAGAGAAGAAAAAAGAGAGAAGAAAAATCCAAATCCGGATTCTTGTATCCAAAAACGGATTTTGCGTTTCTTTACCTAAATCCGAAAATGGATTAATCACGGATTAGTGATCTGAAGAATCCAATCTCCGAGTGGATACATCAGATCAAATCTAAATCCGGATTTTTAGGATTCATGATCCGTGCGTTTCTTTGGGGGACGGATTCGAAAATAGTACATCTGTCAAGCGGTCTTCCA
>Ga0126336_10002139_pt1 | contig 11069 bp, 4 predicted proteins | sample SidCmetagenome_FD_92530 | JGI IMG/M metagenome (GOLD analysis project Ga0126336, IMG submission 92530) | Coral microbial communities from El Islote,Puerto Morelos, Mexico - Siderastrea C C metagenome | ecosystem: Host-associated > Invertebrates > Cnidaria > Coral | place: El Islote,Puerto...
AGACTCGTAGAAGTGCTTGAGCATTTCCCAGAAAGTCCGCAGCTCGAAAAATCTCTTGCGATGGAAGATTGTCCTTCGCTTTGACAAAACGGCTGTTCGTCCTCGAAAGATGTTTTCTTCGTTCTAAAAGCTCTAAATTCCATCGCTTAACTTGTCGAGTGTTCCTCAGAGCTTCTTCTTTCGATTTTTAAGTTTAAAAAGGTAATCCTTCCTTCCGAGAGTGAGATATTGCCATCTTGAAAATTCACGCGTGAAGAGCACAGCAGCCATTTTGAGTGAAATGTGATCTTCTTGCAGAGTGACAAGAAGTCTTCCCTTCTAGGACCCCCCTCAAGCCTTCAAATATATGCGCAGTAGGTGGATTCTGATTGGTGGAACATTCCCAAAGACAACTGGGACAAAAGGGGACCAAAAAGGCCTTTCTAGGGGAGGCTGGGGCCAAAAGCGAACACGCGCAAAATCAAGGCCGGCTCAGGCTGGCAAGGACGATGTTCGTGGTTTTAAAAGTGAAGCTATCGACATTGGTCCGTGTCCGTATTCAATCTCGTTCCCGCTGGTCTAGGGTAAGGCGGACTCTGGGAACGAGATTGGTCTGTATTTTCCTTTGTAAAATTATGGCGGAAACTCCGCAAGCGCCGTGCGTTTGAACACTGCGAAGGAGTAGTGTGCGGGATAGATCCCACCTTCCCCCCTTCGGTGGTCAGCAGCGTACTCTCCCCAGACTTCGCTGGTCTTACCTTGATTAAGACACAAGGTGGTCCATATTGTGATGTTGCCATGGTAACACTCTTTGTCGAGTTCCTTTCTGCCATGAACCAAATATTGCCATCATTGTGACGGCTATTATGAGAACCGGGGGCTCCTGTTCGAAACACACACAATGCCCAGATTGTGCTTAGTCTCTTCATTAAAGAGTAAACGGTGTTTGTAAAACCCAAAAAGGGGAAGGAGGCACCTGCAATATCACATTATGCGTTACTTTGTGTCTTTCTCAAAGAACATTTATTTACTGGGGACGAGGCTTCTGGGCAACCCGGTTCTTTCTGCTTGCACATAGCACCTTCTAGACAGACTATCTTTTTACACTGATGTTAACGAATTCCCCCGGGATTACCCAGCAGTTATATCAGCTGGCCTTGAAAAGTGGACTATCCATTTAAAAATTTATATGTCTCGAGTGGAAGCGTATTTCGTTGGCCCTTTTTACTGCAATTTTAGCTGAATTACATTATTCTTAAACTATTCAAATTCAGTTTAATATGATCATGTGATAAAATGTTCTTGAAAACAAATGCCCTTCATTACGGAGAAAAATCGAATTTTTGAGATCAAGCGACTGTCCTTAAGCGTTGACAGCCTGGGCTCACACACAAAAGTTGCAATTCAGTTGCAATAAGTTTAGCACTCCCGTCAGTTTTGGTACGCTAGCAATTTAAGCACAAACCACAAAAACATTCCATTAAAAAAAGAAATCCGCTCCGTGAATACTTCTTTGCATTGAAGTAAACATTCCAACAAGAATTAAGTGTGGATTTTTATGATCAAAGTATCCAGATTCGTAACGGTTTCCGGATTTATCACATGTGCGTGTTTGGGTTCGTCAGGTGTTTACGTTACAAGGCATTAGGATTCCTAATAGTCCGCCCAATCAGTTCACACATCAAAATGTTCTGCTCGGTCAACGCCCGAGCGTGGGAGCCCAGCTGTTGGAGACAGTCTGTGAAGCGTGGAGTTCGCGGATCGAGTGTAATTAAAGAGGAACCATCACTGGCTGAAAAAGAGAGCACGTGAAAAACAGCAGTCAACCACCAACTCACATCTGTAGAATGGACTTCTACTCGAGCATTGGTACAAGAGCGTATCACCACTGTGTTTAATTTGAGACAGACGGCTGCCTAGTACAGCCCATGCACTCCAGCAAATTATGTTTGACAAAGTTTTTCTTCTCGCGTAGGTGAGAAAATCTGCCAAAATTTTCTATGCGAAAATGACTTTGCTGAAAAAATGTGAAGAGATTTTTCATTTGGCAAAGGAAATTTGGCAAATCTGAAGTTTGCTTGTTTTGTCAAGCATTTAATAATAATAATAATAATAACAAAAATAACTGATAATAACTAGAAAAATTATAATAACTTTATTAATGCGTCAATTCTTCTAGCAACCTAGTTCCCAGACACTTCGTTCCCGTTTTTTTTTTATTATTATATCAAGCTTTTACAGCGGCTAACAACGTAGATTATCCATTTCAGTCGATTTTCAACAGCACGGAGACAACAGGCCTTGATTGTCCACTGCCTTGGTGAACCATCGCTTCAATCTTCTATTTCCAGAGAAGGCTTCATATCGTAAAAAAGTACCGCTGCAAGGCCACATACTATAGGTGAATAAACGTCCCTTCAGCTTGTAAAAAGAAACCTTTTTTAAAGAGTAGGCGAATTTGTCACCTTGTATAGAAGTAACATTAAGTTCTTAACTCCAGAAAAATCTACGAGTAAATTTTACCATGTGAGTAACCATAGCGCCAACAGATCAGCTAGATATGTAGCTCCGAAATTTTCGAGACTCGGATTCTTTTTCATAAATTGCAACTGCATTTACTTTCAATGCACGTGGGTATTCAGGATGATTTTGGTCGAATGGAAACCGCTCCTGATTCACTAACAGGCCAGATTTGTCGCAAGCCTGTCAATTCAATACTTAAGACTTTCTCTCCATTGTTTCTTAAATGATCGTTAAAACACTCCCGTTGCCTTTTCAGTCACACTTTTATCGTGATCTCATCAGAAAAATAAAAACAACAACAACCGAAAAAGTAATCTTTAATTTTCTGCAGAGGTTGTTTTAGTTCAATTCTTGCTGGAAGGGTCAACGGCGACTGTTAAATATTTAAGAAGCCTAACCACAAAGATCTTTTTCATCGCATAAACCATCTTAAATCTTTGAGTAAACAATAGACAAATTAATTCTTAAGAGGAACATTTGATGTATTTAGAAAATTTTATTCCCGCAAAGCGATTTGATCTATTTTGGCTCAGTTTTGTTGCACATCGACATCTGGGGTCGGCTCTAGCGGTATTTTGTTCCGACTGATTGCGTCTAGCCTGTTTAGTTCCCTAAGTACACCGAAGTACCCGATTATAGGTATAATAATCAGATAAAGAAAAGTAAAATGAGTTTAATTTAACTGAGGACGAGACAGTATGTGTTAATCTTATCAGTGAAAAAGGTCATTAATTAAATAAACAACAACATCAGAGTTAAGGCCTGATTCGGAAGTCTGTTTAACGTTTAGAAGTTTTAAGCCTGGCTAGACCTATGGTGGCGAAGGGCACGAAAAGTAATTTCTACTTGCAAGCAAAGGAAAGCGAGGAGACAGTGCATGAACGTCTCTCTATTATCTCAGTGAACGCCAGTGACAGGCTAGCAGGTTTTCTAGGAAACGTGCTGGCCCCCTCCCCCATTTCTCCCGCCCCCAGGGGTAAATGGGTAAGGGGAAGCGGGAGCTATGCAACAGGGCTGAAGGTGAGATCCAGTATGGCACGGCAATTGGGTGGGTCTTGATTTTTGTGGCGATGGAGGCTTGTTCGAGCCATGTTGTCTCTAGCGGCACCGGGCATGCGACCCGCGTGCGGCACGTGTGCAAGTTTTTTACTTCTTGGGAACCCGGCGGGAGATGCGTGCAGATACGTTGTCAGTAGAGGATTCAAAGGGGGTTAGGGGGTCCCGGGCTCCGGCCTAAAAAAATACAGGCCTTCAGGGCTTCAAGACGGAAAATTCGGGGCTCTAGAGCTCCATCGCTACACTCCAGAGCTTCATTTGGCCAGAATAAGCGTTTTTGCCCGGCCTCGATCAAGTAGAGAGAGGCTTTGGGCTTCGGGCTCCACAACAGCTCCAGGGCTCCAATGATCGGGCTTCTTTGGGACCCTGAGTGGTAGTACTCTAAGAAAATCTCAGTTTCTTAATTTAAAGACCAATTCATTTCAGGATGTTACAGTTTGCACGACTACGTGAACCACAAAAATTTGAAAACTTCACAACAGTTTAAGATTATCGACCACAAAATTACAGTGTCATACTGTAAGCTCTTTATTTGAAGCTTTTTGGCTTTTTTCTAGATGCCGGCAAATCATCACTTGAAATTCTATACATGAATTTTCCCGGGGTTCTTTGAGCTTGACAGTAGTTTTTAAAGTTTTAAACATATGCTATGAAACTGAGAGGCGTTTAGAGTGATTCAATATTTCAACAAGGCAATTGTTAAGGAATTACTCCCATTTCAAATACATTTGACACATGATTCCCATGCATATTGTGATTTCTCCCCCTAAATGTTTCGTCATGTTTACTCCCATTTATGCATAAAATGGTTCTTTTTGTTAGGACATAAAGGTGCGCACATTTCTCTTTATCTAAACCGATGACTTCCTATGACTCGGTGTTGAGATCGCCTCCGTTCAAGGCTTTATTTTAAAAAAAATAATATTGTTACTACTGCTTTGTGTAGAAAAAAAATAAATAAAAAATTAACACGGATTTGTGTGGTGTCCTTTAAATATCCGCATACCTTTTGCCCTTGAAAAATAGTCGGGCAATCTAATAATGGTTTACCACTCTATTTACGTAACTTTACCGATACGATTATAGATTTACAAAGGATATTTTTTTTCGTCTACCCACAAGTCAACTGGTATTAAAGTCCTCACGTAGCGCGGGAAACGGCAAAGAAAACAAAACACATGTCCGTGACAGCCATTAAATTGTAATTCAACTTTGTTGCATTTGCTCTTCGCAGCTCACCCTGGCACGCTTTGTTTCCCCTCGTCTTAGAATAATTTTCAATATAAAACAAATAAAAGGAGCCCATTGTCTTCGTAAAGAGTTCTACTTAGTAACTATGCTTTGCTAAAAGTATGGTCAGTAGCAAAAGAAGCTTACCAATAAAATCCTTCCAAAGAAAATAGCAATTTATTCCTTGGTTTATACTCATGATCCAATTTGAAGTCCACGTTTCTATGTCGGTTCTTTTATTCCTGTCGAACGCCAATGATTAGCAGCTTTATCTAAATTGGCTATCAAATAATCTAATTGAAGGCCGTAATACCCATATCTGATACTCAACAGCTGCCAAACGATCCCTCACATAAGGATTTCCTGCTGTAAAGACACTGATCAAGACATGAGTTTTCCCTTAAAAACGAGCAGACAAACGGGACCCATGGCTTAGAGGGTAACACATCCTGGAAATAGATGGACTCCATGTTCGGAACTGATGATAGCTGAGCAATGCTAGCGCAGCAGAGACTGTCACAGTCTAGTGCCTGTTGCCAGGGAGGGTACTTGCTAAAGTGGGCTATACGGGGAGGCTCTGCCCGACAGGGGTTCCTTTTTGCGCTTGTAGTATAGGGTAGAGAAATTTGCTACAACTTAAAACGAAAGGGGTAGCAGCTAAGTCCAGCTACTAGAAATGTTTGCAAATTTTGGCAGCCATCACAGCGTAAAAATTTAAGAAACGGCCTGGAGCCGTTGATCGACTAAAATTGGGCGATGATCTTCTGTGGTCTTCAGTGATCTGAACGAGTCGAACAGGGTGTTTAACTTCCCGCTTTCCAAAGTCTAACCCTCAAGGCACATTCGTTGTTTTTTTTTCTTCTGCCCCAGATATCGTGGAAATATCTGCGAAGTGATATCGTTTTTGAGAAAGGATATGGTTAGCATTACTCAGCAGACGCTTGCCAGTAACCACTGGGAGTGTATGACTGGGCTGTATTTGGTAACTATAACACCCTTTTCAAGCTACAACCGTGTAGTAATCCATTTTTATTCCAGCCATCCGTAGTATAAAAAAACACGCTTATCTCTGATGATTAAAATTCACTCGTGGAAGTTATTTTTTGGCAATGACTTGTCTATTATTTTAAGGTTTCCGTTGAAGCAAAAAATGTTGGCACAATTTCTTTCAGCGGATCGCATACGTACAATTCTACCTATTCTCCTAGCCATATGTTTCTTCACCCTGAATAAATGAATAAATAAATAAATAATTTGCTTCTGTGTCTAGCGAAGAACCAACGATTGTTTTTCAGCTACTCTTTTCTAAGAAAACGATCGTTGCATTCCTTCTTGTCTATCTTTACGTATCAGCTGATGATTACCAGACTAATGGCTATCGTTTTCCACCGCTAAATGCTTTAATAACCTCTCAATAAAACCACTTGATCGGGGGGTAAAAACGATTGTAAACAAATACTCAAGATGAAACTGAGATATTTAGGGTCTTTTTAATTACTTATAGGAGATTAACCAACGCCTTGTCCAGCCATGAACTATTTCAAAGTAAGCGGTACATCGAATTTGCTTTACTTTGGTAGAAATGGACTGAGACATGCGAAAATGCACGGAGTGAAAACAAACAAAAGTATTAGTATTGATACTACCTCACGGAAATGCGGATAATCTAATGACTTACCTAAAAGGAATACACAGGGGTTAAGAATGTGCCGTCAAGCCAAGGCTGATGGCACGCCATCTCCAATTGCTTAGTTGCAAAAGACGATTGTACAATTCAGAAATTGGATTCAATTTGGTGTATGAATCGTCAAATTAGCAAGATTTAAATGTAGCATTTTGCTGGGCATTTAATCGAAAAACGGTATTTTCTAAATTTGTTGCCCACTTTGCCTCTCTTGTCGTTGTTTACAGGGACACTTGACTGTAATTCGGAGTAAAATTCGCTTCTTTGGTTTAATGAAGAGGGGCCGGGAGGTTGTTGTCGAAGTGTTTCATGTTTCATTGTGAAATCTGCGTGCTTGGTCACTCTGGGGAGTTTATGTTTTCAAAATATCTATAAAATATCTTCAAATTAACCCTTTGCAGGGGAACTGTCGGTGCAATCAACCTAAATATTTCAACAGTTCTGTCAATACACGACAGACAATTCCCAGCATAGGCACTATACATCATCATCTCTTTCCACTGGATTAGGAAATCGTGCTTATCAACTTAGCTGGCTCGTGAAGAATAGAACCTGTGTGTCCTGCAAGATTGTTGAACCAGAGTTTCCTCTTTGCATAAAGGCACATCAAATAAAAAGAGTTGAGAGTTGATTTCACTCTGGTCATGTGATGACAATCTTTCACTTGGTTCAGTTGAAGCTACTCGAAAACTAAAAGTGTAACGAGGAAGAAAAAAACTGGGGGGTTAATATTTTAAACAAAATTCCATGACTGAGTCACTCTGACATTTTCTTTTGAAAAAGTGGCAAACGAATTAAGTTGTTAAGAAATTGTCTGGTCTCAATTTAAGCTTTGTAAGTCATCTCCACTACAGAACTGATTTATGAATTTTCAAATGTCTTCATCGTATTCTTGAGCAACTGAAAGGATTCACGCAACATATAGATTGATGAAAAAGGCCATGAAATTCTCCCTTTTAAACTCTCCCAGCTTTTGAAATGTTAGTTTGCTAAAGTTTCCAAGGATGAGGCTGAACAGTTTCGGTTTAACAAAGAATTTAAACAGGGAAACATATTTTCGATCGATGGCCTGCTTACCATTACAGAGAAGATATTATACAAAAACCCAGCCAAAAATTTCATGATCTAATTAGCATTTTGTCAAAAGTGACAAACTCCATGCCTCCTTCTTACAGAGTTTCAAACATTTACCGCTCCTTTGTTATTTAAGTGGACGGTCATCAAATGTTGCCTTAATTGGCTGTCAAACCGATTAATAGAGTCCGGATGTGGTATCATAATATTTAGCAGCTAGGAGTCGCGATATTGACGTTAGTATTATGGTGTGGGCGTTTATATAAATGCATTTGATTGTTGTCCAGAAAACAGCTACATGGCATCGTTTACAATAAACGCAATCTTGGGGCACTCGCTCCCGAAGGAAGATAAGGAAAAAGACTCTGAACGACAAGAAGTACCAACACTCGCCTTTGGAGCAGGTTTGTGTCTGTCATGTTATCTTTTTTTCTTGCTAAGCGGTACACTCGTTTTGCGCTGTTTACGTTGCCACCAAAATGGCGATTTTGAAAATCGTTTAGAACAATTGCACCATCCTAAACGATTTTGAAAATCGTTTAGGATGGTGCAATTGTTCTCATGGAATCGTGTTTTTCTTTTCTTAGATGTAGAGAAAGAAGAGTTTGTCGAGGACCAAGAAGACGAATTTAGTGGATCCCCAAGCCGCGACGACCTTCATTTCAACAAGGCACGCAGGCGAAGGACCGCTTTCACCAGCAGCCAGTTAAAATCTTTGGAGGAAATGTTTCACGACAAGAAATATCTAACAATCAACGAAAGAAACAACTTAGCCAAGAACCTTAATCTAACAGACACTCAAATTAAAACATGGTTTCAGAACCGGCGCACAAAATGGAAAAAGCAAATGGCGCCTGACTTTGAGGCGAGCTTGCGGTGGGAAGAAAGGAATTCACTTTGTCACATGCAGGCCGTATATCCTTACCATGGCCGAGAACTAGAAACTCCGTTGGTCCAAGTACCGATGCAAAACTATAATATACGGGGTTTTATTCCCTCTTCAAACCTACGAATTGTCTATGGAAACATGTCTTTACATCCATATTCATCAAATTACGGCTTTAAGGGTTAATTTTTACCTCGTTCATTGCGCTACTGCTGTGGGAACTTGAAGATAACAATGTACAATGCGGAAAATGGTTAACTCGGATTCTGCGGGTTTTGTTGCTATATAATTATTTAGTTTACAAAGCAGGCCGTATAAAAGCCATCCAAAAAGTTCACCTTCTAATTGCAGAGACTGCCTTCAAAGGTTAATTAATATCTGTGTGAACGTCAAAATTCAGTGTCTTTTTAAAATACTTCGGTAAAAGCGAAGGACATCATGACTTGAACGTGGGAAAACACTTAGTAAAAACCAGATTTTGCAACCGCTGTATTATAAACTGAAAGGGTTACTTCCTAATTCTGCGACGTTCATTTACGAATTATTACTACCGCGATAAAGAAGAAAACAATGTGTCAGTTTACACACGCACTCCAAAATAAAACAAAACACTCGAATATAAAAAGTCAGAAACAAAAATAGTATCCCGATAAATCCGACTATCGGTGGAAACGCTGAAGCGTTTTAATTAACTTAAGTTCTAATTACGGTAAATATATTTTTTTTTTTTTTTTTTTTTACCATGCTTTTGGAGTTCACCGGGCTTCGAGGGTATTCGAGTTATCGACCGGGGATTTTATTAGTACTGTATTCAATAAACCTTAAAAACCATGGGCGGGTATAGTTCTGTGATGTAGTCACTCAGAAGGTTTTCACTAGGAAAAATTGCGTAAGCTGTAATTATGTCATGATAATTATTTAATTTCATGATGATGATATAAATACATTTTATATATGCGATGCTCTTTCTTGGTATTTCCGTCGATGCCGGCGACGATCGTTCTCGATTGACGGCGTGTTTATATAAATACCTCGGATGTTAGCCAAAGCCACAGGAATAAACAAATGGCCGATGTAATAATAATGATAACTTGGAGAAGTTTTCTCTCATAATAACAAAACGGCCTCGTCAACGAGAACGGTGAAACCGAGAAAGGTTTGCTGTGTCTTTTAACCGAGCCTTTTCACTGCTGTTTGAAATTATGCTGATTATACAATGCATCCGGGAAGAAGAAATCATCCTTAACTTAACAGTTATAGGATGCAGAGTTAGCAAGCCTTTTTTGTTAAAACTTTGTAATTTTTTAGTTAGGAACATCTCTTTTGTAACACAGGGTTGCAGGAGTATTTAAAAGGTCAAGTAAAACGCAATTTCATATAACAGTTGAATTAGTCTGTCCCAATTCTTGGTCAAAGATAAGGATAAGAACAACGTGATAGTTAGATTTGTCAATGATCCACCGATAGCCCTGATGCGCGTTTCTCGGATGCTCCAAAAATCTTTTCCCCTGAAAAGCCATTTGCAAAAACATGAACAACTCATTCCACACTGAGAGCTGTTTTGACTTTAACATGTTGAACTGATAGCAAATTTTCATTCTTAAAAACTAAATCAGTTTCCAAGCTACAATGTGAATTATAGTGCCCGAAATCGGCCCGAAAAAAATTCGAGGCTTTCCAGAAAGGCAAGCCTGGGCATTTACGACTTCCCTGGGTGTATTTTGGGGACTTGACAAAGGGGAAGCATCTTTTCCCCGAGTGTTGTTTGCTGAGAAGGGGGGTGGTACGTTTGGAATGACAGACATGTAATTTGACGACATTTGACGACCTCTTAAGTTTTGACCACACGGGCTTGTAGCTTCGTTTCAGTGAAAAGTGAAATAACATAGAAGAGAAATTTTTGATGGATGACAGAACGAAGGTAGATCTAGACATCCTCAGAACGAAACGGCCACTGGCCAAAGGACAGAAATAAAACTTCTCTTGACCTAAGTTTGGCCTTAAATAACCTTTGGTAGTATGTACATGATATTCCGCCAGGGCGGTTGAATAAGATTTGATTTTGATAATTAAGCTTTGGCCGTTTGAGAAAAAGAAAGAAAGTCTTTGGAAACAGGATGCCTATGAAATGACTTCCTTGTGCTCTTTTGTTTCGGGGTGGGGTCATTTACATCACTTCAAGGCACTGTTTGTTATAATTTACAATTTGACTGAAACCAAAGAGCTGCAAATGAGCATCCTCCTCCAGTTTGCAGGACGGTTGTTGAAATGTGTTTCCTCCAGAAACATCTTATGCCCTATTTTGCGGCAATAAACTTATCAGGTCTATTAGGGACATTCTTCAGATTCTTAGTGAAATAAGGCCTAATTTACACGTCTCATTTCAGTCGCGTCGAATGTAATTAAAGCGTAAAACAAACTCTCAAAAATTGCAACAAATCAGCCCACAAACAATTTTCCTTTCAAAGTAAAGTGTATTACTTCTTGTTTTTTGTGGTTCGTAAACTGATTTACTGCGATTTCAGTCAGATCTTTTAATTGGCGCTTGAATTACAATCAACACGATTGAAATAGGATGGCAAATTTCAAAACCTATATAAGTTTTGAAATCAGTGTTTCTGCGCATGTATTCGTACA
>Ga0126336_10002140_pt1 | contig 11068 bp, 5 predicted proteins | sample SidCmetagenome_FD_92530 | JGI IMG/M metagenome (GOLD analysis project Ga0126336, IMG submission 92530) | Coral microbial communities from El Islote,Puerto Morelos, Mexico - Siderastrea C C metagenome | ecosystem: Host-associated > Invertebrates > Cnidaria > Coral | place: El Islote,Puerto...
AAAAATCGTAAATTTCCCATTTTTATCGTACACAGTAACCTTAATCTGTTCACTGTCTCCTACTTCTCTTTCTTTTCCCCCGCAAGCGCCAAGTTAACAAACGGGCTGCTGAAAATTTGTTTGCTGATATCTTTATTCTGTGATCGAACCAGCTTGACTTTTCAGGACCTATGTGGCATCTGGAATCCATTAGCCGTCTATTGGTGTGTCCTCCATATTGGATTCTGTTCTGCGCAAGTGTTAGCTATAAGTTCACTGATTAATGTATGACTAGATTGAGTGGAAGACTTGTTTTATTATATAAACAACCCCTGGACTATGAAAAACGTTTTTAACTTACCAAAAGAAAGTTTTCTGTTCAAAGAAGCATCCTTTACCATCTTAGGATATGAGGTAATAGCCTTTTAGTGGGGAGCCAATCAGAACATGTGGTGGCTCATATCTAAGCAATGTCTAAATAATAATGGCCAATAATTACCAATGCCTCAAATATTGGAAGTACGTGTCATATTTACGCCTACGTTAGCTAAGGTTTGCCAGCAATTCACTTGTGCTTGAGATTAGAAAGATTTTCGTTAGAAGAGATATGGTTTATCGTGTAACAAATTAACATGCTGTAAAGGTGAAGGTAAATTAATATTCTTTGACAAAACCTGCTCACTTGTACGAGACAGCTGAAAAATAGCTTCCGGTCTCGGTGTCCAATTATGCTGTTGAGTGACAGCCACTCATCAAAATATGGCATGTGATCAATTTTACCAATGAGAGAGTGAACACAAAACGCGAAATTTTATCAATGTTTATCTGTTTTAATAACTTTGAAAAAGTTGTGTTAGACAACGAGTCTTTCACAACCCGTTGCAGAAAAAAGTAGCAATTTTTGTTCGTTATGGAAAGTTCACAGAATTCCAACGTTGCCGCAGACTTGTCACACCACCCAGTCACTATTCAAGAGATATTTCTGGAGTACAGCTTGGTTTTAATTGTGATAGGATGCTTCCTTCTTATGTCATCCTCATGGAAAATATTCAGCGCTACAGGTCAGGGAGCTGGTGATATAACTTTTGTTCATAATTGCTTACCAGTGTTGCACAGATAGTTGTCGTTTTTATAAAGAAGTGGTGTATTTCTTGCAGAAAATTAAAAGGTGCATGTTAGAGCCTTTTTTGGTTTTCCTTTTGCTGATAGGGTAGTGTGGCATAGTACGTCCAAGCTCAGTCTATGACTTTTGTTACCTCTATTTAGATGGATTTACAGTGCATCAACTCAAATGAAGGAGTGCCGACAGTGTTCAGAGGTTCTTTACTCGTCAGGAAGAAGATGTTGCAGCCTACCTGAACGAAACTAAAATTGTTCAAGTCTAAGGGAAATTGTTGATTTTCACGAAATGCGACAAATAATTCACGAGTTCCGCGCATCATATATTCTTACTGCTAACATATATACTAAACCTTCAGTTGACTTGTGTCGAAATCAGACGATGGTATATTTTGTGATATCGTGGATGGGATGTTTGTTGTAGAGTGTCGGTTTTACCACTGTCAGCATAATTTGCTGAATCCGGCGTCACATTTCACTTTCCTTTCGTTATTTACTTGTTTGCCTTAACAAAGAGTCAGTTTAATTTCGAAGATTCATCTAGATTATCCAAAACTGGTTACTACTTTACACCATTTATTAACTGTACTACATCCAAGTTTTATTTTTTTGTAAGCAGCAGTGCCTCAGCTTTCTAAAGTCATCAAGATGGCATTGTGTACTCACCGACAGGCAAAGTACAATTACACATAAAGCAACTGTCATGATAGAAGTCTACAACTGATTTGAAATTCTTGATCCTAGGCCATAAAAATAACATGAGCTTTTAAGAATTAAAATTCCATTTTAAAACACCTAGAAGTTTTCCACTTCATATCTTTAAAACTTTTACCCTACCTGAACGAAACTAAAATTGCTCAAGTCTAAGGGAAATTACTAGTTTCCACGAAATGCGACAAATAATTCACGAGTTCCGCACATCATATATTCTTACAGGACAAATCACGCGTCACATGCACAGCTAAATTCACGGATCATGGATCACGTTCCTTTTTCGGGAACTTTCACATGTCACGCGCTAAATTTCGGCCTAATCACGCGTCACGCATAAAACCCTTTACTACCGTCCTTCATTACTATATACAGTGGAACCTCGATTTAACGAAGTGCCAAGGGACTGGGGAAATTGGTTCGTTATATCGAGGTTCTTTTCCATACATGACACTGTTACTGTGCTAAAAAATATCGTTCGTTATACCGAGGACTTCGTTACATAGAGGTTCGTTAAATCGAGGTTCCACTGTAAGAAGCGAACTCGAGAATGTTGATTAGTTAGTTGTCTTACAATTGCAATGTTATCCCAGTGCTCGCAAGTCGTATTATATTTGGAAGCGGAGGTGCCGACATGGGGAAGCAGCCTTCGCACATTCATCTACCTGTGGCCAAAACACTGTAGGAACAGACTGCTCTTCAACCCAAAATCCCAATACCTTTTCAACAGGTAACTTCACCGAGCACAAGCCTCTCGTTTTTTGGCTCAGTGTCAATCACTGCGCTCTCACTGCGCTCTTACTGCGCAGTTTTCTTCAATTAGAATTGATTTGCAGAGAGCAATAGAAAAACTGCATGTTACAAATTTGCGTGGCTAGGTAAAGAGATATGGGAATGAGGGCGGGAGATAGGGTGTTGAGTAGGTGCGGTGGGGGAGTGTAAAATGTGTTCACTACTTAGTAATCAAGCATGACCTCACTGTGGGCCTTATTAGACGTTAGTTGACAATTAAACGTTGTTATGATGAAGGTGCATCCAAGGATATTTTACGCTTTCATAACTTCATTTCACAATTGCTAAAGCTAATGAACGATTTGCAATTTGGATTGTGAATGCCGGTTCATCACTTTCGAGCTTATAGCGCTAGGAATTTACAATGATCCTGTGTTTTTTTAACCTCACTATCTGCTTATGGCAAATTATACGGGAATCGGGTTTTGTCATAATGGTTTATTCTAGGCTAGCCTGCGTGCAGACGTCTCCTATTTCCTTTGCTTCAGGGGGCGAACTTAGATTGGATTGAAGTCAAGCCATGTTAAGTCAGGCTAAGTCGCCGAAAGCACTTAAACAGCAATTAATGGTCTCCTATAACTAACAGTGTTGGGGTTAAAACAACACGAAAATTCGGGGAAATCGTGCAGCAATATTTATACAGGATAAAGTTACACGAAAGTCTATAAAGAGTTGAAAGAGCCACGTTGACTCCTACATCCGATGACAGTCATTAGCTTTACACGATCAACTTATACACTATACACAATATTTGAATTTGTTGACAGCTCGGCATCGACCGGAATGAGTAGGATAACTGTCAAACATTCTTCTAGGTTCTCCAAGAAATAAAAGCTCTTTTCCTTATTGATGTTTGCTTACACGTACGTACACGTAACTTGGTCCTTCTTGCATCATCTGAGTCATTTCGTGACTTAAACACGGTTTGTGGCAAGTACGAAAAGAGGGCCTAGGCAAAAAATACAGGTCAACAAGCTTGAATGGTTTGACGAGACCGACATCAGAACAACGAGGAGAAATTGGACTGCTCCAACTACTTCGGCGTTTCTTTCCTTTCCATTGCATGTGGACTTCTTGTTAGAGTCCTCCCTGACAGGCCAACTGTCGTAATCGCTTAGGGAGAAACCTTTCAAAGAGCCGGTAGATCTTCAGTGGTAACAGAGGAAGAGCTAATATGGTTTCCGTGCAGCAGCAGACAGATGAAAAGTGCAGGAGTAGAACATGTGCTTGTACGCAGGTATTGGTATCGATCTCACCAAAGCCTTCAAGACGGTTACTCGCCTTGTCAGGCTATGAAAGATCCTGATGAAATCAAATGTTCCAAGTCCCCTAAGATCTCTGACTTCAGCGATTCCATAAGGTCAGACCGGGAAGGTGAATTGCAACGAGGAAATGTCTGACTGTTTCCAGTTCCCCATCATGGCCTGAACGTTTACCTTGACCATTAGTCTGGTCTCTCAATCTCACTTTGGAGCGTAGAAATTACCTTGGATTAGCAGGGAAGGCCAGTTCACGCACCTTGGAAGTGTCATCGTACAACCATGCCAAGGACGCAGACGGGAGACTTCATAAAGCCAGCAGCTCCCTTGTCGCCCGGTGGGGGGGGGGTGGGGTGGCCAGTGGAGCAGAACCACTTCATGCGTGTGTTCAGCTCTACAAGGCAGTTGTCATCACAACATTGCTGTACAGGTGTAAGGCCTGGGTTTTGTACAGGAAACAAATTTAACTATTTGAGTCGTTTTGGTGGAGCCCTTTGCTCACTCAGTAATTATAATATTTCGTCAACCCCGTTTGCGTCTATCTCAGTGACGCACCTACTTGAATTTCAAAAGTACTGTTGATTGAATTGATTTATCAACGATCAACACTTGTGGGTCATTCAGATCCGCACGATGATTAACTTTGCACTTAAATCAATTTTTCAAAGGCATTATCGATAATCACTTGAAGTGAGGACAGAAATAGGTCCTGTCATTACGTAAGCATTCACGCTGAATTTTATGAGTTTTGTTACACGACGAACGCACCCCACGAGATCCGTTTCTATCCGTAGACCGTCATCATTTACTCATAATCCGAAATCTTTTGCTATCTCCTCTAAGGTCTTGTTAAGAGCTTCCGTGATCTCGTCCTAAAACTTATCTAAGTAATGTCACAGACCGCAAATTGATAATTCGCCAACCAAATCCTTGATAATCTTTGAAACGTAAGTTATCCAGGAAGAAAAAAAGAAGATTAGCGTCGATAAGCAAATAAAGCTGAATCAAGTGCGACACGATTTATGTTTTAGAGAAACTTTCTACTCACTCTTTCAAAACAGAGACTATATATTTTTTTTGCAGTATGTTAATCACTGAAAAACATTTTCCTATATCGTGGGGGCGGGAGACCATGGCATGGATCGAGGTGTTAAGTAAATTTGGCCGTTAAAAGTGAATTTTCTAAACACTTCTGAACTCTGATGATTCTAAACCTGTTCATTTGTAATTCAAAAGTTCAATTTTCTGTGACATCAGTCACAACATATTGCTTGATATATTCTTTGTGTTGGGAGTGGCACTTATTTAATGGGGGGAAAGGTGTGCACAAACAGCTGACAGTTCAATGTGGGTTCTGTGGTTATCAGATAGGTCAAGGTACAAGGGAAGGAGGGAAATGCGACTCTTCTTAAAACGACGGCTTGGGAGGCTAGGTAGAAACACTTTAACGAATAAGCAGAAACGTGTCGTTTTATTTAAAGAATTTATTCATAGGTGAATCCTAAATAGAAGGTTTTCCATCGACACAATTCCTAAGACAGTTAGAGGGCCACAGTAGACGCACCCGATGCCAAGCAAAATTCAGCCTTGCGCGTTTGTTAGTAGTCTTTGCAAGAACGAAATTGAACGAGAAAAATGTTGGAAATTATGCAGTAATATTTATACAGTAAAAAGCTACACAAAAAAAGCGTGAAAGAACTGCCCTAGGAAGTCCTAAAATTTTGTTAATTCTTATTCTCAACCACTTAGGCGATTGACAGTCAGTGCTGGTGACTTAACAAATGCGGTTTCGAAGCACACATGGTTTGGTAGCTACCTTGTCAAACTAAAAAGTTCAGTTCTCCAAGAATTAAGTTTACGTTTTCCACATCAATTCAGATCTTGGCTTTCATGACTTCATGGCGAGTACTCCCTGAATAAACTCAGGTTGAAATAACAATTAAATTCTAAGGAAGTTCGCGCCAAAAAAGAACCGTTAAAGTACTACCTTGTTTCTCTCTTGAATGCACTTCAATGTTTTCATTCAAAAAGTCTCTAGTCCATCCAGGAGAGGGTAGCTCGACAAATGTAATAACAAAAACTGTCAAAACTGCCGTATTTCAACAACAAAAAAACCTTTGAAAAAGGTCATAATTGCATAAATGGTATTTTAGTTTTTAACCTGTTTACGTCTCTAAGTACAAAAGAAAATATAAACTTATGTTGTGAATATTTGACCTTTGTCCATTTTCTTTCGGGATGGGCGGGAAGGAGAGAACATTCTGGAGTTCTGAATGTCATCTTACACCAGACAAACAAGAACGCTTTTACCACTTTGATCCAAGACCCTCGATCCAAGACAAGCTGAAACGGGAATTTCCACATCCTTGAATCAGGGCATGTAGCTTTGTATCATAAGTGATGGCCTGTCTCCTACCTCGACCTTATCTACAGAAATATTGATAGAGAGTATTGAAACTGTTTGAACAACAGTATTGTTTGAAAGTTTATCGATAGCTCATACGGTGTACAAATTGATTACATTCCCACTGAAGAACAAAACACACCTGGGCATCTCTGACCACAAAAAATATCTTCAAAAAAAAAAACAACTGAAGAAAATTTAAAAAAAAATTAAAGAAGAAAGAGAAGGATAGAGGGAGTGTATTTATATGAACGCCTATTGCAAAATCATGAATTGAAAAGAAAAACATTTTTTTTTGCTTACTTATGTTTTTTCCCCTTCAGATTTATCCAGAACGTCAAGAATTCAACCTATCGATTACCTCAGTTCCTTAGGTAATTTGTTTACACCAAAGAAAATTGTGTTGTTCCTAAATAAACTCATACAAAGCAACCATTTAAAGACAGCATCAAATTAAATAATATCCTCCATTTTGCTGCTTTCTTTGAAGGCGTTTGTAAATTGCCTCATCGTTATTGCACAGAGGCAGTATTAGCTCTCATTCGATCTCAGATGAACAACTCCATTCTGCCAAATGCAGAAGTGAGAGTTTTCCTGATATAAACTGATTAAATCATTAGTTAGCAGTCTACAGCCTCCAAAATCCTTGATTCCTTAGTATTGTTATCCGCGCGCTATCGTGATCACAGTAAAGTTACTTCCAAAGAGAAGGTCACATATGGGAAGACTTTTAAGGATTCTCGGCATGTCACCAGGATTATGTCTTCTCCCAAATGTTCTCCACAATCCGTTGATTTTGGGAAAACTTTGAACTTCTTCAGTATCCGGTCTGAAATAATATCTCTATGAATTGAGGTCTGAATTCCTTCACTCTTAGAGTCGGTAGTGATTTCCCAAAGAGAAGTCATCATCAAAAAAGCCTCGATATAGTTTTGCAGAGAGTGACACAATTACAAAACACCCAAGTACAACAATAACCAAACTGTACTCCAGCAGTAGTTCTTGACCTGTCACTAGTATCATCACTCTGGAATCGCTTCTCCGTGAGTTGATGTAGATCCGTGATGTATACTCCATAGAAAGAAGGTTGATCAACGTTTTTGTTTTCTCTCCGTCAACATTAACCCGCTCAGATCAGCATTCCTCTGATTAAAACCCATCAAGACAACGTTTTCCCATTTAAGTTGTTATGAAAAGTAGTGAGAAGTTCATACTTAATCACTGATGTGGATCACTTACAAAAAGTGACTGGATCCTATTATCATCTCACCATGGTTATCATCTTTTTATCAGTTAACCCTAGCAAACGGATTCTTCGAGGTACTCTTCGAATTATGAGCAAACAAGGGCAGTAACATAAACCTAGTAATTTTCTTTTTAAATTTTAAGCAAAAACCCTTTAAACCCTAGGACCAACATGCATATTCTCATCATTGGCCTCCATATATTTGTCATGAAACTTGTTGGAGGAAGTGTGTTTGTACATCGAGACATTATTATCCATCGTGTCTTTAGTGATCATGTCCTGATTCTCAACAGTGACCTGTGTGTTTGATCAGGTAGCCATAATGTAAAAAGGAGTTAGATACTGGTTACTTATGGGGCTAAAATACGCTGTAGATGTAAAAGATTGTAGATAAAAAGTTGTTGTTTGCAGCCGACGACTCGTCGACTCGGAATTTAAAACAAAAACACTGCGGACTTCGTAATTTGAGGCCTCTGGAAACGGCCATATAAATGTGGTAAGTAAGGACACGAAGAAATTCTGATGCATGAGCAAATTGAGATCAAGTTTGCAACTGTTCTATGAATAGCGGTACCAAAGTTAGGAGATGCTGTCCTGTGTTAAACGTTGATGATAAAGTTTTGCGTTAAATTCATACGAGATCGTGATAATGAAGGAGTGTTGGGGGAGAGACGGAGGGTGGGTCAGGGGCCGGGGTTGAAGAGATTCTGTTGTATTAGCAGACTGAATAATAGCTGTGTCTGTCCACACTCCAAGATGATGCCCTGACGTGAACTTCGATGACAAATCCCTCCTACAAGCGGCGTGTAATTACATATTTAATAATCCACTCCCGGAGTTTCGCTATTCCAAACACGTAATTTTTAATTTAAAAATCAGATAATGAGTTTATAGCAGACATACTGCCAAGTAAAGTCAGCCTAATTTAGCCTGAAGCATTTTAACAGCAATTAATGACCTTCTTGGCAAGCGACGTTCTTATTCCGGGTTTTTGTCAGGAAAACAAAACCATACAGGATTACTGTGCCGCATGCAATGTAGATGCGAGGCAGAAGTTAAACAAAAGACAGCGAAAGCACTTACATCAAAAACTCGCGAGAGATTTTTGTTGCGCTTGCTTTAAATATTTGTCCGCACTCGTAATAAGCGCAATTCACTTCACGATCGATTGACCGAAACAATATTTTTTGCTAGCGCTTATCTACTGAGAAAAGCTTATTATTGTTTCAACTCAATTCATTGCCTTCCATCGTGTTCCGTGACTAAACCATTTTGCCGGAAACACACTCTTTGTACATCCTAGATAATCTTTGCATTCATAAATTCACTGTCTGACCTCTACAGTGATACAAAAGCATTTTCTACATAATTTGTAACGTTCGGCCCGGCCGACCTGTTAAATGTCAATTGTACGAAGCTCAGGAAAGATTAGTGAGTCGTTTGTTTTGTTTTTCATGTTTGCATACAGTTAACTTTAAAAGATAAGCCTTGGGCTTATAATTCCTCTTGAAAATGGTTTCATGTGGGATTATAATTAACCAAAAGCAGAATTTCCCAATACATATCATACTCATCGTACAACCAGCTCCCTAATACCATATTTTTGACAGAACCAGTCACACCCTACCGCCTACTCTATCGCTCACGTGCGAACTCTCTCCCTCACGTGCGATCCCAGTACCAACTCCCCCGGCTTTGTGGTCGAAAGGAATTGTTATTTACCCAAGTTTTATGCTCATATGAAATTTCATAGGGGTCTCGAATATTTCCAAAATCGATTACATTGCGATTGAAGAAAACAACTTCAATAAAAAAAATTCTCATATAGAACGTTGTGCAGAAAAATTGAAAGTCGTGGTAATCCCTAATTTTACAAGAGTAAAACAAGATGGTCCTTACTTTTGTTCTAATCTTGTGTTCTCTCCTTCATCCGGATTTCTTTCAAAGAAGCCACAAATAGTCAATCTCTTAGAGTGAATAATCTAGTGTACCACTTCAGTTTTGTAACAGCGTTCAGACATACTTTCTTTCCAGAATCTACAAAGAAAAAGAATACATGACTAACCGGGAGAAGTTTTGTTTTATATAATATACTAGTATTGCATTTGACATCAAACCGATCGGTTCAAATTGCGAGAATTACAGAGAAGAAACAAATTGAAACATATCAAGTCAACTTGGTCGCTTCCCTGATTCTATTTCTGTTTTCCTGCAGGACAGTTTTATTCAGCTGAATGAGGAACTGTGGTTCACTTTCCCGGTTACTTTAAGCAACACACTTTTTACAGTTTCACTTGCCGTTTAAGCACTAATACAATATCCATCCAGGTTGCTCTATCTCTGACGCGTGGGCTTGGCTGTGATATGTTCCTTCCTAACACATGCACGGACACTCATGTACACATGAGTCATCTTGTAAGCCTGACACAAGCATTGGTCAGTCTCAGCAATTTATGCTGTAGTCTTTAAATAATTATCGGAGGGAGGCGGTCAAAATATATAATTCTTCTGTGTTCGACGACTTTGAAATTAAGTGTTGACTAAATAGTTGCTAATATGCTGGAGCGACATGCTAACAAGTTTCCTCCAGTTTTGAGATTGGCTTAAATTTCCCAAATTCTCTTTCTTGTTTTTTGAAGATTCATCTTGAAAGGTCCGATCTGCAATCTACGTTACACCCACAAGATCCCATGTCTAGGAGTGCAACTGTCTTGAAATAGTTTTAAAGACAAAGATACCAGCAAAAAACATCCTGTTATAACAACACCCAAACTGTACTCAAGCAGCAGTTCTTGAAGTGACATTAGCCTTTCAGCTCTAAAGTGGTTCATTGACGAAACCATACTAAGGTGTATTGGTGCATACTCCATCGCCATATTTACCGCGCTGATGAACGCTTTTGTTCGCACTGCTGAAAGCGCTTCGATCAAAGGTCACAGTTAGTGAGATGCTCTTTTATCGTACAATTCTTTTTATTAATTTTACTTGGGAGAATATATTTCTGAATCAAAGGGTATTTGAAGTCATAGCCTGTTTTAAGCCGTTTAATAGGAGGAAAGAGCAAAAGCAAAAACCCGAACGCGAAAATAAATCAGGCTCCCGTTGCTATTAATCTTCTCGCCTTTTATTTTCGCGTTCGTTATCTTTTATTTTACGTTTGTCGCTGTATTATCTGTCAGCCTGGAACAGGCATGAAGGCACGAACGTTTCAAACTTAATTGGTTTCGCGAAGTGTACCTGACACCTTATCTTGTCATGGTTAAAGGAGTGGTTTTGCGTCGCGACCAATCAGATGTGAGAACAAGCCGCACACGACAAATTAATTAAACCGCACGCCACAAAAATAATTAAAAGGGGTGGTATCGCTACGTTTCGTGAGTCATGAAAGTTTGTTTTCATTGATAACTAAATGACAATGAAATGCTTCATTTATAACAATGCGTGCAGAACCGACGAAGTGTTGGTTCGTCTCGAAAAGAAAGCAAGCGAGCCGTGCGTGACTGCAGCTTCAATAACATTCAAGCATCTGCAACAGCAAGTTGTAGTAAAAGTGTGTAA
>Ga0126336_10002141_pt1 | contig 11065 bp, 9 predicted proteins | sample SidCmetagenome_FD_92530 | JGI IMG/M metagenome (GOLD analysis project Ga0126336, IMG submission 92530) | Coral microbial communities from El Islote,Puerto Morelos, Mexico - Siderastrea C C metagenome | ecosystem: Host-associated > Invertebrates > Cnidaria > Coral | place: El Islote,Puerto...
GCCAGCGAAAGTTGTGCAAACGATGATCAAACTCACCCGAAAAACCGCTCGCATCACAACAAAATTCCGCCATGTTGGAAATTTATCAAAATAATGCATTGCGGTCTTAGTGCGCACACCACCAATCAGAATGAAGCCCGCCAGTTATAACATGATTTGCTAAATATTTGTTATCTATTCTTCAATTTTGATAACTTTGAGGTTATTAAAGATGGCTCGTACAAAGCAAACTGCTCGTAAATCGACTGGTGGAAAAGCTCCACGCAAACAGCTCGCCACAAAGGCAGCTCGCAAGAGCGCGCCTGCCACCGGTGGAGTCAAAAAACCTCATCGTTACAGGCCCGGTACTGTCGCTCTTCGTGAGATCCGTCGTTACCAGAAATCCACCGAGCTGCTGATCCGCAAGCTGCCCTTCCAGCGTCTTGTTCGAGAAATCGCTCAGGATTTTAAGACCGACTTGCGATTCCAGAGCTCTGCTGTGATGGCTCTTCAAGAAGCTAGCAAGGCTTACCTTGTTGGTCTGTTTGAAGACACAAACTTGTGCGCCATCCACGCGAAGCGCGTCACCATCATGCCCAAGGACATTCAGTTGGCCCGCCGAATCCGCGGAGAGAGAGAGCATAAGTGGATCCCATCCCTGAGCGAACAAACGGCTCCTTTAGGAGCCACTACATCAATTAAAGCAATGACCAACTTAAAAATACCCCCATGATGTTTCCCTTCCTATACTGATACCTCGGTTTCGATGCAACGTTTTCATTTCAACGATCAACGGACCCGTTTCAGGGATGTTCGCGTGAACGATTAGTTTTTGGATATGGATTACTACTTAACCACCGCAGCGCCTCTTTGCTCTTCCTTGGTAATTCTTATTTTTTCCTTTCCTTTTTCACTCCACCACTGTTTATCATATCCAAGACATCGGCTTTTTTGGTATCCTTCAGCTAAATGTAGCATAAAAGACTAATTTTCTGTTTATGTTAATTAACATTTGTTGATGATGGAGTTAAAGATGTACTTACTGCATAATTCAAACAGTGGAATTTTATAAATGGCGTCCTTGTATATTTGTCCTTGTTGGTAAAATAAAATTTCACGTTAAGCCTTAGAAAATAAGGCTTAACCGCAGTCTATTTTTTCGATCAAGATTTATGGTGAAGCAGTAAGTAAGTAAGTAAAGCCTTTATTTAAAGAGGGTAAAACACATAATAGTATATACATACTAATAAACTTGTGGCCCTCTGTACTAAAACTATAGCAGTTCTTCTTTTTCATCAGCCTCAATATTTAGAAGCATAATGACCTGAGCAAAAATAATTTTGCCTTTAATACAAAATGGTTTTTAGAACCTGACTATTTCAACCTGAAAATAATACTTTTTTCCTGGTCTTTGTGTCAAAGAACTCAGCCTAAATATTTTAAGGCTTTCCAACGTGAAGCAAACTAGCACAGAAACTGCTGAGCGCAATGTTTGATCGATGTATCCTCGACGGTCCGCATAAATACTTATATTAATATAAGACATATAAGTCATATAAATTTGTGCTGGTAACATTCAAACGTTCTCTTCTGTTTCATTGAACGAAGGTACAGCAAATTTGCAACATGTCGGAAGCAAATTAACGAAGTCCCCCAAAAATCGGCAACTAAAAAACCTGCAGCAAAGAAACCAGCAGCTAAAAAACCAGCAGCTAAAAAGTCTAAAAAGCCTGCTTCCAAGAAAGCGGCGAAGAAACCTGTGACCAAAAAGCCCACCAAGAAAACCGCAGCAACTATGATCCTGCAACTGAAAGAAAACGGCGCCTTTAGGAGCCACCAAGTAAAACAAAAGTAATGACCAACAAAGTAAAATATTATAACATCCTCTGCATCTCGTACCCTGCATTTGTTTCAATCGTGTTCGGCGCTCCACTGCCTTGTTCTTTTCATTTGTTCGGGTAGGTAGGTAAACTTTATTTAGACACGCTTGGCCTTAGCCTGAGAAAACAGCCGACGTTTCGCGAGGTCGACACTTGAGCCCTCGCAAAACGACGTCTTAGTAACGAGCGCAGAAATTCCATACTGATGACGCGTCACTAACCGATCTTGGTAGTGCTTCTGATTGGTTGAAACGCACGGGAACCTCGTTTCAACCAATCAGAAGCACTACCAAGATCTGGATAGTGACGCGTCATCAGTATGGAATTTATGTGCTCGTTACTCAGACGTCGTTTTGCGAGGGCTCAAGTGGCGACCTCGCGACACGTCGGCTGTTTTCTCAGGCTAGCTTGCCCTGTGAACTATAAGATAATGCTAAGAACTGATTTCCACAAGGGGCGTGTGGTTACAAGATGTTCACTGGGGTCCCCTCTCCTCATGAGTTTTATCTTTATTTCGGATTTTTTGCCATACAATGCGCGGAAAGCGAAACACGCGCGCGGGATCCCGCAGACGGCTAGCGGGGACTGGAAACGAAGCTAAACATTTGGCGGGGAAACAAGATGGCGGCCAAAAGGCAAAAGTTAGATGCAGACGATCACGGCGAATTTGAGCGCGACACTGTGCAGACTGTGAAAACAAGCTCCAAGAAGACGCTTATTTACATTGTCCCGAAAAAGATACCAAAAGCTAGACTTCAAGTTTTGCACAATCTCGCTCGAAAGAAAGGATTTCCCATAACAGAACAGTTCAGGTAAGCCCTGATACACGAGAGGGGTTGGGAGAATTCGAGACAGTTATGCAAACCCAAGACGAAGTCGAGGGTTTGCATAGCTTTCGAGACCTACCGTAGGGGCCGATTACATGCGCCAGGCTGGCTCAGTTAGCAGGGCTGGCTTTGGTCTACCGAGATGACTGCTCAGCCCCGTATTACATGAGGCGAGGCAGCCTGCCTGCGGCCAAATAATTTTTAGAAGCTGTCGTGAGAAAAGATGGCTACATCAAAGAGCATGAATCGAGTGTTTTCACTTTCGCTAATCCATTTTTTTTGGTGTATGATTTTCAGTTTTACGTGGCTTAATGGTCTGATAAACCTTTATGTGTTATATAGACGGAGAAATATCGATAATCTGGTGAGCCATTTTGCGCTGAAGCAAAATTTAGTGGCGAGAAAGTGTTGGCCCGGCAATCGTGATAACATGGTAAATTTTCAGCCCTGCTAGCCGGATCCCGGCATCATGATGCCGGGATCCCGGCTAGTGGGGCTGAGATTTTTACATGTAATCGTGAAGTTGACTTTTAGTGTTTTTAGATCCCGGCAAACCAAGCCAGCCCGGCTAACCGGGCCAACCCGCAAAGGGGCCGATTACATGAGCCGGGCTGGCTCGGTTAGCAGGGATGGCTCGGTCTGCTGAGATGACTGCTCAGCTCGGTATTACATGAGGCAAGCCAGCCCACCTGTGGCTAAATTTAGAAGCTGTCATGTGAAAAGATGGCTACATCAAAGAGAATGAATTGAGTGTTTTTGCTTTCGCTTATCCATTATTTTGGTGTATAATTTTCAGTTTTATGTGGCTTTATGGTCTGATAAACCTTTATGTGTTATGTGGAAAGAGAAATATCGATCTTCTGGTGAGCCATTTTGCTCTGAAGCAAAATTTAGTAACGAGAAAGTGTTGGCCCGGCAATCCCGATTACATGGTAAATTTTCAGGCTGTTTAGCTGGGATCCTGGTATCACGGTGGTGGGATCCCAGCTAGCCGGGCTGAGGTTTTTCCGTGTAATCGCAAAGTTAATTGTTACCTGGTAATGTGTTCAACAGATGTGCCAAGATCCCGGCAAACCGAGCCAGCCCGCCTCATGAATGTAATCGGCCCCTTAGAATTGTGTCTAGTGTATTGTGTAGTCCTGTGCTAGATTTAGTCTGGTGCAGTCTGCAGTCTGCAGTGTGTGTATATACACAGACCATGCACTGATGGGATTTTGCATTTGGTATTGTTTAGTCAGTGAATGAGGGAAAACTTTTGTAACCTGTTTTCGAACCTGTGGTATGGATTAGGGGATTTGTTAATGGAGATTCCCTTGGAAAAGGTGGAAAGGTTGTTACAAAGACAAAAATTGTCAAGGATTAACAGATGAGATCCTATACCATTTCCAAGGCTAGAAGTAATTCTTCTTACTCATGAAAACGTCTCTTCTACACCTTTTAAGTATGGTAGGCCATGTTGCAAAATTGATCAGATATATATCATCTAAAAATTTGTAGCCTTCTCCTAGACCAAAACATCAGCAAAAAGACAAGGCAGCAATTGTTTAAACTTTATTTTTTGAATATTTATCCACAGTTTAATGTAACATAAAAAAGCCCGGCATAAGAAATGTTTTCACAGAGTTGACAAGCTTTGGTTATACTGACAAGACAGGAAGTGACGATGTGTATGACAAATCCTGTGCATGGGCAATAGAAAATCAGATGGTTTTGTGCAGAGGTTACTCGTTTGCCCTCCAATACATAGGGTGATCAAGAAACCACTGCTCACAACATAAATTATGTCATCATTTTGTTGCTTTGGGAAATATAAGAGTAACTCACTATTCCCACTGCTTCTTTTTCACCTGCCTTGCCAAAAATGTGTGCTTTTTTTTCCCTGTAGGGATTCAGTGACTCACATTGTCACAAGTTACGAATCAACTGAGAAGGTTTTTGCTTTCATAGAAAGGTACAAAGTAAGTTATAGCCTTATTCCAAATGTATGAGCAACACCATTTAGACATTTAATTAATTTTGTTCTTTGACTTTAGTAAACAATTTTGCTTTGTAGTAATCTCAGTAAGATTATCCTCTTTATTTATATGTGATTGCAACTGCAATATATTGGTATCATAGGGCTAATAATTTAGATACCCAAAGAAGGGAAAACACATTGTGAACATTGCAAAATAAAGCCAAACTCGTAATGAAAACATTGAAATGGTAAACCCAGGTATGAAGTGATAAACTATAGTCAGAAAGAAGTAGCCATAAATAAACTTGATTTCCCCAGCTGGAAAACCATGTTTGTACAACTCTTTCTGTCTTTGTTGCCCTGTCATAGTGGGCTCCTGTGCAGATCTTCTTCTGGCTCGTCATGCACAACCAAAAGAAATCCCACATGCTAAACTCGTTGCTACTTCCCTGATGCATGAGGTGGTGGTTGTGTTTGTTCAGATTAAATGCAGAGATGTCTGTTATTAACGTAATATTTAGTAACTTCAAAATTGTCCTTTTATTGAGTGTTCAACCTTCTCGTTTGAAAGACATGATAAAAGCAAGCCACTTTGATTTTTCAGCTTTTTTATTAACAAATCTTACACTCTGAAGTCATTATAAAAATTATGGTACCATAGTGTCTATAGGGCAGTGTTCATCACGTAAATCACTAGATCAGACTTTTGATCGGGGGATGTGAGAGTCAGTTGTTCGCAGCATCATCTGGTCTCTGTGTTGTATCGTGTTGTTTCTTTAGACAATGAATTCACTCCACATTGTCTCTCTGCACCCAGGTGTCAGCTAAATGTTAGGGAACTCAACAGAAATGCTTGGGGTAACCCTGCTATGAAATCCAGGGCAGGGAGGAGTGAGGAGGGAGTAGTTATGCTCCTAGTTACCTTATTATAGGAAAGTAATGCTCCATGAAATTAATGCGAATTGCAATTCACGTTAATTTCTGTGAGCTTTAATTTCTGCGTTGTTAATTAAGTGGAGCGTTAATTTCCGCGACCTTAATTTCCATCATTTTAATCCCATGTTCTGGATACGGTCCAGACACTCAACACCCACAAAACAATAGCTTTCCTACATTGAGGCAGAATTTACAGACATTAATGTCTGAAAAAAAATTGCCGCACACACCTGAAGACCTGTTTTGTTCATGGTCTTTATATCCAGTTAGAAATAAATTTGTTCCAGTTGTTACCACTAGGTGTTTCATTTTGCTAATCACATTAATTTCCCTCATTTTGAAATTTTACCCCCTCTTGCGCATTAATTTCCCTTATTAATGAGTAATTTTCCCTTCAATTCGCGTTACTTTATAAATAAGTTGTGTTAATTTCAAATACCTTAATTAACACAAGTGTCAATTTCCTATGGGCACTGAAGAGTTAAGCGCCAGCTTGGTGAGCCACCCTGGGTCATTCAGTCCATTGGATTCGGGACACAAGACTTAACCTTATTTTTTGTTGTCAATTTACCCCCTAGCATGCAAGGCATTATGCTTCCTACTGGCACAAAACCTTTTTTAGGAGGTCTAGTGTTTCTTCCAATTGGAAACCTTAAGTAATTATTTGCTTCTTTGTTCATTTTTACCAGGCAACTTCCAGAGAATGTGGAAATAGTGTCACTTGATTGTAAGTGTACATTGTTTTATGTTTTATGTATTTATCAGTGACATAAAATATTTGGTTGAAAAAGAAGAGCATGAAATTAGCTTATCAGATGGTCTACTTTGATCTCCAGGGGGGGTACTCTGGATTTCAAGTGACAGGGGTGATAGAAGGATTTTTTTGGGTTTGAAATTTTTGATTCCGAGATTTTTTTGGGTAGGAAAATTTGGCAAGTATTTTTTTGGGTCGCTTGATTTAAGTAGGGATTTTTTTGGGTATTCAAAACAATCTGAAGATTCGTGGTAGTTTAAGATGTCTGGAGTTCAGGTTATCAGGTGATAGCATCAAACTGACTGGAAAACTGGAAAAATTAGGGATAAAGCAGTGTCTTGTTTACAGTAATGCTATACTTGGCTACTTTTCAAACTGTGCTGATCTTTTGCATTGATAAGAAGCTAATTCAGTCATTACCACTCGTCAAATAAGATATGAGTTATCAAGGGCAAAATTATTGAAATGTTCAATTCACATGAAGAGAAAACAGATTTACTTCAAGTTAGCTGAAAGTTTGAGTTATCTAGGGTTTGAGACCTCACAGTTAAATTTACAGTAAATGTATAAAGCAAATCCAGGGGAAATCGATTTTGGTTCAAGTTAGCGTGAACTTTGAGTTATTGAGGGGACTACAGTGTAGTTATCAGGAGTAACTGTTTAAGTAGATAATTGGTGTTCTATTAATTAGAAATAATATTTTTTTAATTATTTATAATTCATCGGTTTCATTCATCAGGGTTAACTGACTGCACAACAGCAGGAGAGATAGTAGAGGTTACTGACAAAGTGAGGGTGAGATCCACAACAACACCAACAAAACAAATTTCTGGGTGAGCACCAGAAAATTTTGATTGGTAATAACTGTTTAAATAAACCTTAATTCCATTTCATCAAGTGTAACTAAGAGGAGGAAGATAAGGAGGGCTCTTGCATCACTCTCATGTCTTGTGAAGTCTGTGGTCTTACCACTATTGTGTAGTTCCAGAAAATATCCATACTCCCCCCACAGGAAGGTTTTTTGTTTTGCACCCCCACACCCCCCAGGAAATTCCAGTTTAGCTTCATACTTTCCTTCTAATAGTTTGCCTTTTAAATCTCCCCTCCCCCTAGGAATTTCCAATCACCTTCCGTGAGGGTAGTATGGATAATTTCTGGAACCACACATTTCAGGCTGGCTGTGTTAAAACATGTATTGAGCAATATGAAACCTTTAATGTCAAATGTTGCACATTGGAAAATGAGTTAAATTTGACAATTTGTTTAGGACAGCATGATATATCAGTACAACGATACTATGGTAGATAAACAACTGACACCCACCATTAAATTCTTGCTGTCATCTTCAACTGCTTTTAGGACTGGTGAAAACCAGGAAGAAACCAAAGACCCTGCATCTTGTGATTATCAGGTAAAGAGTACAACTATATTCTGTACTAACTATTTAGTAATTAGTATTAAATCTCAGTTTTCAGTTGTTATTCGTGATTTTAATTTCTCATCAATCCTTAACAGTTCTCGAGCATTTTTTAATGATGTGTTAAGTAATTTGCTGTTAGAATGGTTTTGGGTGCAAAAAGGAACACACCAAGATGTGTGTCTCGTTGACCTGCACCTAGCATACGTGTCCAAATACAGCTAGCTGATAGATGTAACTGGTATGTGTCCATAATTTTTCCTATTAATATGTAATAAATAGGGCCGTGGAGAACCAATAATTTGAATGCAGAATTTGGTACATTTAATGTCAAATTTTAGGCCATTTTCCTTTTTTTGCGCCAAACTGCTTTAATTTTTGCATGGGACCTTCAGTTCATTCAAAGGACACTGCCCAAAGTTTCTTCCTCTGGTTTGTGCCAAGTAGAATGAGCAGGAAGGGAACAGTAGGCAGCTGCACATCTGTCATGCATTGCAGGAGTTCCCTGCGTGAACAATGCACAATTACCAGAGACGTAAAAAAAACTTTGCACAGTGTTCTTTGGTGATTGAAGCACTTTTGAGCAAAAAAGTAAAGTGGCCTAAAGTTCAACGTAAAACGGTTAATATGATCTCAGCCCTTCAATTCACAACCCTTAACCTGGAAAATGTGACTAAACAATGAGAGTTAAAATCCCATCCTAGGAGCAGAAGTAGTACTTGCAGTTGCCAAAAAAGTAAATAAAATTTATTTAATTTATGCTGGGGAGGGGGTAGGGGTTTTTTTAAAGTCAGACCTTAAAAAAGGGCTGGTGATTAGCGAGGGGGGCTAAATAGAGAGAGGGGGCTTCTTCCAAATCAGGATTTTTAAACAAAATTTATACATCTAATTTTTCCAAAAATCCTGTTACTTAAACATAACAATAACATGCTGCACATTAAAGACCAAGTTTTCCCTGTAAAGTGACTGACACTTGATTTACGGTATGTCCAAAGGAAATTATGATAGAAGCCAGTTTAATGACCCACTCATATATAGGAGTTAAAACATCATGTTTTTTCTTTTTTTTTTTTTAATAGGACACAAAGTATGTTTGCCAAAGAGCAACTCCTTTGAAACACAGCAATACCAAATTTACAGTGAGTAAAACATGCACAAAATAGTAAAACCTCACTCAACTAACTAAACTAAAGTGCAAGAGGAGGCTACCCCTGGTTGAACTGTAATGTAAATGTGTTATTCTCTGTTTAGGATGCTCTTGAGATCCTTGAACGTCATGCAGTGTATGTGGACAGTGGGCAGAGAGATTCCAGAGCACTAGCTTTCAGAAGAGCAGCTTGTTCTCTCAAGTCTTACCCAAAGTATGGTGCTGTTATTTTACAAGCAAAGTGTTAACTAACATTATTATTATTATGTGACACTTGTAAGGTAATATCACACTAAAAACATACATTTGTTGTAAAGATGCCCAAACACCTGGTAATTGTGTGGTTCCAGATAATATCCACTCCCACCCATGGAAGGTGATTTGAAATTCTGAGGGGATGAGGTGTCTAAAAGCCAAAACTTTAAAGCAAAGTCTGAAGCTTAACTGGAATTTCCAGAGGGGTGGGGTGGGGTGTATCAAACTAAAGCTTCTTTTGTGGGGTGAGGGGTGATGGATATTTTCTGGAACATCACATTGGGGCGTGGTGCAGTGTTATAGTGGTTAGTGCACCAGATTTTCAACAATGGATCAGAGGGCTGGTCGTTGTCTCTGTCACTCTCTGTATTGGCATGTAGTTTCCCCAGACAAGAAACCTTTCTTAATTACAAATTATATGTTATTATTGTAACTATTAATCACATTGTTATCAAATTGTAGAAGTAGTCAGTTGAGTTGCTTGTCCCTGTTTAGTCCTACATTACCAAATTTTGGGATCAATGATGTTGAAAGGCATCTTGAGAAAAGTAGCTACACTGTACAGGGTGACAATAACAATACTTCTCAAGACTAGAATAAGATGAGTATTTGACAGACCAGTTAATTATAGCTGAACATTTTAGACAGATCAGCAGAATTGAAGAGGCAGCCAAACTGAGCAATGTGGGAACTCATAGCAAGAAAGTGATTCAGGTAAGTTCAGGTTGGAATTCATTGATGAACTATTTTTCAGGTAGCTCACGCTTTTTTAATGTTATCTAAGTGTTTTCAACATAATGTTAATGTTTTTTTATTATTCTTCTGTTTGCAAAAAGGACATTTTAGAAAATGGCTCATCTGCTGAAGTTCAAGACATCCTGTCCAGTGACTTTTTCAAGTCTATGGAGGTTTGTAGTCAGTTAGTTAGTCTCGCTTAGCCAATCCATCTGTGAACAATTTAGTCAGTCAGTCAGTCAGTCAGTCAGTCAGACAGTCAGTCAGTCAGTCAGTCACTCACTCACTTACTCACTCACTGATGACCGACAAGTCATGAGCAATCAGTTAATTATCCATTAGATTAGCTTAGGTATTAAAAAAAAAAGATAATAAAGTCAAAGGGTTATAGGTAGTTCTTTATTCAACATGGGTTCTTCTCTTTCAGATATTCTCATCTATTTATGGCTGTGGACCTGCTACAGGTCGGAAATGGTATGAGAAAGGTTATCGGAGAATGGCTGACATCACTCAGGCGGTGTCTGAAGGCATGAAACTCAGTGAACAGCAGGCAATGGGTATGCCACTCACTGATTGTAATACATCCAGGTTGTTAAATCCTGTTTGTGAAACTTAAGTTAGCTTTCAGGTTGTTTAGTTGGCTTTACTGGTTGAGCTGTGTGCCTCAGTGCATAGATCAGTCAGTCTAGCTAAGCACCTGACAGAGTTTGTCCATTTGCAGGTTTGAAGTATTATGACGATTTGATTCAACCTGTTCCAAGAGAAGAAGCCATTAATATCAAGGAGGTTGTCGTTACAGAGGTCAGTTGATTGTAATCTAAAGTGACATTCTTTATGACACAGTGCATGGGAGGTTCAGTGGCTGCTGGATAGTGTTACAGCGGAGGCTTTAAAGAGAAAGAGGATGGTGAGAAAACCTAAATTAACATGAAGATCATAAGGGCTGTGGAAGCAGAGAGAAGACAGGCAAGATGGCATGATTGGAATGCAGTTAGAACACAAGTAATGGATGGTGCATCTTGAAAGCAAAATGTGATGGCCTTGTGTACCTTCTGGCACAGTGATATAAAGTGATGATGATGATGATGATGATGATGATGATGATGATGATGATGATGATGATGATGATGATGATGATGATGATGATGATGATGATGATGATGATGATGATGATGTAC
>Ga0126336_10002142_pt1:0-2500 | contig 11065 bp, 8 predicted proteins | sample SidCmetagenome_FD_92530 | JGI IMG/M metagenome (GOLD analysis project Ga0126336, IMG submission 92530) | Coral microbial communities from El Islote,Puerto Morelos, Mexico - Siderastrea C C metagenome | ecosystem: Host-associated > Invertebrates > Cnidaria > Coral | place: El Islote,Puerto...
TAAAACCTAAAAGAAGTGCTGAAGCAGCAATACGGAATGTTCGGGTGATCTTAAAGTAAATTCTGAAACCCCTTAAGAAGGTTAAACATTGCACCCAAAAGCCTGGAGCAAGAAAGGGCCTATTTTCTTGCGCTTTACCGACAGACTCCGATCGCCGATCGCAGGTTACATGGATATCTTTATTTCTAAAGTTTCACAGCCGACTATTACCAATCTCCCTTTTAAGACGCACATTTTTTCTGTCAAAGCCTGATATGACTAGCAACGTAAGCACAGCAGTTCATACAAACAGTGAGCCTAAGGATAAAAATGTCTTAATCCATGTGCTTGCGCCGCCAGCGAAACCAGGGTTACACTTACGTGTACACACACGTACAAATACGTGAAGTGGAAATCCACCCTTGCGGATTTCATCGTGGTTCCAAGAATGTCCTATATAACGTGAGCTGAATGTTTAACGGCTGTCAATCTCACCTATGATTTCCACCGGGTAAAGGTTCAGGCAATCTTCGGCTCTCTTGGATAATTCCTGACAGGCTTTCAATGAACTCGAAACTTTCTGCTTCTTCTCAAACGACGCTTCAGTCCATGCTTGTGCAAATTCCTCCGTGCTTATCAAAAGCGGCCGTAAAATATCGTTGATCCTCAAGGCGTAATTAAAAAACAAATGTTTCAACGTCCTTGTCGGGTCTTTGTACGAAATCTTGCCACCAAAATTCATGTGAAGTGCTGGAGACTGGTATTTTAAATCAATTTGGTGCCTCGCCTGAACGTAAAGAGAACGAAAAAATTGTGATGAAATTGTCGCTGCTATGCCGCAAAATTTTCGTGGAATCCACTACGTAACTAGAATTCAAGGATACCTGGTAAATCTGGAATTCCACTGCCGTATACAAGTAGGATGTTGAACGTTGCTATACTTTTACGTTTACGCAGCACGCTTGCAAATCGTCTCTAATATTATTTACGCACGTGTAACTAGCTTACTTTACGTCCGTGCGCAACAGCTTAAATCCAACTTAAAAGTTGCTTTACCGGGCGATATTTTCAAATAACAAACACAATTAACCCTTTTAGCCCCAATTCTAACATCCACGTTCTCCTCACTACTCTCCTTATATTTCTTATGTTACTAGTTGGGAGAATTTGATCAAAAATCAAGACATTTGGTCATTGGTGATCATTTCCTTTACTCTCATGACCTGTATGTTTGATCAAGTAGTAATACTGTAAGGAGAAATTACATGCTTGTCACCATTGGCACTTAAAGGGTTAATGAACTTGTTCAAAGGGAAAGGGACTGGTCAAGTTGCCCCCAAACTGTCGAAAAGAAAGGCACACACAAACATTTCATCGCTTGAATCTTACCTCGTTTAATTACAGTACATGAACCTGGGCACAAAAAAGCAAAACATACAAAGGTCATGTAGGAAAATGTCCTCACCCACTCGAGAGCTCCAATGATGTCATCCTGAAGATTGTTAATTGACGAAAAGTCAAACAAGCCAATCAGATTAGAAGGCGGTTCTAACACGCTAATGACGTCATGGATTGGTGCACCTGCTTGATTCTGATTGGTCAGGTAAAGAACAAGCACAAGTTCGCGAGGTTTCCAAACTTTTTGAAGGGTAACTCGCAAGTTACTATCACAACAGAGTTCAACGGCTTCTGAAGAATGTGGAAAATCAGCCAACTCTGCGGGTAAGGACGCGGATGGGGTTCCTGTGAGCTCAAGGCTCTGAAGCTGATCTGTAATCTCCTCATCCAGTAAAGGTATTTTCTGGGAACAATGATAATTTATTAATATTTGTTTATTAAATTCAGCCACCGTTTTTTGGTTACACAAAATGTCACTTAAACTGATGCACGATTGTTCATGTTTCTCTTGTTTAAAAGCAAATTCACAGTCATATTTTTAGTTCCAGTTTGAAACTTTTTAAAATCAAAACATGGGAAAATTAGCGAGGTCCGGTTGTAACCAATGACTTAAATTACAGGATTCGTAGCCTTTTCAGATTTGAAAATTCCAGGAATTTCCAGGACATTTTCCATGACCATTTAACGTTTTTCATAACGTAAATTTGGCCTTTTGTTTCCAGAAACTGTGAACAAGATGCACAATTGTTTTTTTCGTTCACGAAAAAACAGCTGCTGCATAGACTGAATTTCCATGATTTTCCAGGCCTGAAAAATAAAATTCTAAATTTGGATGATCTTCCAGGTTTTCCATGACCCGTGGGAACCCTTCATGTCAAAGGATTTCCTCACACGTCACTTCTCCCATTTGGTTAGAATGTGCTCGTCGCTTGACTACATTGTATATCCTGCGTAGATGGCGGTATTGCTCGCGCTTATGTTTTTGTCTATTTGTTTGTATGTTTGGTTAGTTAGTTCTTTAATTGGTTGATTGTTTTTTTGTTTGTTTGTTCTTTTGTTTTACTGGTTGGTTGTTTGATTATATTGGTAAATAGGTTGTTTGCTTGCTTTTTTGTTTGTTGAT
>Ga0126336_10002142_pt1:7500-11065 | contig 11065 bp, 8 predicted proteins | sample SidCmetagenome_FD_92530 | JGI IMG/M metagenome (GOLD analysis project Ga0126336, IMG submission 92530) | Coral microbial communities from El Islote,Puerto Morelos, Mexico - Siderastrea C C metagenome | ecosystem: Host-associated > Invertebrates > Cnidaria > Coral | place: El...
GCTGCCCTGGCGGTTGGCAGCGATGAGAGGCAGCTGTAAACGCAGGACAATCCTGCCAGCGCCTTGTCTAATTACTGCAACATAAGCCATGAAAATCACCCTTTAACCATTTTTTCTGTCTAACTAAACCACAGTCCTCTGTTATTCGTTGAAGCTCAGTCGATGTTTAACACCCTCTGTATAATGCCTTCTTTATCCCCGACAAGTTCACTTACTTGTCTAAGCTCCACGTCCACGCCGGTAACGTGCTTTTCTAACACATCTCTCGTGTTGTCCTGCAACTTTCCCATTTGTGACGTCAGCTTCCCAATAGCACTCATCACCCAGCCTTTGGTACAAGGATCTAGAGCATAAAAAGATCATTGAATCAAAACATGCAGACAAGTACAAATAGGGAATAATGTCATACCTGGAGGTGGGAAAGGATAGAATACCTCTTGGGTGGAAGGAAGAGAGAGATAGCAAGTAAGAGAATGCGTAAAGACAAGAGAGTTGCTGAGGCTCAGGTCACCAACCCAGACCTCAAATGTCAAAGCAAATAGTGGGCTGTCTTACATATAAGAGGTGGGTGATTGAATGTTACGATTTAATGATTCAACTTTTAAACATCAAACCATCCAAACTGATTCACTGGTTCGCAGCAATAACTTCGGTCTTCAATACGCTTTAACTCTAAACCGAGCAGGGTGACCCCCAAATTTTTTGCCTTTCTGGTACATTGTATAAGTTGGTCAATACCGAACTGCAGAATACGTTTTTTAAAAATCGGAATGTGAGATGATTTTGGGCGCGAACGTCCTTAATTCACACTACACCCAAGTTCTCAAAGTACCTTCAAACTTTCTGTCAAGTAAAGAGAACAGTTCTTCAAGAAAAACCTGGGGTTCATACTCAGAAGCTGTGTATGAATATTCACCTAACACCTGTAATCAAGAAGAGTACATGTAAATATCGCAAAAATTGCAATACATATGCCATAAACCCTATGTACAAAATACCGCAGACCCTCTACAAAAAATGGCCACAGTTTATTAAGTTTGCAATTCTATAGTATGTTCAGTAAGAGGTTCAAAAAGTTCAGTAAGAGGTTCAAAAGAGGTTAGTGAGGGTAATTTGAATCAGCACACAAAAGAATATGTTTTATCTGCGGCCATTTTGATAGTGTCTACAGTATTTCCTATCTTTCCTTTTCTTATCGATGTAAGAATATTGAAAACAAGCTTACGCTTGAGGTCTCATTAGTCGGGTATCATCATTTTACAGAAAACTGATAAAAGTAGCCGACATCTTTTCTTAACATCTGATCTTCTGGTAAAATACAATGCAAACCGGACGGTCCTGTTGTCGACAAAGTTATTAATTGGTAGCTTTGAGCTAATAAATGGCAGCCGCAGCGCATTATAGAGATACTTTTGTTTCTACAACTTTAAGCAAAAATGGTCAGAAATAAATAATTTTCGAAAGTCACAGCTGTAGCTAAATTTAAAGATGTCTAAGAGTTTAGATCAACTCACCCAGCATATTACTCTAACCAGTGTATCTGGCAAAAGAGGTTTATCAAGAAGGTCGAAGTAGGATGTCACTGCAAATCGACGGATTTCATTGTCTGCATCCTCGTCATCGGTTCCTGTTGATAATATACGTGCCGTGTACCAGATAAACTTACTAGAAATAAACCATTTGGTTTAATCTCATGCCCAATAACTGAAATACCAAAAAGATGCTTACTTTCACACTTTTTACAAGAGTTTTAGATTTATAATACAGAAGAACACTGCTATCCCGTCGCCGGGATAAGGGCTACTTGCTACTTTTCATACTTTCAACATTGCCTGTCTCGAACTCGGTTATCTCGAATTCTCCGCTTCCTCGAACGAAGTGTGACTTCTCTTGGTCAAATTAATCCTCCATATTTCAAAATGAAGAAATCACGATAATACAATGATGACAGAAAAAAACGTTGCACAAAAAATTACAGAGACATGTCTTTTAATTAGGAAAATGTTTGATCTTCAACTAAATCATGTTCGTCCGTGGGGGTACCCTATGGTGATCAATCAACTTGTCCGTTAAATGCTAAAATAAGAACAAGGAAGTAAGTGTGATAAACAGTATGGATAACCAATAATTCACAAGGAGATCTATAGAACAGACTTTGCAGCACCGATAGATCAGTCATTTAAATCACGGTTTTCGCTTTGTCAAAAAAAAAATAGAAATTTGAAACCATTCTCCAACTCGCAATCTCAAACCGTCGCTGCTTCGAACAATTTTCCCTTGATAGTTTGAGACAGCGGAAGACTACACTTTTATGCTGAAGGAGGGTGTTCCACTGCAAGTTCAAAAAAACACACCTTCCGCCAGGAGTCTCATCAAGTTATGTGCGACAGGTTCTCTAACGAGTGATCCACCGAGTTCAAACACCTCATTCATGGTCAGGATATACCATGAGTTATCTGGCGCATATTTGAGAGTCGTGTCAAGTGAATAACCAATGTAATGCAATGCAATCTGGGTCAGTGTTACAAGATTCTGAGATTGCAAACTGTTAAGCCTGTTCAGAAAATGACCGTTTCAGAACACGTGTCAGGGCAGCCAACTCACAAGGAAAGCAGAATAACAAGATGGCCATAAACTCAACATACTTTTTCGCGGCCGTTATCAAGCTGTTTATTTTCAAACTTTGCGTTGCCAGTCATCTTCACTGCAATTGCCGCATTTACCACATGTACTGGTTTCTAATTATGTCAGCCAGGGAAAATGGGTTAAAAGCACCAAATAGTGGACGTTCTTTGCTCAAGAGAAAATCCTGAAAAACTTCATACCATGTCCAGCTGTGAAAGAAATTCTTTTCAAGTTTGCTTTTTAAGTCTGGAACTGGTGACATTCACATGGTAATTCAAATTTTTTTGGCGGAAAAAATTTGATCGCTCAACTTTTCTGGGTTTTAAAGAAAAAAAAATATGGTGAAGTCTGCAAACATTCTCACGTCGTACAATAATAACAAGGAGAATGCTCTTCCCTGCTTCTTATTTTTTTCTTTTTCATTAATCCCAGCACTGTGTACCTTACACTATTATGATATTAGAAATACTTGTATTAGCAGCACGTTTTACAACCTGATCAGGGGTTAGTTGCGTAATAATTATTATCAAAAGGATATCTTTCAGCAAGCTCGGTGATCCTATCAACCAATTCTGTTCTAAAATAGACATCTGCATCCGTTGTCGACCTCAAATACGATAACAACTTCTCACAAACTGTTTCCACATTCGTAGCATTTGTTATGTGGCATAAGAGATCCAGTGTCTAAGAACAGAGTTAAGAACAGAGTTAAAGTACCAAAGAAAGATTTCAAACAGTTAATATGCACACTGTAAATGCACACTAACCTGCGATCAGGCCGAATTTTAGCATCGCTCGATCTCACATTCTCTTACGTTTGGTCGCTCGCTAAAATAGGGCCTGATACAATCTCTCACAGGAGTTCGTGTCGGCGGCCAAATTTTGGCCGCGGGAATCTCGCAATCTGATTGGCCCTTTAACATTAGAGCTGTCAACGGAA
>Ga0126336_10002143_pt1 | contig 11063 bp, 3 predicted proteins | sample SidCmetagenome_FD_92530 | JGI IMG/M metagenome (GOLD analysis project Ga0126336, IMG submission 92530) | Coral microbial communities from El Islote,Puerto Morelos, Mexico - Siderastrea C C metagenome | ecosystem: Host-associated > Invertebrates > Cnidaria > Coral | place: El Islote,Puerto...
GAAGTTCTGTATAAGCAAAAGAAATAGCTCATGGTAAACAGTTGTTTGTAGGACTGGAACCTAGTTTCTAAGAGGTGACGAATTCTCCCCCTCTCCTCAAAAACCAACACTTCCAAATTCCAAGTGTTTCGTGGGTAAACAAATTATTTTTACATTTTTTAGGAGTGGTTACCCAAAGAGGCGCGGTAGGCCAGAAGTGTAATTTTCAACCGTTGTACTAGCGTGTTCGCTTCCTCTGTTTTGAGTCACATTAAGTCGTTCTAGCTTTTTAGCGGCTCGTGCTACGCTCATTACATGTTAAACCAGCTACGTGACCCGCACAACCTCGCGGAAGACGATCAACAGTTTAACAGGTCACAATTTAACGCTGATTTTCATTCCAAATGGGATTTGAATTAGGACAATTACGTTTTACTGAGAAATGACACACTACAGTTAACACTTAAATCTACTCACTTCATGGCTCATCGTGACCTTTAGCCGCGGCTACACGAGCGATTTTTTGTTTGTGATGGTGATGCGATTCGTTTTGTTAATTGTCCCGTCGCCGGTGGTGGCTACACTTGGCGACAAATTTTGGCACGGGTGAAAAAGTCCGTGACTTTGTCACAAAAAATTCAAGTCATGGAATTTTTCGCGTTTTTTTTTCTGCGATTATTTCAGCTGTAGCATCACGGGTGCGAGGATGGCTGCACATGCGATTTTCGCCGCGCACTGGCGACGCGACAATTTTCCAAAAAATCGCATCACCATCGCAAGCAAAAAAATCGCTCGTGTAGCCGCGGCTTATGAATCGCTAATTTTATGAGGTTTTTCATCTCACCCAGGATTCCATAATTGATAATCATCCTATGACGCTTTTCTTATTGTTTGCAGCATCATTTTAATTGCTGGCAAAAACTTCCTTTACTTTTACTGGGATAGCTAGGTTGTCTGTTTAACTGAACGGCATTTTGTTTTGCATTTTTGCTCCCAGGGCCTTCTCGTTAATATCAGACCGTGCAGTACTGTTGCCTGGCAAAATAAATTTTGAGCGACAAAAAGCAAAGCAAAAGCAAAGCAATGAGATTGCAAAGCAAAGCAAAGCAATGCAATGATAAGCAATGATATTGGCAAAACAATGATACTGGCTCTACTCGAACCCTCACTTCGCGATAAATAATTTTGTGACTTACCCGGCCCACTTTGATACATTGTTAATATTACAAAGAACTGTGAGAGTGTCCCCAGTTGGTTGCTGAACTAGAGGATAGCGCATAACCGTGTGCGCGCTAAGATTGTTTGTACTGCGTAGTAAAGTTTATAAATTTTTGCCTTGTAGAACATGATAAAGGTTTGTTTTCCTCCTTCGTAGTTAGATTGCAATAATAAGACAACTTACCTGTTATGACGCTTTATGAATGAATTTGTGTTTAACCTGTGTAGCCAATGTTTCTCGCCAAGTGAGGTCCCAAGATCCGTTTGAGGGCCTGCGGCTCTCGCTTTGCGATGTACAAATTTGTCGCCCTGAGGTCATTAGCCTCTCGCAAAATTCAGAACGCGTACAGTCCGTATACCAAGAGAACGTTTGCGCATATCGAGCCATTTTCATATTTATGCCCGAAGCCAGGTTCTGGGCATAAAGATGAAAATTGTAAATGCAACTTAAGTGGTCTAATGTAGATACGAACAGCTATTTGAAAGCTACCCGTATTTCTAGTCAAGGTAACCTGTTCCAGGCTCCGAGATAGTGGAGGAAAGAGGGAAGAGAAAACGAGGGCGAAAAAACGCGCGGGGGCTGGGGAGAGACAAGGCTACCTTTTCCCACCGCCCCTTTTTCCCAGGCTCCCGCGCGCGTATTATTTTCGCGTTCCCTTTCTGTTCGCGCCGACCCTACTATCTGAGAGCCTGGAACAGGCTACTGTCAAGGATAAGAGAGTAGTTACCGTTTTTTTAACGTTCGCACACACCTGTGTTGTTAACAGTGATTTCCTTTTCATCCTGTGACATATACAGTCCCGGTGTTTTCACGTCAAACACAAGCTCTTCTCGTAGACGAACAATTTTGATTTTTTCTGGTGTATACTGCGTGAGCTTAGCCTCCCTAAGAAACAAAGAAATAGAGTTAACTCTATTCAGTCTGAGGGGAGAGGCACAAAGTGCCCGTACCAACTTTGAACGTTTATAACTTTTTAAGTGTGCAAGAAAAAGCCACTAAATCTTGTGCCTTTTTCTAAAATGTATCTGAGAACAATTTGGTATGACATGTCATTGATGATCACATCTAATGTTGCCATAGGAATCCCATTTTGATAAGCAGTTTTCTTAAAATTTTAAACTTTACTATGTTAAATCGAAAACTTTATTTCGCCAACTTTTACATTTTTTAGATCATTTGAATTGTTTAGAATTACTTTTTATTGCTTGTGGCCAATTTTAATGGTTTTTAAAAGTCTTAAAACAGAAAGCAATTCAAGATGGCCACCGTTTATGCAAATCATGAGATAATTCTCTCGTCAAGTGTGCTCCCCACATCACGTGACGCCACCAGGTCATGTTGAGAATCTCCAAGAACCATTTTGAACGTATATACCTTCGAAGTTTTGTTGTCATAGTCTTAATGCTGTCGGTGTTCCCTCACCCACCAGGCTCAGCAACGAAAAAAAAAAACAAAAAAGTTCAGGTTGAATACATTCATGAACTTTCTGGCACTGACTTGTGAATTGCAAATCAACGTTTACAACAAAACGTGAAAAAAATAGGGTCAAATCCTGTTTTTAATTTTACGAACTCCACTGGATCAGAAGACCATATATTTTTAACAGTGTACCGTTTAAGAGGGTTAATTTTAGGGAAACATTTTCGGTGTGGATCAAGAACACTGAATGCAATGACACAGTGACGTTAATAACCGGGTGTCTATAAAGTGGGTTCTACTGTATCAGAATTGAAAGTTAGTTGATATTATATGTTGCCAAGTTAGCACCAACATGATTGTCCTGAAACGTTTCCGTTCTCCTGACTGACACTGAGTGGTCACTTAAATATCCGAATTTTCCAGTGACCTCGAATGAATGGTTGGACAGCATCAACTACATCTGATCACCGAAAAGCAAATTGATAACAGAAGAAAATCTTGAATTCGTACATATATAGTTTAGGTTGTAAGATTTCTTACCACCAAGACGCCATCCACCCAACACCAAAAACGCCCTTGTCTCTTCTTTTGGAAAGAAGTGGACTGTAAATTCTTTGCAGTACTAGAGGCAGCGAACCATCTGCTGACGACTGGCCGTTTAAGTCATCTTGCACAAAAAGAGGGTCACCTTAAATGGAAAGTAATGGTGAGAAAACAAGTTGGTAGTAGTACTTTCTGCGGAATCAAAGAAACAAATTGGTTTACTCAAGAGAGGATATCCTCTCTTGGTTTACTAGCTAACGCAAGAATTTTTTTTCGATAGTTTTAGAAAAATAGTGAGTGACAGCCAGGGCTTTAATCACCATTTTTTGAAATCAGTCTCAATTTCGGTTATGGATTTCTAATTTTCTAATTGGTCAATTACATTCAAATCATCAGCAAATAACCCTGCGTTTTGCCTTATGAGGAAATTGGTGCCATGTTTAAGTGCCGCGAACTCCAAAAGTTTCTATTTCGAAGTAAAAGTTTAGTCAAAATATACGGAATTCCGAGTCCTACAGGAGCGAGGAAAAATGTGAGCAATGAGGAAAACGTCCGTGCGTATTATCGACTAAAACACCGAATATAATAGGAGGTTTATTATTCCACTGCATTTTGTTTTTGCTTCTTCATCCTTCAAAAAACAACGGTCAAACCGGGATTGTACAGTGTAATATGCTGGCATATTTGCGCGTTCTCTTGCCCTTATGCAGTAAATTGATCATGACACAGCAGTGGAATAATAAGAGGTACATATCTAACGCACGTTCATGTAAAAAAATTTTTATATATTCAGTTCCAGCCTTGTGTGGATACTTGCGGTAATATCCAGCGGTTCTTTTTTGTTCCTTAATCCTTAATCCTTGATCATTCAAGTTTTTTTAAGTAAGCTTTACTCGCTAGTGTCGTGAGTTGAGAAATCATTATTAGCGTAGCCCCCATGTAGGCTCTGTTTGAGAGGCAGGCTCTCAGGTGTGGTGGAAGGTTGGCTTACAGCCCTGGTGGTCTAATGTAACCTAGTACACTCTTTTTTATATATATAAGAGTGTACATATTTCATGCCTAGGCTAGATACTCTTATTTTTCTGCCGACTTTAGGCTGAAAATATTCTTGAGTACATTCTTAGATTACAGAGTATTGTAAAACGGATGTGACCGGTAATTAAACTATCAAATCGAACTGTATGGCGTCTGTATCGTGTTATATTGCGCACTTGCTTCATCGCTTTACCTTACAGCCAGCGCGTTCAAGATGTCGCAAAAGCCGACAATGTACCTTTTATGCCCGGGGAGGGTACTCCCAGAAAATTTGGGCGGTTTGTGCGGTGTACTCCTTCAAACCCTCACCCTAATTCAGACCAAAATATGTGATTTTCCCCACCCTGTTTCAGACCTACCCCAAATTCGATATCCTATTTTAGACCTGGCTAGGAACAGGAGCTCCTGTTTGGAATTGCTTTGTTTTGTGTAGACAATGGAGAAGAGCTTCAACTTTCCGATATTAATCAAAACACACTGCTCAAGAGAATACGATAATAAAAAAGTAGCTTCTTTTCAAGACCATACCAAACTTCGAACCAGACCGCACAAACCTTACCCTATTTCAGACCAAAATGATCAAAATCTATACCCTGTTTCAGACTAAAACGGCTCGAAAACCATATCCTTTGGTGCCGCACATACCTATCTAGCTAATATTAGGGCGTAGTACTAGTTTTTATCGTTTTGTTTGCTAGTTTTGTTAGAAAAGGAAAAGAATTTACCGTACTTTTCAATGGTAAAATAAAGTTCATTTTAATTAAAAACATGCATTGTATGATTCTATTGTATTTTATTTTCCATCAGCACGCAAAAAGGTTCTTTAAAAAATCTCAGCCTTGGGTATATTCTTAACATATTCTTAAAATTTGTGTACGGAAGCAGTTAACATACCAGTCAGCTTGCCATTTGCCATATCAAGTTGAAACTGGACAAGATCAGTCAACACGTTCACCCTTCTTCCTGATCTACTTAGAAATGTGCTGACCGCTGACATCCTGTTATGGAAGGAAGAAACAGACTTTCCAACTGAAACCAGGAAGTTTTGCCAAACTGGAGCCCACAATTCGTCGCTCAGAAACTCAGGCTTCAGGTCTTTGCTACTCTTCATATAAACATGCGGTTGATCGCCCCCTTCCAGCATTCGAAGAGCAAAACGTTCTCTCCCTAGCATGTCTTCACTTGGTACGATATCGAATGTGACTTCTCCGTAAGCTTTTGGAGGTAAAATTCCACCTGGGCCTTGAAATGCCTGGGCTAGAAAAATCACAGTAGGGGAGGCTTGTAAAGATCCTCTATCTGTTAAAATGGGACGGAGTCGAGTTTGTCCTCCACTTGCACTTAGTGCCAAAAGAGGCGTCAAAATGTCAGTGTCTCCAACATTTTCGTACGATACCGTTATTACTCCAGATTCCTCTGTCACCAATGATAACACTTCTGGAAAGTCTATGTGTGTCTCTAACCGCCCCAGCTCACCACGCTTTATGACCAAAGCACGCGTCAAGACGGCCTCTTCTTTTGTTTCTAAGTTGACTAGTTTGACGTGGAAGGTTGTACCAACAACGAAACGTGTTGTCATAAAGGTAGCATACACTTCGGTTGAGCTCATTCGATAGACTTCTTGGGCTTTGATGAAGAAATTTTTATCACCAGAAACGTTGAATAGGAAGGCATCAAGTTTTTGTCCAAAAAGAGTTCCTTCAAAGCGCAAAGTAGCATTCCCCAGTGGAGCCACTTGATTAGGAAAAACGCGAATAATTTCAAACTTGGCAATCCTTGCGCACAACTGTGATGAGTTCACTGTTTGAGACGAGTCGGATCGGCGCATTAAAACATAGTATTTCCCAGCGATCGTTTCAGGAATAACCACCTCTTGGTCAGCTGACAGTGCAAACTTTGAACCACCGTCGTGCTGGTATGTGGTTGCTGGTTTAGCATGTCGAACAAACAGCTCATGAAACGCATCAGCTTTACTGCTATTTACCGTAACAATAAGCGTCTTTACGTCCGGAACATTTTCTACGATGTAAGACGTCTCCTCGCCTGACTTTATGGTGACATCTACACAGTCATCCAACGGAATACTTGGAAATGTGACGTTTATATTCTTGGGACCAACAGCGATATTATTTTTATGGTTGAGGTCAAGAATGTTACTGCGTGTTTTCACGAGCCCGAGATATTCACCCAAGCTCGTCAGCGGTAATTGGCTTGTGATGGAGTAGGGTGTGTCTCGGTTTGCGCCTCCTTTGTAAGGTTCCAGGGTGACGTAAGAACACATTGGATTTCCTATTCTAACGTCATCTATGTGCCAAACGTCGTCTTGTGATAAGTAAACGGTATCACATTTATAACCCTCGGCACGTCGGCTTCCATTGTTTCTGATTTTCCAGTTGACTGTAACATCTGAAATAACAAATATAAGAAAAATTACTCAAATCCATTATCACTAACTATTAACTAAAGACCGGTTTACACATGCGATTTTTTGTGTAATTCTTGTCGCACTCTTCAGTGTAATTTTTGTCGCGCTCGAGCACGCAATAAAAATCGCAAGTGTAAACTAGAGGCGATTTTAGTGCCATTTGTCGCCGCGATATCGCAAAGGTTTCGGAACATGTTCGAAACTTGATGCAACTTGGATGTGATCTTTGGGAAATTTCAGCAAATATCGTACTCAAATCGCAGAGAAATCGCGATGAAATTGCTCCTAGTTTACATTTTTGATAAAAGTTGCACTGGAGATCATTTCGACGATAATCCGAAGTAGCCAGAGACCGACTCATCTTCTTCCCATGGCTACGGAAATCAAAGCGAAGATCACCTGGTGAATTTGCACTCAGGGCAATTTTTTAAAGAGGCTTTTGAATGGTTTATATGGATCTATTTATTCCTCACTGAGCTCAAAAGTATCCATTTAACTAGCCTGAGAAAACAGCCGACGTTTCGTGAGATCGCCACTTGAGCCCTCGCTAAACGACGTCTGAGTAACGAGCCAGAAATTCCATACTGATGACGTGCACTACCCAGATCTTAGAAGTGCTTCTGATTGGTTGAAAGAAAATTCTCTCGCGGCATAACCAATCAGAAGCGCTACCAAGATCTGGGTAGTGAACGTCATCAGTATGGAATTTCTGCGCACGTTACTCAGACGTCGTTTTGCGAGGGCTCAAGTGGCGACCTCGCGAAACGTCGGCTGTTTTCTCAGGCTAGTGTTTAACTACACGAAACCGAGTTGGGGCAACATTGAGTCGCGAATTTTACGACTCTCCTCTGGCCACTGGCTTTCCGAGTAATCTCCTATCTATTAATCTCCAGGGTCGCTTTAGAGCGAGAAACGTTCTCCAGGCAATTTCTCTCATTTGATGTTGTTTTACTTTGAATGATTTATTTTATTTTTATAAATACATATGCATAACGCAAACATTTTCGTTTAAAACTTAGGTTGGCACGTGATGTATCCATTCATCCGACGAAGCTGACAAAGTTATATTCCAAGAATTTTTACAACAGCTATACACGGTACGTCTACGATACCGCTGTAACAATATTTAAAAGAACTACAGTTCTAGATCTTAAAAGAATTTTGATTTAAATTACCTTGACCATAATAAAACTGACCACCAGATGAAGACACAGAGACAACAGCTAAGTCGCTGCTAAGTGTCTTGTTGATTGTAATCAGCAGAGAAGCCTCGTTATTCTGTTCGTCAGATTCCCAGATGGTGTTCTTACTGTCTACTGATAGAAGCAGGTAATAATCAGAATCAAGTGTGTCAAATGGAATAAAGACCTCAGCGACTAAGGATATTGTGCCATTCACGGCAAGTTGAGTTGCTCTCACGGTGGCAAGTCTCACGTCAAATGGATCAACAAGCAAGTCCTGGCTTAGATACAGAGCATTGTACCATGCACCTTGCACAGGGTATTCTCCGGTGTTTGTTACGTTGAAAGTGACATTTAACGGTTGCCCGCCACGAGTCTGTATATTTTTATTTCCCAGTGACCCTTGTAGATCTGGTAGGAGCCCTTCGTTGATGATTATTAAGGGTGGAGCTGATGGCGTTGCTGTTGGCTTTGTTCCATTGCCAGGCTGAGTAGGTTCATCCTTTCCTGGTACGTCAGGATTATGAATGTCAGCAAACCCATAAATGAAAGTCGAAGAAGTCAACCCACGGGGAACAGTGATGCTGGATCTTTCTTCGTAAAACGATTGACCTGCTAATGCTCCAATATGAGGAAACTCTTTGAGCTTTACACCCATCTGAATGACCTCTGTCCTATTCGCACCGTTCTTAGAATAAGCATAAAGCGCATCAATCCAGGACGTCTTCCTCGTTGGAACAAATCCCACATTCTTTACCCGAAACGCTATGGAGAAAGGAACGCCTAAGGTAATCTGAGGAGGCAGACTTGATATAATGCTCAGAATAAGCCTGGCCTCAGGAGGCGGGGGAACAAATAGGATTTGGCTTGATACACCCTTGTTATTTGAACCGTCCGGAACTTCACTCACGCTGTCATCTGCGTTTGTTACTACATTAACATAAAACCTTCCTCTGATGGTGTTTCCAATCTGCACAGCAACAGAGGGCTCATAATCTTGCTGTTCATCTAGCTTGGCAGTCACGATTTTATAAGCCACAACACGAGCATCTGCACCATCGATGTCGCCCTTTGAAGGCGAAATAACAACTTTGTCCACCCAAGAAAAAGGCTCGCGCATCCAGCTACCATTGTTTGACACCTTCCATGACACTGTTAACAAACGACGGTCTTCTTTGAAAATGAAGGAGACAAACACGACGGTCAAGTCTGGCAAAGGAGCAGGGAGAATCTTGACACTCGTCCATGCTAAGTTGTTCGTTTGAGCGTCTTTCTCAACAAGTGAGTCACCTTCGTTTACTTTCAAAACGAGGTAGTACGTTCCAGATATCTTCGACGGTAGCCTCACCGATGAAAGTTGGTTGTACTTCTGTCCAGGAGACAGTGGACGTCTGTCGAAAAATATAACAGTCAATTTTGTCGAGTTGTGTTCCACTGTTGGGGATTTTGACAAGTAAACCGTGTCATGCCAGGATTTCCACAGGGTGCTCCCGGTTCCGTTGTTTTCTACTGTCCACGACAACGAAACATCAGAGTCGCTAAGGAAAGTCATCTCGGAAGACACCAATGTGAAATTTGTCACGGCTAAATCGGGCAGGATTTGTGGAAATGAGACATCATCTGAAGACCGGATGTTGCTCTTTACCTTTTGCTCCGTAACGGTCCTATATGCGTTGGTTAGTACATGAATGTACCGCTGTCCAGAAATATCTCTGTTGACCCTTATTGGCCCAGTGTCCACACTGTATTCTTTTCCAGGATCCAGGTTGATCCTGTGAGGAAAATCACCCACCCATAATGCACTCAATCGAGAAAAATTAACTTGCGGAGAGAGGTAGATTGCATCGAACCACGGCGCCTCCGACGTCTCACCCGGGCCAACGTTTTTCACTGAGAAAAGAACTCTTACATAGGCCTGCACGACATCAGCAGTTACAGAAGCGTTGACACGCGTTACGGTAAGATCGGGCAGCTTTTGGGTGATATTTACCTGAACGGTTTTTGCATTGTTGTTATCGTAGATGAATTCGAAAACGTCGTTGTCATAGTCTGTGTGAACAGTAACATTGTATTGTCCAGTTGGCCAGCTAGGAGGAATCGCGTGATACACTGTCCTTGAGTACATAGACGACGGAGGGAAAACGCCTGAAAACCGAGTCCACCCAAGGACTTCTTGGCGCATTGTCGAAACGTGAATAATTGTCTGAAAAATAAAAGGACTCCAAAAAATTATACTCCAATATAAATCATTTTCCAATAAATTCTCACACTTTTGGTCCTTTCAATAAAGTTGAATCTCTCAAATACATGCAGCCATGCACTTTCGAGATCAAACAACGACGTTGCAAACGGGAGATCAAAGAGACACTAAAATACGACTGTGCTAGAGTCACATAAACTTTCTGGACAACAGCAATGTATAGTAAAATTAACGATCGCGATTGCGTAGGTTTGAACAAGTAGGTTTGAATCCCCTCGGTTTATGAATTGTTCGACAAGTGCTGTTGTTAATGGCATTATAATTAGTTTCTACAGAAAACGTTATACTTCGTCTGTGAGGGAGTAAAACAGTTCAACTTCATGGGCCTGGTTCTCTTTAAGCCAGTAAGCCCGGGCTTACAAACTTTTCATGGTATATTTATTATGTGAATATTTTTTATTTTATAGAAGTAGCTTTTGGGTGATTTTATTTTAGAAAACGTAAAAGGATAGTGAATTAACAAAAAAAAAAAAACCAAAGCCGTGAAAAAGGGAACCACATAAGGGCTTCTGTCCCCAGTCTTCATCAACTGAGACTTTTTCCGGTTTAGTTCCCGCCAATGTAATGTGCACTCCCTTAATCTTGCCATTGGTCATGCGTGTGAGGAACCCTGGATACGCAATATGTTGAGCACTGTACAAACCATTGCGTTTCCGTTTGACTATTTAGCACAGCGACTCCTGACCTTTCGGCCTTCAGACTCTCAGCTCTTGCTCTAATGTAGACGTACAAGACATAACGGTTGACGGGGAGGCCGTGCATGGCTCGTGAGTTTTGCGGCAAGATGCTAAACTTTGGAGTCCCATAAAACTTGACTTGAGTTTTTTTGCTGGGCATTCAGTCCAGTACAATTCGTTATAACGCTTTAAATTAGATCGCACTTAGTTGCTGAGAGCTCATGACGTGAGGATATTTAATACGAAAGTGCTTTATCTTATAAATAAGCCACCCTTAGCTGTAATAAAGCATGAAATGAACAAATCATAGGCATACTTGACTCCC
>Ga0126336_10002144_pt1 | contig 11062 bp, 9 predicted proteins | sample SidCmetagenome_FD_92530 | JGI IMG/M metagenome (GOLD analysis project Ga0126336, IMG submission 92530) | Coral microbial communities from El Islote,Puerto Morelos, Mexico - Siderastrea C C metagenome | ecosystem: Host-associated > Invertebrates > Cnidaria > Coral | place: El Islote,Puerto...
AACTGGCACTGCATTGTGCATCAGGTGTACCGATATAAACTGCATACCTGAGGAGTAATTATAATCGTCGTGTCTTTACTTACCGACATGATCTATGAGGTTGTAAGTCGAATTCGTGAAAGTCCACTAACATAGTCATGCCGTCTGGAATTGGAATGGAATAATTACATTCCATTCTGCTAAGGTAGTTGTTCGGATATCCAGGGCTTTTTAGCGTGCCATTTACCACAGAGTCACATGCTAAAAAAAAAGGAAAAAATAATGCAACAAAAATATGCATGCAACATGTTACCATTCATATCACTTTTGAACATTGAAGACAAAGACTTCAAATGAAACTTTGAGATTTGTTTGATTTCAGTTTTCGCCTTGGCGTAAATTTATCTCATCAGTCAGATAAATAGTACAAACCCCTGTTATTGTTTTAGATTGTCAAAAAACATTCAGCACAATAGTAAAACTGTAGAAAGCATTCCCGTAATGACGAAACCACTCCCCTCCGAAACGCGCTCTCTACTACATTTCCTCTGTGTTCTCAAATGCCTCAAATGTCGTACAGTGAAAATGCTTGATTTTGCCCTCTTTATTGTAAAAACTGGAGGGAATGGCTCACGTATAAACTGATATATAACGTCACGTCCAAGAAAAAAGACGATCACCTCGATGCATTTTTCCACAGCCAGAATTACAGGACCTCTCTCGGAATCAGGAAAGGAGGTCACCTACGAAAGGGGGGACTACTTACGAGAGTATTGTTTAAGAGTCACCATGGACAACCCACGTTGGTTAATACGTATAATGCTGATTTAACAGTGCAATACAGTTAATACATCAATAACAAGTTATAAATCCCCATGGTGTTCCTGAAAATACTAGTCAGAACCATTGTTGCAGTCGGAGGAAGACACACTACTGTAACTGTCTTTGAAAATCCCTTAAGGGAAAATATGGATAGATGAACACTATTTTGAGAAAAGGGTTCATCCAATCTGTTTTCTTTATATCGAATTTTTCACCACCTTCATCAGAGTGTTGAAAATTGCTTGCAGCTCCCGCTTGATGGTCTTACGCTACATGATGCGACCTTAATTTTGGATTTTCAAGGCCGTGTACGCGCAATGAAACGTTTCTTGTTCCTTGTTGACGTTGTTGTCTACAAAGAGCAACAAAAAGGGTTTCGTCGCTTTTCCTCATCTCTACCGTTTCCTTTAAAAGCGTTTTCGTTACCCTGCCTGAGTAAGGCGTTCAGTGGTGACGTTTTCTGTGCTGTTGCTCTTTTTCAACAAAACAAAAACACACAGACACACCCACACCTCGATTAGCATACTAACGGAGAATAAAACTGGTTAAAAACACTGCTCTTATGCGAATCAAAGGCCCTTAAAAAGCTCCATAAAGGTAGCGGGCTGTGTAACTTATAGCATTATACCTATGATTGGCCGAAAGTCATTGTTGGGGTCCTGTTTCCTCCAGGAGAAAAAAACGTGTCTCCTATTCGCATGAATCAAAACAACACTAGCATAAATACCGTTCTTGTGAGCAATTTTGACAACTAAAGTACTGCAACCACACAAGCAATGAGTTAACCCTAATTAATCCTTATGTGTGTGTGGCGAAGCTGAATGAATAAATAAATAAATAAATAAATCATATTTAACATTTACTTAACAGAATCCTTAAACTGAGATTAGATGATAAATGTCAAGTCTCTATTGCTTCTGTTGTGACCGAGTAGGGAGTAAGGGAAAACTTCTCTTTTGTAAAGATACATAAAGAATTGTCAGGATATGTCCGTGCATGAAAGTACACTCACTTTTCTCCTGACTGTTGCATTGAGGCGTTTCTGTTACAACGTAACGTAGGTTTCATCAAGTTACTGGTCAGAGAGATGTTGTTAACGCGACTGTGTAACATGAACCATGCGGGGAGGGGGGCACGGGAAACATTGAAATCGAGGTAAAAAAATAAACACAAAGTGAATTGGAATGCAACTAAACTGGTCAAAAGTGATGAGATTGATAAGTAAACATACATGTTGGGATAGGAGCAATTAGGGATATGAGCAAATGTAAATCTGTTGTAGATGACCAATGAGGCAATTGCCATTACATGTCACTTCGACCAGGTACGAAGTTTCGTTAGCAAATAGGTCTGACTGGCTGATTGCTGAAAAAAGGTCCAATTTGAAACTGTCCACTGATTGCAACGCGAGTCACGCTAGTTTCTGTTTTAGTTAATTTTTGAGTGATTAATTTCGTTAGCGATTTGTTGAGTTTATTAGTTTAAAAGTTAATCAGCTACTCAACTCGTGATCTAAGTCTGACGCCCACCATGTGAGCAATATCAGAGTAAGTCGGAGTAATACTCAAGGTGGTGTTTAGTCGAAATCGATCTGTTCTTTGTTTTTTCGCTTTTTCGCGATAAGAGCGTTTATCGCTTGGAGTAGCACAACGTAAGTGATTATTCTGTTGAATTCGTTAATGGTTTTTTGGTTTTTTATTTCTAGTTTTAGCCTTATTTTAAATTATTCGCTTGATCATTATTATTATAGTGGCACGTGTCATGAGAGTAATTGTAATAAAGAAGTAATTGGAAGAATCGTGACATTTTCAACTGGGTATCCTGGGCCCTCAGCCAACGAAGTCAGGAACACGACAGTGGTAAGCCTTGTGAAAACATCGATTATGTCTGAGCAGCCCAAAAAACCGCAACGAGCGGGATATTTCGACATCCCAGGAACTGAATTACCGGAGAAAAGGAATAGATAAATGAAACAGAATGCTTTAGAGTTCACAGTGGAAACTAAACGCAGTAAAGCGGAGTATCTGGACAAAAAACTTTGGCAGGCAATTAGATCTGCGGAGACTTTAGACCCGAAATCGTGTACTTACAACGTATTAACTGAGCTCGTGGTCGCAACACAGGAATTTGATGCAATTGTGCAAGAACTAGTTAATCTCTATGATCAAGATAAATATGGAGGCGAAGCCCCTCTGGTGTCCGAGAACGCGAGCTTAGCATATGCACACAAATTAATAGCAGAAATGAAGAATGTCCAGAAATCTGACAAATCGTCAGAAACAATGTCCGTTTGGTCTCGTAACTCGCGTCGCAGTGGCGCGTTGCGCGCCTCCACGTCCTCTAGCGCGGTGAGAATGAGAGCAGCAGGAGAAGCAGTGGCAGCTAAGCAGCAAGATGAATACGAACGCTTAATAACCGAGAAGGAGAACGAAATCAAACAACGCGAGGAGGAGGAAGATAAGCGTCGACAACAAGCTCGCGCGCAGCACGCGAGCACGCAGCACGCTTTCATTTCCGCCAATAAAAGGGTCATTGCTGAAAGCAATCCACGAGTCCATGGTAGAGGGGGATTAAGTAATCCCTTAGAACTTCCTGATATGAACATTACAGAATTTAGAGAAAGAACCAAAGCATTGGTTTACACCAACTTTCCACCAACGGATATATACAGCTCTACCCCCATGGACACACACACACCCCGGAGTCACACACACCCCTGAGGCTGGTCACACCTTTAGAGAGGGACATACCTCCAAAGCTGGACACACCCCAAATTCGTATACAGCCCTGAGGATAGACATACCCCTGAAGGCAGACACACCCCTTCAAATGGACACATCCCTGGGAAGGGACACACCTCAGCTGACACCCCGGAAACAAGAGTCGTCCGCGGAAACACGCAGCCAGCGGTCTTACCAAATGAATCTTCCAATGGTGTGGAGCAGTCTGCACATGCACGACACGCTTTGGGTTACCCACATCCGAGATTCACATTTACACAGCCAGTCATATTTTCAACCCCCAAAGAAGTGTTTACAAGCATCCCCCTAGACACGCTCCCTGCATCAAATCAACATTTCGTCGCAAGCCTAGCCAAATAGAGCCTGTCTAAATGCTACCCTGACGTGTTCAATGGAGATGTTGCCATGTTCCACTCGTGGAAGAGATCCTTCAAGGCGATGGTGAGGGACGCAGACATTGCACCCGAGCAAAAACTCAATTATCTCGGGAGTTTTACAAGCGCTAATCCCCAACAACTAGTAGATAATTACAGGAAGAGACAGGGAGACAGCCCTGCCAACACCATAGCAGATCTCTGGGCAGAATTACAAAGGCGCTTAGGAAATACGGCAGCCCTGACTCGGGTTCTTATAGAACGGCTTTGCACAGTTATTTACTGTAGCTAGCTTCGGCGAGAGCGAAAATGCTAAGCTCCAAAAATTAGCCGACTTATGCGCAGATGTCGACTGTCAAATGAAACTCTCACCAGGCTTAGCCTGCTTGAACTATCCAATCGCAATACACCCCCATCGTAGATAGGTTTCCAGCTGGCTCGAGAACCAAATGGGAAAAGGTAATAGTGCGCTACGCAGGTGATCACAACGATGCCTATCCCACGTTTCGCGAATTTTTAAAGATGGTCCAGAGCCAGGCGAGGAAAAGAAATCACCCGAATGTGACCACAGGAGTTCCCACGGCGAATAGTCAAGCCCATAACTGCTATCGAGAGAAGAGCAAAGGGAAACCTTTCTCCAAAACTGGACTGGACATCCGACGAGTCTCAAAGACCCCGGTGGCTCCCGCCAATGAAAGGGTCCCAGCAAATGAGAACACAAGAACTTCTAAAGAGAAACGTTGCGTATTTCACAACAGAATGCAAAGCCTTCGCCAGTTTGACTTTCGGAGAGAGAGAAGAGTGGTCCTTCGAAGAGAGACTGTGTTTCCGTTGTTTTTCGCTGGATCACATAGCCAATGCATGTAAGGAGAAAATCAAGTGTAGCATCTGTGGTAGCGTACGGTACTTAGACCTCCTCCACTTGAATAGTGAAGGAAGAAGGAGAAGGCCAAAGAAAGAGAGATGCCTAAAGAGAGCGTAGAAAATCTTAGCTCCGAGTACACTTCGATGTGCAAAGACAGACAGGGCGGACTGTCTTGCAGCACGATAGTTCTGGTTGTTGTCTACAGCGACGATCGTCCTGACGAAGTCCATCGGGTTACCCTATCGTAGATGATCAGAGCAATGCCTCAATAATAACAACTGTTTTGGCAGACAAGCTAAACGCTAGGGGTCCTGAGTGGAAGTACTTCCTTTCAACTTGTGGAGGTGACAAGGAGGTCAGATATGGTCGGAGAGTGACGGGACTGATCATAAGATCCATCCACGGAAGAACATCGAAACTACCCACCCTTATAGAGTGCGACAACGTTGCACAAGATAAGGAGGGGATACCAACCCTGGAGATCGCGAGACAGTGTCCCTATCTTCAAGGCATTGCTGAAGAGATCCCTCCCCTCGACAAAGGAGCGAAGGTCCAGCTATTAATTGGCAGAGACGCACCAGAACTTCTAAAAGAAGAGCATTTAAGAACGGTCAGAACGGAGCACCGTGGGCTCAAAAAATAGTGTTGGGGTGGACCATATCTGGCCAGACGTGTCTAGATCTCACCGACGGATCAATTCATGTCCAAGCAAAGAGAACCTGCCTGGTGACATATGAAGAGCCTAACATGCCTTTGACCAAAGACCTAATCACCTATAGTCGGCCAGCACATACAGCCCACACCGAAACAAACACGGAGGAAGAATACGAGATCGTCCGATGTCCCAATAAGTTTGACTGCCGAGAAAGTTACATTGAACACAGTGATGACAACAGTTAAGCCACAGGAGTCCAGCACACTGGAAGTACAAAGGTTCAAGAGGTTTTCATCGTGGTCCTACCTGAGGCGCGTCATTGCTGTCCTGGTCCTCAAGGTGAGGCTGTTCAAGCGGAGAAAGACTGATATTAAGGGATATTAAGGATCCACAGCATAAGCCCGAGCAACGCCTGTCTCCCGAAGTGCTCAATTAGGCCACCAACACCATCATCAAAGCAGTTCAGAAAGAAGCTTTCAAGGAGGAGTTTGGCGTGATCACACATGTCACCCCTGGAAACGACAACGACCGTGTCAGCGTTAAAGCGAGAAAGAAGATATTAAAGAAGTCAAGTCTATACCGACTAGAACCCTATGTTGACGACGACAGGATACTGAGAGGTGGCGGTCGCCTTCGTCACCCTAATCTGAGTTTTAAGGAGAAGCATCCAGTGCTCTTACCCAAGAGGCACCATGTGTCGAAGCTGCTATTACAACATTATCATGAAGAAGTGCCCACCACCAAAGGCGCCAAATCACCCACGGAGCCTTATGCAATGCTGGATATTGACTCGTAGGCGGTCACACGGCTGTAGCAAGTCTGATTGGCCGGTGTGTGACATGCAAGAAACTACGAGGTCCCATGCTAAAACATCGGATGGCAGACCCGCCCCCAGACAGAGCAGAGGTAGGAACCCCCTTCAGCAGCGTAGGATTCGACGTGTTTCAGCCGTGGACAGTGCAAACTAGGAAGACTAGAGGAGGAGTAGCAAACAGAAAGCGCTAGGGACTTGTTTTCACATGCTTGGAGAGCAGAGCGATTCATATTGAGCTCCTGGAGACTATGGACGCTAGTTCCTTTTCATGTGCCAGGCGCTTCTTCTCTCTAAGAGGGCCTGCTTTGCGTTTGAGATGTGGCCGGGGCAGCAACTTTGTGGGCGCGAAGTCTGAGGTGAAGGAAGCCTTAGAGGAAATGGACAAGGAATCACTGAAAAAGTACCTCTCGGAGCAAGGTTGTGAATGGCTTTTTAACCCGCCCCACGCATCCCATTTCGGCGTCGCCTGGGAACGCCAAATAGTCCAGGCATTTTATCGGCAAAAGTCGGTTAACCTGTTACTAATTGCAAAAGAAGGTTTTTTAACGGTTTTGGGTCCAGGGACATGTCCTCTATAACATATCAAAAGTCTCCGAAAATCTGAGAGGGGGAAGTTGACGAAAAACGAGTTTTGTTAGAGCCCTACACTGTGCAGCATGGAAACGAGACTGCGTGTACTGTCTGTTGTGTCGCTTCAGTTTAAAGCCACGTGCAGCCTGGGCTACCAAAGACGGAGAGAATTTCTTGTGTTTCCTCCCTAGGTAAGTCCATTTATATATCGATTAAATAAAATAATTGTTCCGTATAAGATTCTTAAATCAGCAAAAACACGCAAAGCCTGTAGAAAATGTCCACGATGTTTGGCTATTTGAGTGAAGTATTTAGCGAAGAATTGTGTCTTCCACTAGCGAAGTTAGAATTTAAAAGGGAAAATTTTACACTGAAAGAAACAGCAATGGCATGTTTTAAGGTTTTTCAATTCAAGAAAAATTCATTTGACTTGAGTAGTGGCTTCCAAAATGAATTTCACCTCGGTGAAAAACCCATCTTGCACTCACTGCTTCGTGCTTGGTGTGATATTCTTGTTTTGCCACAAACTTACCTCATTCGTCAGTTCCTCTACCTTCCTTTACAACTTAAAGAAAATTGTCCAGGAATCGCTCCAAACTGTATGACATTGGCGAAAATTTTCGCAAAAGTGCCCAAATTTTCCATTTTAATTTGGTTTAATTTGAAAACGTTTTAGTCAAGGGAAAATCCCCTCAAATATGCTGACGGAATTTCATTTATTATTAAACTCTGAGTTTGGAAAGTAAAAAGAAAATTACGCGATTGAAGATATCTTAACTATACAAAAAAGGAAGGATAATTTAAAAATCACTGAGTGAAACCCTTCCTAAAAATGTCATTTATGCGAACGATTAAAGGGCTTTGAACACAGATCAAATTGAACACAGATCAAATTTATTTCTCATTGAAGACACAATTTCGGCGAGAAGAAAACCAAACTTTTTCAAAAAACAATCAAAAAAGCCAGTTAAATCTCATTTGTGCCCTCATCGTTGGCTTTTTGTAGTTAACAAGTTTCGATTTGCCTATAATTTCAGGCAAAGATTTCCAACATGGATAAAACAGTGAATTGTGTTATTTGTAATAAGAGTCTCGATGGCGAGGACGACGTCGTAACTCTTAGAGAAAAGGGAAGCGAAGGGACAAATCGGGTGAGCGTAGAGAGGAATGATACCATTACTATGGTCCCTGGCCAGCAGGGGCATCAGAACTGCCGGAGAGAGTACTGTTTTCATAGCAACATCGAGCGAGCTAAAAAAGTTGTTTCTTCTGAAACAACTAGTGGTCGTTGCTACCTAACTCGCAAAGCAGAACAAGGTTTCTTCTTCAGGACTGATTGTTTCTTTTGTGGCACCAAAGTTGAATTCGGGTCAAATTCGAAGAGAAAAAGATTGGGGGAAGCATTCAGGGTTACGACAATTGAAACAGAAGACACGATATTGAAAATTTGTTCGGAAAGGAACGACGGAGTGGTCGAGTGGTCGGAAACGATAAGAGCTAGCCTTATGAATGTGCACGATCTGCCTGCAGCTGACGCGGTTTACCACCAAACCTGCAATGTGTACTTCCGCACAAAGAGGCAATTACCTCCAGTTTATAACGCGGACGAGCTGCCTGCCGTAAAAAAGAGGAAAGTCGGTCGTCCCCAAAATGAAGAAAAAAAACAGGCTTTTGTAAAAGTTACGAAGTTTCTTGAAGAGAATGAAGACGAGCAGATAACAGTAAGTGATCTAGTGGAGAAAATGAAAGAATATTTGAGTGATACAGAGAGCGAAGCTTACGGACGGCTGCACATGAAAACCAAACTTTTGGCATACTTCACTTTCAACGTTTCTGGAGGTCCTTGTCTCCAAGAAAAATAACTTACTGAAGGTAGCGTCAATCGGGCAGGCTATTGTCCAAGCTGCGCGGCCACGAGTAGTTATCGCAATTTTACAGATCGGGCTTGCAGTTCAATTGCACCATAACTTCGCCTCGCGCTTCCTTATTGACACCTTGCATCACCACAGATTTTGTTCATCATACCAGGAAGTACAAATGTTCTATCAGAATGCGGCGCTTGGCCAAGGAACTAATATACTTTCTTTTAATGGCGAGTTTGTCCAGTACGCGGCCGACAATGTTGACCACAACACCAGGACTCTCGACGGGCATGACACGTTCCACGGTATGGGCATGATTGCAGTCGTAACACCTGGCACCAAACACAGTCGTAACGTCGCTCGACACAAAGTTACTCCAGAAGAAATCTCGACAACTGGAAGGGTAGAAATACATCCATGTTGGCCCCGACAGGTGAACATGGAGATCAAATATAAAGACTCGGTTCTTGTAAGAGCGGAAGACCCTACTGCTAACCTCGACATCCCGTGGAAGACGTCACTACTGTTTGGCACCCCACGCTCATCTTGGAGCGGCTTGATGCAGTCTGTTCACCAAGGAAGACACCAGGACAAGTCATCTGTTTTGTTCCTTCCTACGATCGATATGAATCCCAGCGATGTTACATGTGTCTCTTCCACCCTGCACTTTGTATCTGAGCATGCCAAGCAACATGGTATTGCAAATCCCATCGTCACGTTTGATCAGCCACTGTGGTTAAAGGCCTTTAACATAATACAGACGGAACCAGCTATCAGTGAATTGCGCAAAGTGATCGTCCGTCTAGGTGCCTTTCACGCAGAGATGAGCTTTCTTGGAAGTATTGGCCATCTGATGGCGGGGTCCGATTTACGAGAAGTGTTGGAACTGATATATGCGCCTAATGCTGTAGACCATATAATGACCGGAAAAGCTATTGCCCGTGCAGTGCGTGCGCACCTCATTGTCGACGCTCCTTTGAACGCGCTTCTGTATTCGGAAGCGCTGGAAGTACCTGTACTGCGTCCACAGCACACAGGTATGATGTTTCATGGAGTTACAATCTTTTATTTTTTCTATTAAGAGTTTCTGGTCTTTTTTCTAATTTCTTGAATTTTTCATTACTTTTATATCATAGTTTCTGTGGATACCATAAATCGTGACGAAAACGGGGAAGACGCGGCAATGGTATATAGAGACGCTGAGACTGAGCAGAGAGGTATTGTCTTTTTTCAAAATAATATGATACACTTATACATGTCACTCAAAGCAAACAACAATTACATGACTTTGTTCTACATTTTGTAATTTCAGATAATCAGTGTACTGTTGCGTCTGAATTAGCTGATGAGTTTGCCGTTTCAGCGATCGACTCCCCTCATGCACAGAGCGCATACAGCAGTAAGCATTTAAAGGTAATAAGTTTACGCCACAAAGTGATGGTTTAACAAAAAATGTATTAACATGTTTTAAAACAATATTGCAGGCCACCAGCGTCGCTTGGAGACGATGCCAGAAGACATTCACTCGCAGACTGGAATTCAAAAACTTGAAGAGGCACGTGCACTGTTTGATAAGTTGATAAAAAAGAAAGTCTCAGCTGAAGAAGCAAGCACAGCAGAGGTTCTTGATAACATTGAAGAATGCGTAGGCAGAAAGCAACACCTCCTCGCCGAGAGAAGCCGCACAGCAGCTCTGTGGATTCAGTACCTAGAAATGGTAGACATATTGGGCTCCTTTATTAGAGCAGAGCGCACAGCGAATTAGGAACTTCACCTCACGGCATTGATCAGAATGCTGCCCTATCTCGCTGCGTCAGCCCACAACTTATACGTGAAGCGCGCTAGACTATACCTACAGTCGATGACAGACCTCCGTACGGACCACCCGGATGTCTACCGAGACTTCTTGTTGGGTCTTCACGTGGCAAGAAGAATTGATCTATTTTGGGCTGGATTATCGATAGACTTAGTCATCGAACAGGTTCTTATGAGAAGTCTGAAGAGCAGTGGAGGCTTTACAAGAGGGAGGGGCCTAACGGAACAGCAACGTCTTATCTGGCTGTTATCTATGCCTGCCTGTGCCGAAACGAAGCACACCATGCAAGAGCTGACGGGAGTTCAGTTTAACTCTCGCGAACAGAACAAAGATATGTCCAAGGCAAGACAGACAAGAGACATGAAAGACACAGTGACCATCCTCAGTGGTCTGGCTACCCACAACCCTTTCTCTCTCGACGGAGACAGTAACCTAAGGAACATCATGAATAGTGTAAACGCCGATAACAATGTCAACGCTGACACAGCCAAGAGCGTCGGGGAGAAGATCCTGTCGTCGATGAATGGGACGTTAGTCACAGATTACTCATTCAAACGAAGTGCC
>Ga0126336_10002145_pt1 | contig 11062 bp, 4 predicted proteins | sample SidCmetagenome_FD_92530 | JGI IMG/M metagenome (GOLD analysis project Ga0126336, IMG submission 92530) | Coral microbial communities from El Islote,Puerto Morelos, Mexico - Siderastrea C C metagenome | ecosystem: Host-associated > Invertebrates > Cnidaria > Coral | place: El Islote,Puerto...
CTAGCACCTTCGTTCTTGCTTTCAGCGAAGCGGTTTTTATGCCATTAAATCGCCAGTAGTTTTCTAAACCAACTTTCATGAAAATTCTGGCGAATAAACGCTAAACGAACGCACATTACCGGCGAGTATTGTTTTGACCGAGCGGAGGTCTGGGGCAAGTGACCACGACGACAAAAAAAAAACGGGTATTACTAGACCCCGTCCTGACGGCGGGTAATAATTAAAAAACCGATGGTTAAGTGCTATTCAGAGACTGACTCAAGTTTAAATCTTTGGAGTATTTTTTAATAAGAATCACTGACAAGAGAAAAAAGGCGACGAGCTGTGAAGTCCCTGATCAAAATAAGACGGAAGATAATTCAGATAAACAACGATTTTAGTATGGTATATGGATTGTCAGGCGATTCAGAAAAGTACTTTGGCTTTGTAATTGACCAATTTTCCAAGCTTGTGAGTACTGTATAAACGACACTTGTGATTTGACTAGCCAGTCAGTAACCGTCGCAAAATTTGTATGGAATTCTTTATTCAAATCTCCCTGCACTATTCAAAGTTTGTTTGGAATTATCAAGTGATTTAAAAAGCAGTTTGGTTCTGTAGTTAAAGAAGTTCCGAGCTAAGGCATAGTTTAACATCGCTAGCTCGGTCGCTCGCGTGCAGCCATTCAGCTCAGTGAAGCTTTCGAATGCGATTTAAAAAAAGTAAATACCCGGAAGTACATAATTAAAGCGGTTCAGAGAGCTCAGATTCTAATCTGACTAAAATGTCAGTGATATTAACACAAAAACGACTAAAAAGAGATTATGTTGATGAATCTACTATAAAAATCTCTGAGCTGCCAGAAGTGTGGACTGCCGGGCATTTAGCTTTTTCAAACCTTTGCCGGTTGCCGGGTGTGTAGACATGGTTCCTGACATAAGGCAGACGCCCGGTACGCTGGTTTCGGAGAATTATTCCGATTTGAGATAGGGTCTAACCCTATAAACATTAAGAGCTTCCTTCCTCTGTATGGAGGTAGCAGGTGATTCAAAGCTGCCGAGGTTTCGGGAGGCAAATTTACCAGCAGCGTAAACAACATACACGTCATTAGTAACACTGATGTCGCTATCAGTAGTGGCGTGACAGCTCGGGTCATCTCGCGATAAAGCTAGCGGTTCTATAGTATGCCCAAGCTCAGAAAAGTCGTCAATTACAAAATTAAATTGTTACGTTTATTTGAATCGCTTGGTAATTGCAAACAAACCAGGAGGACTGGATGAGAAATTCCGTCGAAATTCTGTGCGAGTTTCTGACTGGTGGGTCAGATCACAAATATGTTCCGTGGACATAGCGATATTATGGTTTGCACAAGTTCGAAAAATTAGTCAATTACAGATCCAAAATGCGTTTCTGAGTCGCTTGGCAATTCTAAAAATACATCTAATGATTCCAAGACGTTTGAATAAGGCTTTCCGTCAAAATCCTTTGAAATTTCGGACTGCCGGGCATTTAGTCTTGAAAGATCCGTGTCCGGCTGCTCGGCAACCAGACACTGCCTTATTTTAAGACGCCATTTTGAAAAAGGGGCTACCTCCTCACAGGGATTTAATAAAGTCCGTTTGAGCCGAAATTCGTTTTTAACCTATCAATCTGCATAACATGTTTCTGCTGTGTCGTTCCGGCGTGTTGTTGGCCTTATCAAGCCATCTCAATGTCTTGTGGTTCCCTCTCAACATGGACTCCTGGTGCAGAGCCACTTGAACTGCAGCACGCCATTCCCTTCATCTTCTCTCTGAATCGTTGGTTAATCAGAGCATATGCAAACGGACTGACTGCGGAATTGAACATGACCATTGTGTGTGCAGTGGGAATTGCAAAAGGATTAAGCTTGTACGAACCAACATCCTCTAAGACATGGAGTATTAAGTCCGTGCCCTAGCAGATTACAAAGATGGCATTGATAGTCACAAGTATCAAAGTGACTCTCTTCCATGCCTTCAACACACCCTGTGTACAGAGTGAAGTAATCACAAAGAGATATCACAATTTCGAGGGGGGAGGAAGGAAGAATGTTATTCGCACAGGGAGACATTGCTACTGGGTGACGCTCACACGCTATTGTTTCCTAGCCTTGAATAAAATGAATAAAAATTGAACGGGGGAACATCAGGGAGGTTGATGGGATGAGATCTTGTTCTGTTTTGACTTAGGAGGTTTAGTGCTTAGACAGTAGTTTGTTTCACTTGTTTGACATGTATCACTCTGTACTTGCTTTGGGATCAATAATGCCTTCCGTTATCTTAGGATATTTCACAAATTATCACCCAAATACAAGAACATTGAAAGAACGATTTTATGACATGCACCCTGCACCCACCTAATCCCACCCTCTTTCCAAACCAGTGTTGGAATAGACTTAAACGGAGGATTTCTCCGTTACCTCATACCTGCTGTTGGTATGTGAGCTCAAAAACGTTATTATGCTTGACCATAAAGTGTACACTACTCTGGAGTACAACCCAGCCATCAGCATAAAGGAAAGAACAGCAAAGGCATTCCACGTCGAAACATAAGCCTTCTTCATCCACAGCTTAGGCCATTTGTAATTACAATAGTTGGAATTGATTTCCTTCACAAATTTATCCAGCGCAAAGTAATCAGGTAAATTGATAATCGAAGAGAAGATCCAAGGACAAGGAATGATTATCTGGAGAAAAGAAAATATGTAGACCTCGAGAGTCCATTTGCACATGCACAGCAAATAATAGGCAAGCCTTATGTGGACGAACGGTAAGCGCCAAAGACCCAACTTATGATTGTGAAGAGGAAAACTATCAAATTGTAGAGAGGAATCAAGGGATTGTGCAGTGGAATCCCGGGATTATCATGTAATGAGCATTTAGCATGAACAAGAAGCCAATAAGTTGAGTAAGTAGGGATATTTAGAGGGTGGACAAAAATGTAAAACATGTTATCGAGGGATTTGGAGAACAGCAGGAGACCCGAGGAGGTTTAATTAAATTCATTAACTTCAGGTTACTTCTTTAGAAAAACAGACACAAATTTTGAGGGCGGGGCAGAGGGAGGGAGGGGAGTCAACTTTAAAACATTGGGAACTCCTGCGCGCGAGCGCAAATGTATGTTCATGAAAAGGGCAGTTGCTGATACGAGTCGTCTTGAGCGATTATTTAACTTGGTTTTTTTAACTCTTTTTTAACCTGGGTTTGGTTTCGGGTAGCGGGCATGTTTGAGTGGGGCTGACCTTAAATCTAGAAACATTTAAGGACTAGGTGTTAGCCCAGTGACATACCTTAAGTTTTCCTGTGGTGAGTGTGCCTTTGTTTCTAAGGGGATATATTACGGTATAGTAGCGTTCCACGGCAATGGTAACCAGAGTGGCGAGCGAATAATTACCTCCAATCCACGACGACATTCCGTTTCTTAATATGCAAAAGACTTTACCGGTCGACCCTTCAGGGTGGGTAAAAATGTGGCTAAAAATCAACTCAGGTATAAGCAATGTCGAGTAGATTATGTCTGCCACTGCCAGATTCACAAGTAGATAATTTATGGAAGTCCTGCGAGATTAAGTGATCAATCTTAGATAAATAGTACACATAAAAATCCCTTTTAAATTAAAGTTCACTTACAATGACGTAGTATCGGACTGTTGCATACTTAGGTCGTTTGTTTTATCTGCTATTAAGATGGACTCCACTCTAAAACAAACACTTCGCATAAATATTAGGGAGGAGTTTAAGCAGCCACTGTTATTCATTTATCTTCTTTTACCCCTTTCCACCTTGTGTTTCTAATGTGCTATAGTTATCTGCTAATTTACTCTCTAAATTATCAGCATGATTATTAGTCATTAATTATTTTAACTAGAAATTTAGTGTACTAGGGCTATTTAAGTCTCCGTATCCATGTGTATACCTCATATCTCGATTTCTTTTTATCACAGCACAGACTAGAGAGTTGCCAACAATGCTCGCAATAATGAGTATTGATGTTACTGTTAAATAATAAAGTGTATATCGTTTGTCTCACGATGTAGTCACGTGAGTTGTAGATCGCGACCTTTCGGCTGCTTACTGCTAGTCTTCATCAGGCGATGAGGTCAACTGGTTGCGCGTCACCATATGAATCACGATGGTCGGCTATGATTGGTGCGTTTTGATCCTCATTGTTCAGCTGTGAAGTTGTTTCCCGAGAGGTCCGATTTGAAGTTGTTCCCTCGGTGGTTCGCTGATGTACCGGTCTCCTGTAGTGTTTCTTCATCGTTGATATCCACGCTTCAGGAATTTCAATTCCGTTGTCCCTGTTGTTATGGTAACATCAGATGTTTCTGCCATGATTGAAGGGTGTCAGTGTCTGTCACGTAACCTGAATAAAAACAAAACATGAGGACTGTTTTGTTTATTTTGAGTTGAAAGATTACCAAAAAGGCAAAAATCCCGTAATTAACTGTTCCAACTATCGCATACGTTTCTTTTGCAACTAAAAAGTGCCTTTATCGACAATCTTGATTTCACATCGGCCCGCATACGCTCTCATCAACTCTCACATGCTCTTGTCCTTTGTTATTAGCTCACATCAACTCTCATATTCGTTCATTAACTCTCGTGCGCTCTCGCCAACACTCACGCGTTGTCATCAACTCTCATGCGCCCTTATCGACTCTCAAGATCTTCCATCAATTATATCATGCGCTCTAACAACTCTCATGCGCTCGCGAAGACTCTGATCTCATGTGTCCTAATCTATTCTCATACCCTCTCATCAACTCTTATAAGCTCTCATAAATTCTCACATACTCATTAACTCTCCTGCGGTCTCGACCACTCTAACTGTGACGCAGGTGAACTTTCAACGTGAACTTTGGACTTTCTAGCGCCACAGCAGCAGTCCCTTTCCACTCCAGTCTACCTGGCCACTCTATCACAGACACGGATCTTATCCCACTTGAACTGCAACTTACACTCAGCGCATCCCTTCGAAAAGCACGAGAAGCTTACCTCACAGATAGAGGTAAAACTATATCACCAGTCGATATAAACCGACAGAATGAACATCGATTTTAATCTCGACATCCCTTTGCAACTTGCAATAATTAATTGCTCTCCCACAATCTTTCATCGACTCCTGTGCATTCCTCATCAACTCTCACTGATTAGTTGAGCTGTCATCAGCTTTCAATAATGTCCAAATTCTGCGAATTATTATTGACAAAGGTTATGAGTTCAGCTCACCTGCAACTCCTATTCTCTTTTGTGGACTCTCTCCTGCGCTCTCATCGACTTCCGTGCGCGCGCGCCTTCATCGACTTCAGTGCTCTCTTAACAACTCCATGCGATCCCATCGAGTTTCATACACTCTCAGTGACTTTCAGTTGCTAATGTCCATTGGCATTGACTCTTGTGCGATCTAACCAGCTTTTATGCACTATTTTTATTAATTCTCATGCACACTCATCTTTTTTCCTACCTTCTTGTCGACTTCCACGCACTTTTCGTTTCAACTATCCCCAGCTGTTGTCGACTATCTTTCTAGAATGATTTAGATTTAGACTCTGGAAAACTAATGAAAAACCCATTTTCGACCAAATTTTACTAAAAAAGGTAGAAATGCTACTTTTGTTGGCATTTTGTACTATTTCATCGAAAAACAGTGGGAGAAAAAACAAGCCAGTTATCCTGTAGTTACCACAATATCTGGTTGCAGCAGAAGCGCTTGTCAGTTTAATTTATACATATGAAAACGTAATCAGAAGCGACTTACGTGCCTTCTTTTTTACCTATCAGGCAAATTTCACTTGAACTGAAACTCCCAAGATACCTGAAAGCGCTGGTGCCTGTTTTAGTTATGGCGAACGAAGAATATGCCAGGAATATTTCTAAACGCGAAACACAATTCTTATGTGATCAAAGCCTGCGTGTTCGATGTTGCGTGCTAACTAATAGAAGAGATTGATGGTGTTGATGTCAGATGAATTACAATACAATTTTATCTTTGGGTAGACCAAATTAATAATAAAAGGAAAATATTTTTAGCATAGACTCCGTAGGAAACGAGTTTAAGCTTTCATAATTACAGAATAATGACAATTTTCATTGAAAACGCCAGATGGTATCTTGTGGCTTCTTTTGGTAACGTCATCAAAGATGTTGGCCTTTTGTTGATTTTTCTTTCTTCTGGTATGGCATTTTTGTTGTTGTTTTTGTTGTTGTTGTTGTTGTTGTTGTTTTGCACACTTGTTTTCCTCATGATAATTTAGATTTGTCCATAGTATTACTTTTATTACAGTGTTGTATTTTGTAGGTGTAGGTTCTGTCATGGCCACCAAAAATAACATATCTTGCGCATTGAGATTTTTTTAAATGCCACACGACCAACTTTTATTTATTTCTTCGAGTGTAAAAGAAGTGTTCCTTTGGTTTACAGGCATGTTATTGTTCTTTTACAGCCTAAAGACTATTTAGTTGTAATAAAGGAAGACATCGAAGAGCATTTTAAAAGAAATATTAACGCAAGAACATGACGTTTCGTCGTCATCCTGTCGCCACTATCAAATGCAAATTATTAACTCTATTTAACGTGGGGGGAACACATTGTACCCGCGCTGATTTTAACGAATTATAACTTGTAAACGGCTTGACGAATAATCGCCAAATCTCGTGAACTTTATCAGTAAAATTTTGCTGTGTCAATGGCGTGACTATGATGATTGAAGCTCCCATAGTGACCGTCTGCTCAGGGACATTCTGACTATTTTCTGTTTTTTTTTTCAGGTTTTTTTTTCAGTTTTTTCCCCTTCGTTTGTAAGAAGATAATAATACTTTAATCGACACGTTATAAACCCAATCTGTTAAGCTAATGACGTGCTCAAAACGTGACAAGGTTCATCACAAGAGCGCCCAGAACGCAAAAAAAGCCCAGGCAAAATAGGGTTCAAGTTTTGAGTTAGAATATATAGCACTTGAATTGTGAAAAAGAAAATGAATAGTGTTAGTTAATTAGAACAATGCCAGCTAATTAAACAGTTTCGCGCGGATGGAGTTTGCTTGCGTGTTTAATAATCTGTATTTGATAATGGCGATAGGATGACGCCGAAATGTCATGTGTTTCAGATGCGATAGCAATTTTTTTGCGGTATGAGATATTTCACTTGAGTAAATGATATCTGCCACTGCAAGGTTCACAATAAGATCATTTATGAAAATCTTGCGAGGTTAAGTGATCAATCTAAATTGAAAAGTACGTATGTAGAAGAACATAAAAGGTACGGTCAAATCCACGAATAAATTTATTTGCAGCAGGCGCATATAGTGTATAGCCATCTTGAAGTAAGCGTAGAAAAAAATGACACACACCTGTTCTTTTCTACCACAGTTCTTTTCTATCATCCAAACCTCTTTTGAAGGCCAATGTACACATTACTAATTTCTCGGCCCGACAGCATCGGAGCGCGAATCGTACGTGTGTGTGGCACCCAATTCACAGCCGATTTATTAAATGAAAATCGGCCCCATTCAGAAAATATATTGCAGTGCAACACATTTTTTAACAAGTTGGGCCGACATTCTCAAAAAGAAGCCGCCATGTCAGTCAAAATTCAGAGAATTGAGTGTCAAAATCCACGTATGATTTACACTCCAATTCTGTCTGGCCGTAAATCGTACAGTATAAACCAGTCTTGAGTCTTTTTTGTATGCTCCATTACGCAATAAGCTCTACATTTGAATTCAGTTACATGTTTTGTACCTCCAAAATGGCCACCACGAAACTTTGTATTCATGTTAACTATTCGTTTAAGTTCAGACTATGAATGGAAAGCAATCACGATTGAGACGTATTTCTTGATTTTTACATTAAAAATAAACTGTAGACATAAATATGCAAGTGTACTTTGCATAAATTATAGGCTGATGCCTATCTCTTTGTAACCTACGTCATAATTACTGTGCATTAGTTGCAAGTTTGGCAGATTTCATTTAAACAAGGAGACAATGTGCACCAAACCCTCTGCTCAATTTTGACAATCAAATTACTGTTTGGTCTCATTTTATAACAGCGACGAAGCCAGAATAACATCCTAATAATGAGTCTGTCAAAGGTTCCTTAGCAACAGACAACTGACTTTCTTTATCATGCTATGCTTTTGCAATACTGTAATGATTTATAGTTATGTAAATAAAGCGTGTACTTTCTGCTGTTGTTGCAAAGCTTGAACGTCATCTACACGTAATCAAAGTTTTTCCAATACAATTTGTACGCATACCCTCGGCAGTTTCTGTAGCATGGTCAAAATGTAGAAAGCCAAGTTGCTTTTTTTAAAGAAAAAATTGAATGCCTCCTTCTCTCCATCTTCTGTACCAGATACTTGTGAAATTAAAGACTACATGAACATGCATCCACCTAAAGAGTTCTAAGAACTGCTAAAACAGGAAATAGTACTGACATTGAATCTCAGATGTAAAATCTTTAACGAGACCGCTAACTTTATTGAATCAACTGCGGAAGGAGAGATTAACAAAATCCGAGGGGAATTCAGCTCTAAATTGTCGTGGCAGACGGCTTGGTTGTGTTGTTTCCCAGCTCGATTCTGGTTCCCTCGCAGGATGAACCCTCAATGTGGACGAAGTTAAAAGGCAGCGTATCATTCCTTTGATCTTCTCTCTTAATCGTTGGTTTATCAAAGTATACGCGAATGGATTGACTGTGGCATTAAACATGACCATTGTGTGAGCTACTGGGATTGCAATAGGACTGATCTTGTAGGAGCAGACGTCCTTTAAGAGGTGCAGTGTTGTATCTGTGGCCCAGCAGATTACAAAGACGACGCTGATGGTCACAACCATCAAGGTGACTCTCTTCCGTGTTTTCAACACACCCTGTGTAAAAGTATATCCATTAGAATGGCTGTATTTCGCAAACATTTTCATAGAAAAGGTTTAAAATTCCTCCGAGCTTAGAGTAAATAAAATTGCGCACATTAAAGTGTGCCCCTGTGGTATTAGGAGGATTCCTTTTGAACTTTGGAAGAAAATTCATGTTCATACAATGTTGTAGGCTAAATGTTCGCGCTTTTTGGCCGTAAACCACATGGGATATGTTGCCTATGTTGCTTAAAGTGGTACTACGATAAGGAAAATCACTTTTAGTTTTCTGCAGATTTCGAAACCATGTTAACCAAACACTCCCCAAGAAAAATTTCAAGCGAAAATTTTGAGGAGACTGTTTATAAACTGCAATTTCCGAGTTAATGGTCCGCCATGATTACACCAGAAAGGACACAATGACGTCATTTACTAACGAGCTTTAGTATGCAGGGTGTAAACACAGCTCGTTAATTATTCGAGTTTGAGAGTTTGTGGCTTATTTATTATGCAGCACGGGAGTTTGAGCTTTCAGACTAGAGTAATGTAGAGTAATGTGCATTACTTATTACATGCAGGATTGCTCCGTTTACTCATACCTGTTGTTGATATGTAAGTTCGCCGTCGACATTACGTTTGAACCACAACGCATAGACGACTAAGAAGTATAACGCAGCCATTAGTGTAAAGGAAATAACAACAAGGCCAGACCAGGTTATAAAGTAAGCTTTGGGCATGCAATCAGACCACGTATAAATGCAGGAATTGCGATCGAATTCTGTGCGAAATTCCGGGAAATTGAGAATCAATGAGAGGACCCAAGAACCTGGAATAATTATCTGAAAGACAAATGCATGTAAATGACTTTTCCTGTGATCTTCATGGTAACTTCACAAGTTAGAATGATAGAGAAGAAAAAAATCAATCATAAATATTTTAGGGGGATTATTGTCATAAGACTCTAGCTTAGGGACATACCTTTAGTTTGCGCGTGGTCAGATTTCTGCGGTTACCATAGGGATATATCACGGAATAATAGCGCTCCGTGGCGATGGAAACCAAAGTGATGACGGAGGAACTCCCTCCGATCCATGCAAATGTTCCGTCTGTCAAAAATGTACATAAAATTCGTCCGGTCACCCCTCCGGTTGCCTGAAACCAAGGCTTACGATGTTCTTCGGCAAGTAGAACGCAGCGAAAATGATATCTGATGCTGCCAGGTTTATGAGTAGATAATTTATTGGCGTCCTGTGGGTTAAGCGAAGCTTAGTATAATGAAGCAAACTAACCCTTTCAGGAACTTTTATCTGAGAACAATTCGTGCGAATAATACATGTACAAGGAACAAGCAATTCAGTATTTGTCCAGCTGCCAATTATGAAACGCTAGTTTGGGCATCAAAGCTTCTATTTTTTTGCTGCCGCCTTTTTTTAATTCTCTTACCATGCATTACACATAAGAACTCTAGACTTTTATTCAAGCAAGAGTTGAACGAACACTTTACGTGTTGAACAATCTCTTTATAGCCTTTTTAAATTTTAATGTCACAGGACTCACACCACTGATAACAGCGCTCCTGCACAGAAAGGTTACCTTGTCAAAGTATTTGCCTTATTATTTTAAAAGGAAATAACAAGAAATAATGATCAAGAAAACAGACACATGGCTGAAATGGGTAAACACTGATCATGAGCCAAGGTAAGAAGATCTATTGGCCAGTCAAAATGTTGCTTAGATTCCATGCCTCTGCTCCGTACCCGATTACAGTAGGTAAACAACGTCAAAAACGTCACGAGAGTCTGAAAACATAATGAATTTAATTTTTACTTTTGTAAGTAAAAGTTCAGCTCTATGGCCTACTCATGAATATCAGTAAATGTATCTACATTTACTGAATTTCTGACTGCCAGTGGCAGACTGTTCCAGACCCTTGGTCCGGCGACGGCAAAAGCCCGGTCGCCAAATGTTTTGCACTTGGGACCAAGAGGAGGTGTTGATCGTCGCTACGCATTGCGTAGCGACCTGGAGGTTTGATGTGTAATAAATCAGTTATGTAAGACGGGGAGTAGCCATTGAGCGCCTTGTAAACTATCAACGCTATCTTGAATTTGATCCGGGAGGCAATAGGAAGCCAGTGGAGATGGAACAACGTTGGGGTGATGTGAGAATACCGTGGAAGAAGGCAGGTGATGCGAGCTGCGGCA
>Ga0126336_10002146_pt1 | contig 11062 bp, 12 predicted proteins | sample SidCmetagenome_FD_92530 | JGI IMG/M metagenome (GOLD analysis project Ga0126336, IMG submission 92530) | Coral microbial communities from El Islote,Puerto Morelos, Mexico - Siderastrea C C metagenome | ecosystem: Host-associated > Invertebrates > Cnidaria > Coral | place: El Islote,Puerto...
AATATTTGGTCGTCCAGGGGGCTATCTCTCTACGGAAAAGTTACCATAATTAAAACTCTGCTCCTTCCAAAAATTGTATACCTATCCTCTGTGTTGCCTACACTCAAAAATATTATTAAAGAACTGAACCGTTTGATTTACAAGTTTTTATGGAACGGTAAAGATAAAGTGACCAGAGTATCTGTAATTAATAATTGTGAAGGTGGAGGTCTTAACATGGTTGATATTGAAAGCATGATTAAATCTCTCCGCCTCTCCTGGCTCAAAAGCATTTTTGGTCAAAACTCGGGAGCATAGAAAAATTACTTAAACTATCTCTTAAAAGAAACAGGTGGCTTGGCTCTTTTCATTTGTAACTACAACACTAAAGATCTCAATATTAATTCCCAGTTCTACTTAGAACTATTGGAATGGTGGTCTCAGTTTCGCGAAGACAATGCAGTTGACAACAGTTGGCAATACATTATTTGGAATAACCAGGAAATCAGAATCAATAATAAACCAGTATTTTATAAAACGTATTTTCGCTATGGAATCCAAACTACAAGAGACCTTCGATTTGACCTCAATAATATCGATTCTTACAAATTAGTTGAAAAACACTTAGAAAAGACCAGCTTTCTGGATTGGACTGGTTTGCGTCATTCAATTCCCCTTAACCTTCGAAATCCCAATCTAGATTACGTCTATCCATTCCAGTTCTAAAACCCATCTTTTAATTTGGTCAATGACCTTTTCGACGTAACCAAAAGGAAATCAAAAGATTACTATTCTCTGTTAATACTTAAGAAGGCACCTCTTCCTAATCTCGCGCAAAAATTAAAAAGTGACCTAAACTTATCAGACGAAGCATTGAAAAATGCTTTTTTACTCCCCCATTCTGCCACTTTTGAGCCATACGTAAAGGCTTTTCAGTAAAAAGTGTTGAATTCCATACTCTACACAAATTCAAAATTACATAAAATTGGTTACATTTCAGACAACTTGTGTTCTTTCTGCAAGCAGGAATCAGAAACATTGCAGCATTTCTTTTATGATTGTTCACACTCAAGCTCTTTTTGGAAAGATTTCGAGTCCTATTATAGATCTATTTATTTTATAAAGATATATTCATACATTGTAAGACTAAAACGGATATGCAATAATGTAATGTTTTTATGTGTAAGAGTGAGAGTGCGTTAATATTGTTACTGTGAGAGTGAGAGTGAGAATGAGAGTAAGTTAATGTTTGTTATTGTGAGAGTGAGAGTGAGTTATTGTTATTGAGTGTTAGAGTGAATTAATACGCTATGTATGTATGTAACTGTATATGTGAAATATGCAAATAAATTTAATTAAAAAAAGGCCATGATGATGATGTATATAACAATGATGCTAATATTGATGTCTGATTTCAATGCTCCTGATGCAGTTGTTGTTATCCACTTTGCTGCACCTCAGGCCCGGGGGGGGTACTCCCTATAATGGCCTATACGGGGAGACTCTGCCCGAAAGGGGTACCTTTTTCAGGCTTCAGGTATATTCAGGTAGGCATTTAGGTATTTAAAAGGGCCTTTACTTAAAATATTCCAAGTAGATAATAACTTCTGGTTAGCATCTTTTCTGGTAATACTGTTCTCCCCCAATATCGTTCATTACCTGCATTCCAAGGTTTAGAAAAGGAATGCAGTGTTCGTAAGTAGGTATGTGAAAGGGGTACCATTTTTCAATGGAAGGTATACGAAAGGGGTACCTTTTCGGTCAAAAATGGTAAATAAATGGGTAAGGGGTAGGACCTCGGGGCAGAGCCTCCCCGTATAAAACTTTGTTTATTACCACATGTTGATCACAACATCAGCTCTGTCAGAGACCATATTGTTTGTGTCTGTTTATTCCTGCTATTCATCACTGTTTGTCACTTCCCTGATCACTGAGAGTTACAATTATTTTGCTTTACCACTCTTTTTGACTGTTGGTGTCCCACAATCAGTGTTCAATCTAGAAATTAGTCAAAGTGGGTCATATGTCCCACGTGTCATTTTAATTTGGGTCATTTTAAAAATGTTCTGGGTCCTGAACAGTTGTGGTAGTTGCTGAAGCTGTTGGGTCGTGAAGTTTGCTTTGTAGTGATAGTTATTGAACTCTCTTCCCATCTTTCACTATCCTTCTCCGGTCCTTCTTCATCGTTCTCAGGAGGTTCAACGGCCGTTCTCTTTTCGATAAAAAATGTTAGCTTTTGTTGTCGTTTCATGTTAATTTTACAAAGAAGAACAACTGAACCGTGAATAACATCGATGGCCCAAGCAACGCTTGCAAAACGTCGTAATGCGGGCTGTAGTCTCTCTCGGAATTGCGTGGAACTTCTGACACAAAAAGTACTCGTAAGTGTGCGTTTTTACTTTTATGAATGCCCGCTACTTTGTAAGTACTTCTATGTGAGGTAACTTGTTTTCTTTCTTTTTTTGCGTCAGTATGACGCCACCGTAATTTCATTTTGCCCCTTGGAGTTCCAAAATGTATTGTAATTCATCAAGACATCATATGTTTGCATGGAATTCAAATGCCAAATACATTTTAAAACTTGCAATAAATATATTTTGAATTTTAACTTCAAAATATCTAATCAGTTAGATGTTTATTTTCTGTGTTCCAGCAGCTTTTGTGGTTAAAAGGTTGACACTCCAGAAGGGTCTGTGAGTTGCCCTGCTAGACATGCTATTTGCCAGCTAGGTCAAAACCATAACAGCAATCCAGCTGTTTGTGATCAAGACGTATTTCACTGTTCAAAGTGAACACGATCTTGACAGGCATACCCGTAAACCCTCTATTAAGCCTCCCTCCCAAATAGGCCCCTCTCTAATAAGCCCCCTTTTAGGAGCATGAAATTGTTAGAGCCCCCCGCCCCTTCTCTTTTTTATCTATGATACAAAACTAAAATTGTCATTGAAAATGCGTTTTGACGTACATAATTCGAAAATTGGAAGGTCGTTGGAAAGTCTAGTTTTTGGAAAAGTTGGGGAATCTTATCTTCCTCCTGTGATGCAATTGTGATGAAGGGTCTATGCGCCATGTAAGTATGCCATCATTTTACAAGTAAATCCTACTTTCGTTTTTGGAACTCAAGAGCCTACATAATACTAACTTCGGGTAAGAAATGATATTGAGGATATTGTTCAACAATAAGGAGATCTTGATCGAGGGAAAATGTTCTTTCTCAAAAGTTGGTTTCAGATCTATTCAAGATCTATTGAAGATCTTCTAAAGGATGACGGGCAACTGGTATCCTTCTAGGAGTTTCAACATTAATTTTAAATTTTTAAATAAATTGTTATTATTGTTTTTAATGTAGGGTAAGATTTAGTAGTTTTTATCAAGATTAGATTCTTGGTGATATTATTTTTATCTTTTTATTGTACTTTTATTGTGAAAACAGTGTTTTTATTGTAATTTTTATGACATCATTTTTTATTTTTTACCGTTTTCATTTTAATATTTCAGTTGTAAAGCGCATTTGATCATATTTATATGTTAATTTGCGCTCTCTAAGTATTAAATATTATTATTATTATTATTATTATTATTAAATGCAAAGTCAAATGACACTTTCTTCAGTATTTTCAAGTTGTTTATGCAATATCAAAAAACTTCTGGCAAATGCTCGGGGATTCAAAATCGATAAACAGCAAGTTGTAGCTTGTTGAACAGTTTTTAATCTTCCACCACTGTAAAAATAGATTTATTAAAATTGAAATGTAGGGACCGCTCTTTTATAGCAAGAACACCCCTCAAGAAACCAAAGCAGTTAGTAAGTAGCAACAGAAACTATCCTTAAATGTTTTCTTGTTGAAGGCTTTTTTTAAGCAATTGATGAAAATGTGGAAGGAAAACAAGATCAAAGAGTTTTATTTTCACCTCCTGAATAGAACAGTAGTATCCAAAACAGAACTGTGTTATCTGTTTTGGGGGGTTAATTACAAAAATCGTATGAAAAAAATTATGTAACTCCTGTATATCGATAATGCATTGTGTTTTAATGATGTAAAACAATGTATGTACCACTATATGTTAGTTTTGTTGGTACGCGAGTCAATGCAAAATAAAATTGTATTAAAAAAGGTGTATAAGTCATGCAGAAATATTGGATACAATTAATATAACTAAGGTGTCATTCTAAAATTTTACTTTGATCATTTCACCAAATTTACGCTTTTCTTTGCAGAAATACAACTTTTGTACATTGCAGGTACCTGAGAATCAAAGTGTGTCACTTATTCTATTTTTATCCCGCCTTTAAGACATCCATAAGAAGAAAGCAAAGGAAGGCGCAAGAAAGGAAAGCGAAAGCGTGTTGTAATGAAACGGTACAGGTACAACCAATGAAATTAGGACAGCTAAGGACACACGAAGAAACAAGTGCGTGTGAGGATTTCTGTCAGTCAAACCATTGTACCAGAAGCTATCCACGGAATCACGAAATATGACAAGACGTAGAGACAAATCTTGTACGTGCCAGTTCTGTGATAAGTGCTTTAGCCAGTGGTCAGATTGCAAGACACATGAACGAACTCAAACAGGAGAGAAACTGCATAAGTGCAAGTATTGTGATAAGTGCTTTAGCCACCCGTCACATTGCAGAACACATGAACGAACTCACACAGGAGACAAACCTCATAAGTGCCAGTATTGCAGTAAGTGTTTTAGTCAGTCGTCCAGTTGCAACATACATGAACGAACTCATACAGGGAAGAAACCTCATAAGTGCAACTATTGTGATAAGTGTTTCGGCGATCCGTCAAATCGCAGGAGACATGAACGAACTCATACAGGAGAAAAACTTTATGAGTGCAAGTATTGTGATAAGTGCTTTAGCAATCCGTCAGATGGCAAGAGACATGAACGAACTCACCCAGGGAAGAAACCTCATAAGTGCCAATATTGTGATAAGTGCTTCAGTATACTGTCAGATTGCAAGACTCATGAACGACTACACACAGGAGAAAAACCTCATAAGCGCAATTATTGTGGTAGGTGTTTCAGCGATCCGTCAAGTCGCAGGAGACACGAACGAGCTCGTACAGGAAAAAAACCTCATAAGTGCAAGTATTGTGATAAGTGCTTCAGCGATCCGTCACATCGCAAGACACATGAACGAACTCATACGGGAGAGAAACCTTTTAAGTGCAAGTATAATTGCGGTAAGTGGTTTAGGCAATCGTCAAATTGCAAAGTACATGAACAAAGACATACAGGAGAGAAACTTCACAAATGCAAGCTTTGTGGAAAGTCTTTTTACCAATTGGAGAATTTAAAGGAACATAAACAAGCTCACCTGTTGACCACATTCAGCTGCTGGATTTGTCAAGAGGAATTACGCATTCAGGTGGTTCTTTTAGAACGTTACGATAATCATATGGTATTGAGTGAGGGTAATTTTTTATGAGCTGTGAGAAGTAAACTTTAGCGGAGCTTTGTTTTGAAAGAATTTTCCTAAAGCTTGGCCACCGTGGTTTCGAAAACGTGTCTGCAAAACTGATACTTAGCTTGGATTAATGGCAATATGGTGTAAAATCGATGGACAATGTGCATTACATTTACGGCTTGATCTTTACGCATAAAGTCAATTTCCTCCAAATTTTGTTGCGTAAGAAAAACGGACATATTTTATCCTCGTTTTGATGCGTTGTTTTCTTGCTTTATCTGTGTTCATTTCTGCCATCAAATTGTTCCGTGGTTTTGTAGTTCTGGAGTCGAAGCTTATCTGAATGCATGTTTTCCTCTTGGAAGGCAAAAAGTAGGACTTGGGGTGTAAGTGTACAATGGATGTTGATAGATAACAAACTTCTTTAAATATTGTCCGTTAATTCTGTTTCTATCTTCTATCGCAAAAAAGTACAATATATGTATGTTTGAGTTACGTTTTCTATACTTTGTGATATAAGGTGTTTCCGTTGACATCAACACCGTTGGGTTTTGTTCAGATTCATCTTTTGCAGGTTTTACTGCAATTTATAACAAAGAAGACTTTTCTCCATACCTGCCATTAACTCTGTAATACTCTATACACTATTTGCATTGTTTAATACGTTATATATAATTAGATATTTTTGATGAGAATTATTCTTTATGTCAGGCCCTTACATTAAGATGATACTTGTATCATTTGCAATTGATATGTTTTTCTTGTTCATCATATCCTAAGAAGGAATTAAAATTTGGGCTTTGTGTTTTCATAGATCTTTTGAGTCAGCAGTATGTAGTGGTGTCTTCCTGGGTTGAAACAGAAGATTGGTTGGCAAGAGTGGCATCTATCTCAGGTCTTTGTTCACTGATCTACTGTCTAAACTCTGTGCTTAGCGTACAAGTTTACCGTTTCCTTAGTTTCTTTTCTCTCTGACCCTAGTCTACTGGGTAAAGGAGGTTTCCTTTAACAAAGGTTGTGGTATTTCATACACGATTCCTTAATCTCACTTCTTTTCGGAGCTTATTAAAACACCCGCCAAGGCAAGAAAGAATTACTAAAACACCCAAGTAAAGTCTAATATTAGAATCAATTGAAAGCCTTTCAGTGCGGATTTGAAATAGTGAAAAATAAGCCTTTTGACTGGTTCCTTGATTTGAGCATGCACCACTGTTTGACAAAGTTATCGTGAAATTCCCGGTCATGTCACTTCTGCCTCCCCCCACAGGCCTTTCGTAGGGACTCATGCAGAAGCGCGAGCGATTGGAAACGAGCAAAGCGCGAGTCATCATGGTTAAGAAAACGAAAAGCGAAGAGCGTCCTCCTTTCCCGTTCCCGCCTTCCTTTGTAAGCACATGTTCCCGCCAAAAAGGGAGGTCTGGTTTCTGAGTCTGATGTTACTTTGTTCATTCGGTATAGACCCAAGTTGCGTGTGAGTTTGAACTTGACAAATGCGAGTGTATGGCATCACAGATCATCAAACGTCCTTGCCAAATGGAGTCACAGGTAGACAGAAGTTTCCAACTTACGACTACGTAAAGCCAGGAGTTAACACCGACGTTTTGGACCGCAAAGGCAAACGCTTTTTTTAGTGAAGTCTTTCCAAAAAATCCCTTGTTTCTTTCTTCGGTCAATCAATCGGTTTGCGCTAACTGTACGACCCTACCTCAAAATGTCAGGATTTGGAAAGAGACCATAATAACTATTTAATTATACAGCTAACTAAATAATTTGTTAACAGTACGCTCCGTGCGATGCATGGAAGGGCTGTGGCTTAAAGTGGGACGGGGACTTGGGAACGGGGACGCGGGGACGCATGTTTGGGGACGTGGGACGCCCGGGGAAGCAAGATAGGGGACGCGTGGGGACGTGAGATTGGGGACGCAGGGACGTGAGATCGAGGACGTGAAAACGGGGACGTGGGGACGTGAAACTGGGGACGCGTGTTATATAGCAGAAGAGCGGAAAAACGTGATAATAAATAGATCGAAAAGGCTGATTTCTTCCAACGAAACGGCGCAAACATCGGCCATTTTTCTATCAACCGGCATAGACCTGCCAATGATAAATACCTTTCTTTCCAGACTTCTTGAGAGTTTAAACTGTGTTCACTGAGATTTTCTTCCCTCCTAACCAAAAGCGTGCAAGTATGTATTATCCGTGATTGGCAGGTCTATGCGGACTAATAGGAAAATAGCCAATGTTTGCGCCGTTTCGTTGGAAGAAATCAGCTTTTTTGAGCTATTAATAGTCACTTTTTTCCGCTTTTCTGCTATGCAACACACCTCCCCGATCTCACGTCCCCGATCTCACGTCCCTGCGTCCCCAATCTCACGTCCCCACGCGTCCCCTGTCTTGCGTCCCCGCGTCCCACGTCCCCGTCCCACTTTTAGCCACACTCGTATTGAGGATTATCAGCCGGTGTGGTCAGCAAAAAATAATAATAAATAACAACAAAAGCAACAACGGAAACAAAAACAAACCTTAAATAACTACTTGGTGGGTGACTTTAGACACCAAGACGTTGATTCGGAATTGAGCAGGATCAGCAGATAGAGTGAAGACATCCGGAGGCAGGGAGTTCCACTGAACTATAGTTCTAGGATAAAAAGATAGTCTGTGAGAAGTAGTAGAGGTGGAAATCGGGATGAAGGAGTGATCATGGACATGTTTACTTCTGCAGGTTGGTGAACGCAACCTGTCGCCTGGATTCACTTCAACTAAATCGTTAGTGATCCTCTACAACATGGTCAGGCGAGCGTGGACTCTTCTCTGCTCTAAGGTTCTCCAGTTGAGCTCATTAAGCATCTCTGTCACGCTTGCTGGTTGCTGATATCTGCGCAGTGCCCATCTGGCGGCCAGTCGCTGCACCATTTCCAAGTTATAGGAACCACTATTTTCCACACCTTTACGAGGGTCCCAAACAGTACTACAGTATTCCAACTGGGGGCGTAGTATTGATGCATATGCCTTAGCTTTTAAAGTAGGTTGCTTCGTGATACCTGTTTTGTTACCGGGGTGATGTCGAACCGGTGTGACTCGTTTCGACATCAGATTTTGAACCAGCGTCATGTAACCAAATACAGAGCCACAAGAGGGACCCGGGATGACTTCATACCGGAATGAGAGCCAAACTGAGTGAAGTCACACCGGTGTGACTTGTTCCAATATCAGATTTTGAAGCGGCATCATGTAATCTGACACAGCGCCACAAGAGGGACCCGGAATGACTTCGTACCGGAATGAAAGTCGTAGCGGTATCATGTAAACAGCCCCATAGTGTCAGGATCTCGTTAGGGGAGGGGGAAAGGAAAGCGTGCTACTAAAGGTAGGAAACGCGACGGACGATGGCAGACTACTATCGCGCACACTCTCGCGCGCGTGGTATTCGACTTGTCAAGTCTAGCGTGGTTCCTCTTGCTTGTTTATTCCTAAACGAAAAGGGAGGCTTGTCTTAGTTTAGACTTCACCGCTAAGCGGACCTAAACACAAGCTGTAGGTTGTTGAGTCAACAACAACAGCAAAATACGACAATAAAAATAACAAAAATCTGATTCCTACACGGAAAAAACAGTCCCCCATCGTGATTTGTTTTGATGTGTTCATACTTACATCAATGTTTCCCACAATTCATTATTTTGGTGCGACCACTCTGTATGAAAAACTGGTCGCCAGTGATTGAGGGTCTCAATGGGGTGGTGGCTTTTACGGTTAACGGTAAATATTTTGGCTTTTTAGGGCTAACAGTTAATTTCTTTCCGTCAGGTTACAGTTAACAGAAATGTTAAATATTAATTTCCATTTTTAAAAATAATTTCCATAGGTCTTAGACCATTCATGTTGAAAAAACTACGTGCTTATTGTGAGAACTGAAATATTAGATATAGCGTGTTACTATAGCATCCTATGTCTAATATTAATACTCCTATAGAAATACAGCATATCTTACTTTAAATTATTATGTAAAACAAGAGTTCCGGGTCACCAGTCCAAAGGGGCCTGGGCCAACTGCTTTTCTCTTCGGTACCAGCGGAAGAACATGTAGCCGACAAAGCCGCATGTCCATTAGCCACGGGACAACGTCAAGACTCAAAGCAGTCTAAAATAAGAGATCTCCACACTTTCAAAATGACAATTCGAAGCTAGAAAAGTGTTTATGATGGTTAACTTTTTTTTACGACTAGTGGTTAAAATTTTTCAATATTTACGCCTAATGACTAAGTTCTTGGCCCTTTCACGGCTAACGGTTATCCCACTGAAACCTCGTGTTAATCGTACACGAGAAGTAAACCAAGAAGACGCCTACACTGCTGGGCTTTTTTAGCGATTTCAGTGCTTAAATAGAATTTATGTAGCTTCAGGTGAAGACCAGTTTCAAGTACTTCCTAACCTTTAATCAATTCTTAAATGAGAGTGAATTTAAAAAAACGTCCCAAAAATCCCTTCAAAACGCTTCAGTTTTTTCTTAGCAATAAAGAACAACGCAACATTTAAGAATGTTCATCATTTTTGGATGAGCGTGCATAGTACGGCGTACCTTATGTAAACACGCACAGTGCCTCTGCCTTTGTTTGACACTTTGCTCCCTTACTTAAAGTAGAAGCGTCTCTGTTCAATCTATGGTCTTATGGTCTTATCTTGGAACTGTGCTTTGAAAAGACACAAAAACAAAGTACCCGTACTTACAAATGCCGCTCGTAAACAATCTATGGTCTTAGCGTTTTTCTCCATCAAAAAGTGTATCTTTCTTTACTTGAAATTTGCTTTAAAAATATTGAAAAATATCATAGCTGGTAACAGGACTTCGTGTTGTATCATTTGTTCTGTAGTCATACTCGAGTTTTAGCAATTCAATCGAACTTCCGCCACGAGGTTGTCCGATTTTCTTAGTCACTTGCATTATTTCAGACCCGGAACTGCGGGTGGGACTCTATTCAGTTCCATTGCTATTATCAATCCCCAAGTTGTTTCCTTTTACAGGCCAAAGCAGTATAAATATTTCTAGAACTGTAATTATATAAATAACAACTAGGCTAATAAAGTGCATGGAATTATCTTTACCTATCTCAGACCAAAAAGAACAAAACAAAACCTTAGCCTTTTCCACACGGGTGTATTCCAGTATAGTCAGGCGGTTATGTGAAAAAATTGTGCACTTTTGGTTAAGAGCATGAAATTTTGCATGGAGAGGCCTTTTTATGTAGTTAACGGATGTAGATATGGAGCCACCGAAAAAAACCGTTTTTTCCCAAGTTATGATGATTTTTTAAAAAGGCCGCATTTTGAACCGGAAGTACAATTTATTTTTAATGTTAGTTCTATTAAATGTTGTTTTCTTGACCTTACAATACTAAATTTTATCGGTAACAATGATTTCAGTCTTTATAAGGAAAATTTCTTTTTTTAAATTTAAAAAAGATCGATATGGTTAGAAATGGAACGCCAATTTTCAAAATGGCCGCCATTTTGAACCGGAAGTGACAAATGGACTATTGTAAGTACTTTTTTAAGTTGTTTGATTCACTTAGAACAGCTACAAATAGCGTAAACTATGATTTATAGTAATAAAAACAAACTACTCACAGAACTGTATTGCCTTTTATTGGCTTGAAGTAGTCTCAGCTA
>Ga0126336_10002147_pt1 | contig 11059 bp, 4 predicted proteins | sample SidCmetagenome_FD_92530 | JGI IMG/M metagenome (GOLD analysis project Ga0126336, IMG submission 92530) | Coral microbial communities from El Islote,Puerto Morelos, Mexico - Siderastrea C C metagenome | ecosystem: Host-associated > Invertebrates > Cnidaria > Coral | place: El Islote,Puerto...
AATTATCAACTTGCCACTGAGTCGCGAGACGTGTGAGCGACGGAGTCGCAAACGAGCGACGAAATGACTGAATTTCATAAAATGACATCCAAAACCCGAACTTTCAGAAAGTCGGAAAGCTTTTTATAAAAGGTTTATTTAAACATTTCTTATGGAATCGATTTAACCCATAACTCCCGTGCCGCCCAAAACCGCCCGTAAAGGACCATAGTCATTGTTCAATTCGTGACGTCATCACTTTGAGTGACAGCAGATGATTTTGATAACCAATTGATGCACCTGGCACACTTCTAACAAAAAGTGCCTAAACTGAAGCGCTCAGTAAAATAGACCAAAGTTACACAAAGAAAAAAGAAAAAAGTTTCCTTGTGAAATTGATGCAAAACTTGGCCTTGCACTGGTTGACACTCAGTCTAGTCGCAAATTTCCTCTTTCCTGAAAGTTTAGTTGAAATTTTTTCTAATGCAAGGAAAGACCATCAAATGGCCGACAACCCCCCCCCCCCCCCCAAAACCGAATTGAGAACAAAAAACAACGGGACTGAGCGCTTAAACCCGGAAAGACGACCGGGTACGATGTTTTTCTCCTTCAAAACCTGTCCAAATTTTGAATTGTGCGCATGCTCGATATCACATTTGCCAAAGAACCTAGGAAATAGAAGAAAAATCTAGTTTACATGCTGCAAATGAAGTTCTAGACATTTGGGGCGGGATTTGCTTTTGAGCAGAGAGGAGCCAACCAAATTACGGCATCATTGCTTTAAAATGGTGGTTTTTCTGAAAACGGTTGGGAGTGACTGGGTCAAGATTTAAAAAATGCCTATGAAAAGTAAACAGGAAATAGCTCCATCGCAAGGATGAAGTCAAACACGTGTGTTGGCCATGTTTTAACGTTTAAAGTAGGTTTGTCAGTTTCTTTTGCAAATTTGTGTACTTCAAGTCGACTCCTGTTAACTGACTGAATTTTGAAAACAGGGCAACAAAAAAGTTACGACGTCAACAGATCAAATTTCCACACTAGATAAAATTCACAGGGGTGGAAAGTTGTCATATACAGCATTTATGAAGTAAAAGCACATCAATGCATCAATCAAGTTCTAATAAAGTATAATTGAAAAGCGGATTAACTCCTTTGTTAGCTTAAATCATTTTCTTTTGTTCAGCTTAAATAGCGGTCCATTATTACACTTTTACAAATGGAAATCGAAGAAAGCGTTAATTACAGAGTTGGCGTTTGTTTCCGTAGAACGTTCTATTGAGCTAAAGTAACTAGTTCCGGTTCAAACCACGCAAAGGTTGCAATTGCAATTGGCCTAAAGAACGCAAAAACGTTTTTTAATCGTTTATTTTATCTAACTTTACTTTGCGAGTATTTTACCGGTACCTCTATTTGCAGTGAGGAAAAACTCACACCTTATCACCATAGTAGCTTAAAAATTTACAAACGTGCAACATAACAAAAACATGATATGAAAGTTTGAGTTTACAGACGGCAATCCTTTAATCCTAAGTTGAGACGTGTTAATTAATTTCATCTCCTTCGTAATTAATCACTGTTTATGCTTCTGCGGTTTGGGGCGTTAAAGAGACATTTCTTAAGCTAGTTTGCGAAAGCGAATAGGCAGGTTCATAGTTGGGCGAATGGGAGGGGACTTGACGACCGTTTCCGCCAAAACCTACGAGACGTCGAAAGAAATGATGAGGACGCATCCAAACCAGTCGCCCGATACTTCAATCTCCCTAATCACTCTAGCCAACACATGACGGTTTGCGTGCTTTCGCTACACTGGAACACGGAAAGCCGTAAAAATCTAGAGCAAAAATTCATTTTTCAAATCAGCACACTTAACCCCCACGGTATCAACGAACGCTTTTCATTCACGAATTTATTCTTGCTTTCTACGTTGCCATGTTCCTACCAATAGTGTAGCTGCATTTCTCCATATAACCCAAGCACAACCCACAATTCCTTGATTCGCTGCGACGGAGGGCTAACGCTCGAATCGTGAACTTTCTCCAAGGTGGCCAGTTTACCTTAGTTATCAACTCAGTTGATAAATTCAAATTTTTGTGTTTCGCTTCCCCACCGACTCAGCGCGGCACCATAGTTTCTTTAGAAAGTAACCCCCATATTTGCACACTGAATTTTGAACAAATAAAACCTGGGTTCTGGCCTTCCCGGAGCAAAGATAGGATAGGGAAATTAGATGACTTACGCAAAAAAAAAACCCACTATGCGATTCTATATGCTTGTCGTGGCGATGGTGAAAATCGCCAGGCGTGTCCGCTAGTGCTACGACGATTTTGGCCAGCGATTTTGATAGTCGCAACGAGCGATCAAAATGATCAATATGACTGGCTTGTCAGCAGGTAAGATCAGGTATTGGTGATTAAATTCGCAGACGATCTGCAAAAATTGCCGGCAATCGCCTGGTGTACCTGCTGTCGCAAATGAAACAGAAAACGGCTGACTAACAAATGCTAGCGAACCAATTCGCCGCGACGATGAAGTCGCATTTTGCAATTAAGACGGTCGCAGCTTAACCCAGTGTTTCTGCAGCATGAAGGAGCAAGGGTACTAGTCCATCATAGGGTTGCCAATCACTTTTTCGCTGGTATCCTTTCAGCCACTAAATATGGGGAAGCACGCTCTCTGATTGGCTCCCTAATGTATAAGCTTTTAACTTTTATTTGCTCGTTAGTGAAGTCGCGCAAAAAGCTGGTGAGCAGGTGTTTGCTTTGGTTTCTTATAACATTTTTTTGTGACCCACACCAGAGGCTGCCTAGAGTACATAACAAAACAATTATTACACTGTCTCAATGTCATCGTACATGAAATCATAGCTAATTTGCCCGGCTGCTCTTTTCTTTGGCTATGAGCTCGTTCTCTTTAATATATAGACCGTGGACACTTCCTTAATACGTACACTCAGATCTTTCCCTTTTTAGATACCGGGTGTTTACAATTAAGAATTACATTTTGTTTTTCATTTCATCAAAGAAGTGTAGACAACAAAGCTCCAAATTGAATTTCTAAAGTTACAACACCTATCAGTGAATAAGAAAAAACAACAACAACAACTTCACGGCGTTTTGACCAAATCAGTAGCATATAATGCCGAAAGAATCGTCTATTCAGAATGTGTCAGGATCACCTCCCACCACTGTGACAGGGTTATTCTGTCTCAAGCACGCAACTTAAGGCTGGCTTCCATATAACGGCTACGATCGCTACCAAAACAGTTGAGCGGTCGTTGCGACTTTGATCGCAAAGCAGTTTCCATAACTGAGCTGGTTTCCACATGACTGCTGCGATCGCTACGATCGGTAAAAAGTGGTTTCCACATGATCGCAACGATTGCTGAACGTTTTCTCCAGCAATCGCAGCGACCGTAGTGATAGTAGCGATCATATGGAAACCAGCCTTTATACACTGATTCGTTTTCAAATCATATTTGGCCAAAAACGTGGCAAAAATTGTATTTTGTTCACACTTAAATATTTTTTATTGTTTTCACATGTCCATGCACGTCTTTTCTGTTCAAATCACATTCTGTGATGCGTTATATTTTTCGCCTATCGGTAACGTTTCCGAAATTCTCCGTTCTCATCAGCGTTCATATCTTTGCAGATCAGAAAAACAGACGATTTCAAACGAAAGAAAAGTGCGTGCGTTTTCATGAAAACGAGAAGGGATTAGACGTAGATGGGGCCTTAACTGTCTAGAACTGACCTGTCGTGTAGCTTTAGTGTCTGAATTCTATTAAGGTTTCACCTGTTCCGGTCGCCGGTTTAATTTTATTGTCACAAAAACGAAATGTTTCAATTTTCAACTTATGATAAGGTTTTTGTTGAAAACTTGTAAACATCCTTGACAGCACGTTTTCGAAAGGAGGGTACATGGAAAACAAATAACAATTATTAAATGTAGATTGAACTTGACAAATTAAAGAAACTAAGGCCAAATTGTTTTTCTTATTGAAATTTCAAAACGCGGGTGTATTGATAAGCTTTGTGATAAACCGTTCCACAATTGAATAATAACAATATTGAAAAATTGTTTTCAAACTTTATATATATCTTTAAATTGAGGTCTTTACAGAAAATTAGGATTAAACCTTGATGGTCACAATGTTGAAAAGTATTCAATTTTTTCCCGATAAAATGGACGATTGTGATTTACCGTTTCTTATTCTTTATCATCAAAATCAAGATATATTCTAAGCACTTTTCTTACTGTGTTGGATTTGTAAAAATGAAAGGCTTCACCTCATAATAGTTTTCAATTTGTTTTCTCGAAATGGTGTTTATTTAATTTAATTTGTAATAGATTTTTATTTAAGCTAGCAGGAAAGTCAAACAATAAAAAGTAATTTTCCTTAGGAAGAAAAATGATTCTGCAAAAGCGGAAAAAAATTACTTGGTTGCTCAAAATAACTTTAAAAGAACAGATATAACCTTTAAATGAAATGAATGAAATTTGACAAAATGAATTTTATTGCTCGACTCATTTTCTAACTCTATATCGAGCAAGTTGCACTCTTGTTTTATACATAAGTTTCAATCTGATAATACGATGCTGGTGAGCTGAATTGGGCAATGAATCGCGGTTGATAACAGGCAGTTAAAATCCCATAACGGCTGCCCACTTTTCCAATTTCGATTTAGAGCGGAAAGTGATAAAATAGTAACAAAAAGGTAGCTGATTCTACATTTAGATGATAAAATTACAAACCGTAACAGCTTTATGTTTTGACATCGTGATTAACACTGTTTTGATGTTATCGTTTTATAAGATTACCACTTTTTATCCCTTTGTTATTCATTTGGCGAGCTCACTGTTTGGTTTACGCCGAGTAATAAACCAATATACACATTTAACACATGGACTAAGCTCTCATTGCAAACAATTATTGCATAAAGACAGCCAAATTGCTAATGACGCGCAAACGTATTGTTTTCAATTGGTCTATAAAAAGACTGCAGATAAGGTTCATTTCATCGTCTTAAATCAAGCCAATTTGTTTTAAGGGTGCCAATTAAGGGCGTTTTTAGTAAAGTGGATGTCAGCGAGCCTTTTTGCTGCATGTACCAAGGGAATTTCACTCTTTCTGTCCCGCGCTAACATTCTGAGGTGGAAGGCAAATTCATTAACAAACCCTCAATCATTTAGGGAACATTAAACTGGCTTCCTCCCAAAACACCTGTCAGCTCTTAACCAATCAGCTGGTTCGTTTGCCTCATGACCACTCCATTATTCGTTATCTTCCATTACAAACCTACTATATCAATTAATGTTTGCCACGACAGCCTATCAATCAACGCGTTACGCTTGGAGGAGCTACTGACAGGCGCATCAAAACTAAAGTCAACTATAGTTTATTAATGTTAACTTATTCTTCGCCGCCCAAGCATTACGAAAAACAGAACCGTGCGACAACTCCAGACGATTGACTAACTAACAGTAAACTTCAAGCTACCATGGAAAGGCCTTCCTTCCACTTCAGCCCTTTCGTGGATGTAAAGCCTAGGAACTTACCCCAGTATCCTCCGCCGCTATCTCCTGGAGTGAAACATCCGATAACTCCAACACCCCGAGTCCCTGTCACAAAACCGACCTCATCTTACAGAATTGATGATATACTCAGCAAGCCGGACCCTCGTCCACCCGTGACTGTGCCCACGGACGCTCACTACCGAACATACCTCGCCGTACCGCCGCCGCGCAGGTACGGCTACGGTCCTAACGTGCCGTTGCTCTGGAGCGCTATGTTGCAATCACAGTGGAGAGAAAGATTCAACGGTACGTTGCATGTTTCATTGATCTTTGCGTTTCCCACGTATAAAGGGACGCTCAATCATTCCCAGAGTTATTACGACCAGCAGCTGTATGTGGAGGGATTGAAATCATTGCTTATCGAAAATACCTTCAAACCAAAATATTTATAGCATGCTTGGCTAAACAGTTATTGTGCACTGGCGTTAAGACGAAAGTGTGACGGAAACTATGAAAACGCAGTTCGTGTTGGCGCTGCCGTAAAATTTCTGCTTACATATATTCTTGGACAAAATGGGTATTGGTTTTTTGCAGTTACACTGCTAAAATACAGTTCTATGTATACTAAAAGAAAACTTTACCTAAATTAGCAAACCTGTGATATTTGACTGTCTAGAAAAACTTGCAAAATTTTCAAAACGTGAAGAAGGAATTAAATTGTTACGGAACGATGGTTGGTATTTAGCCAACCGCAGGATAATAAAAATTAGCTTTCCTTAAGCTTAGTTTACCTTTAGCGTCCTTATTTTATTAGTTATTTTGTCTTAAAAGCTTACACTAAAGCGATGTCATTATCCCTTTTACTAATTTGACAGTATTACGATAATAGGTGCTATAATCCTTGAGAATAACATATATCCTCTTCATTTCCTCTCTACGCTTATTATTTGCACAAAATTCTTCACCTAAACAAACCAAGTTTATACAGTAAAAAAGCATCTTGAAAACAGGGCAGACCAATTGTTTTCAGAAAAAATTGAAATGTTACTACGTGAGCAATACAGCCAAACCACGAACGGAAAGACAAATTTCAGTTTGCTCGCCCGCCATATTTCAATGATCTTGTCAACTGTCCTACTGTAACTGCCGTAAGCCTTGTGCTTCAGCTAATTACATTATCTAACCACGCTTAATGCCACTAATCCCGAATAACCATTTGTTCTTCGTGTTTTTAGCAGCTCAGACTCATTCGGTCTGTGGTGAAAGAGACGTAGACGGCAAAAGAAAGCACACTCGACCAACGTTTAGCGGCCACCAGATCTTCGCCCTTGAAAAAACCTTCGAGCAGACCAAATACTTGGCAGGGCCGGAAAGAACGCGGTTGGCTTACTCCCTCGGAATGACAGAAAGCCAAGTCAAAGTCTGGTTCCAAAACCGAAGAACAAAATGGCGTAAACGCCATGCAGCCGAAATGGGCACAAAAAAGCCGAACGACAGCGGGGAACAAGAGAGTGAAGTGTCGCAAATTGAAGATGTAGACGAAAGACAGAGGAGTCCCTCTCCAGAAGATAACAGATTTTAATATTTACCAACGAACACTAAAACGTTCATTTGTAAAATATTTTAAGGGTAAGGCAATTTATTAGCGTATAAGCAAAACAGTGACTAAATTCTTAACCCAACTCAACACTTCACCTTCCCGACCCGGTCGTAAAGCGCTTAGCCAGACTTCTCGCGTGTTAAAGGAGTTATTTAAGAGCATCAAATAACATCCAATGTTAAATAATAGGCTATAGAATATAATCATGTTGTAGATATTATTGCATATGATGAACTGTATGCGTTTGATAATGTACCAAAAGATAATAACACAGGTGATTTAAAACAACTCTTAAACCGAAATCGAAAAGGCGTCATCTGAAATTAATGAAATTCCCGCTTGGACGCTTTTTCGTTTATTTAAAACTTACAGTTAAGTGCATATTTTTGGAAGTTTTCCATAGCTTACTAATTGCTCGAACGCGTTAATTTTTGATGACACTGTTTGGAAAAGAGAGAACATTCTAAAATCTAATTTTTCAAAAATAATGTTAAGACTAAATGAAACTGAATGTAAAACCTAAAATTACTTTAATTACTCACCAGGGACTTGTTTATGTCTCTAACAAAGCAGCCTATTGCCTGCTTTGCTAATAGGCAGTGTTTTCAATTATTTGAACCCCGTCTATTGCAATTAACAATTGATCACAGAGTGTGCTATCGTTATTTTATTTATCTATGATTCAGGTCATATTGCAGTTGCTAATCGTACTTTCAAGGTTTAATGTTTAGTGTTATTTTCCTGGACCAGTCTCTATCACCCCTTCAACACGAATCGAGTTATCAAATCAATAATTCAGTAAGCTTGTTTGTAACCAACTGTGAATAATATGTTGCCTTTAATCAGACAGAAAATGAACAAGTGCCAAGGTTTCAACATAATCTTCTTCGGTTCTGGTGGCTATCTTGTTATAAGCAATAATTTGCAGGTGCCTAAACATGTAAATGACATGACTAGCTACTCTGCGGTTTTGAAATAACGTTGTCCAACCCTTATAGTTTTAAATATTTATACTCAGTCAATTAAAGTTGCCCACCAGCTTACTCGTTTCAATAAATTGCATTGTAAACTATTTGAGAGCCAAACCTCTGTCAAGGTCATCATTTTGTTTTTCTATTTTTCACCTCTGTTTACCTCATATTCCAGCTTTGCTTGGTAAATCGGTGCCTTAATTTTGGCCTATTTTAAGGCTCTGAAACTGTAGGGAAAAGAGGCATTTAGGAATAGACGCCGGAGAAGCGACTGAAGAGCAAGACTGTTTGGTCCTGAAACAAAACAGAAAATGTTATGATGTGAATGCATAATTACACTCACGTCAAGGGTGCTCGTGGAAGCACGAGATTAAAATATGAAAGCAACGAAGCCTTTGTATAGTAAGAGTCGATCTGGCATTAAACATTATATATATACTAAGATAATGTACTGTGACTGTATTGACCTGTTGTAAAAGTTTTGGTGATGCGTCCTTGTTCGTTCCTTCATCAGTAGTTAATTAGTTCGGAATTTAGTATTTAAGTACTTAGACGTGTTTCAAATTTTGTTAGTTATAAGTAGTGAAAGCATCTTTAAAGGAAAAGGCCTCATTAAACTGGTAAAAGCGAGCGTTACATCTTGCACAGAGGGTGGAGAAATAGTAAGCAAATTTAGAGATTTTTACAGAAGTCAGTTTGTACCGTAGCAAACACGGAAATGCTATACCATCCGTACGCAATCAAACGTATGAAAAAATTCGGAAATTTACTGAGTTGTATTCTGGCCTTTTTGTAAGATGTATAATGCCGTCTTACTTTGAGGAGTTCTTGCAGCCGTGGCAAATGCAATGGTCGCTTTAAATTTTACATTAAGCGCAAAACTTCGAGCGGAACTAAAGACTGCCAGGATGCCAGTGATAATACTGAATCACCCTTTATAATGATATGAACAGTGACCGGTGACAGAGGGCTTAGATTGTTTTCTCTCACAATTTAGAACGATTCTGACGATTTTGTCCTCTCCAGGATTTTGTAAGTAAACATTGTAGATATAGACTCAAATATCACAACCACCTTAAACACTGAGCATATTAAACAACACCGCTGCAGAAAAACACAGTTCACAGTCCTCCGCTCTTTAGGATCAGTTATCCACTGACACAAACATTGGAATTACCTTGTACAGCAAGGAATGAAGTGCTAGTCAGTAGCTTTCAGTTTTTGGTCACACATTAGGACTTTGTCTAAGGATTCCAAAATTAGCACCACAGTAATATTCAAGGCTTAATTTGTTGTAGTAGTCTGAAATCCGCCCGATCTTGAACACTAACCTGCCTCCTCGTCTTTCATCCTGCCGGCTATTTTGAATACCCGCTCTTTTGTTTTCACGAAAACCGAGGTCTGCTCCCGTACCCGGTTTGAAACAGTAGTTGGCCAGAGAGGAACTTGATATAAACTGCTTTCGATACCGGATCCGACATTATCTTATTGTATTCTCAGAATGTTACGCACACTTGATCAGTACTGATAAAACGGGAACTGATCAGAGCTCTTTAGAGGCCACGCCATGCACGCAACCATTTCGTTCTGATAGCTTATACTTCCTTATTTGTCTCCTAGATTTAATTTAAAACTGATCTTGCGTTGGAGATCATCGAGCTTAAAGTATAAAAAGACTAACAACTGGACCAAAATTTCGTGATATTTAGCATGTATTTAGTAGCGATCCTGTGGTTGGAAACACTCAGAGTATATGGATACCTCAAGGACAAGTAGGGCTGATTATTTGAGCACGTGCTTAAAATGATTTAAGAGCAAGAATAGGTATAATATGAGCCTCAAACAGACTTAACGTCAGTTTATTTTACAGGTGATCCGTTCTTTTAAAACAAAATTGTGTTTTTGGTATCTGGAATTTGTACGCTGGCCAGCGCAAACCCGCTGAAAAGCAACAAAACGTCCTAAATTGATCATGAAGCAACATATAGGCGACAAACAGGCTGATAAAATGAATAATTTTTCGTCTCTCATTTCAGAGCTAACCATAAAATCTTTCCCCTATTCCATACTAACAACATAAATTAATACCCCATTTTATACTCAGAGTATATGACTACCTCAGTGACAAGTAGCTAGGGCTGAACACGTGCTTGAGGAGTGGTAGTGTAAACTTGTTTGAGTGAGTCTGTTGGACTTTCAATCAAAGATCGAAAGGTCGGTGTTCGATGCTGGTCTTTGCATCAGGTGATGTTGTTTCTTAAAGCAATCTTACCCTTTTTAAATTAACCTTTTTTCAGACACTGCATACAAAACAAAACCAAACTGGTCATAACCTAAGTCTCGCCCTCAGCTTCTCTATGAGCAAAACAGCTAAATGACCATGCCCTTTATTAGCCTCTCACATACCAATATAGCTTATGTAAGTGAGTATCTCCAAAAATATAACTGGGCATTTGCATACATGCAACACTCTGCTAGCAACGGTTGTAGGTCATGAAACAAACACGAATTGGACGAAGGTTATTTATCTTGCATGAATTTGAAGTTTATTTGCGGCTTTTAAATTAATTACATTTTTGAGCGCCAGGGAAACCGTGCAGTGGCACGTTTAGTTTTACTCTTCCTTGTCGAATAATATTCATCCAACACAGCGAATTCGTTTCTTGAAGCATTTATCAGGCAAGGGTAAACTGAGACTTGTGCAGTAAGATCAGAAAGCAAGTCAACTTATTAAAGCTGTCTACTCAAAATTAACATAGACGCACGTCATTGAAGCTTGATCCTCGCAGATGATTAATCCTTACAAGCAAGCGTGCCACTTTCGTCCAAACCGGGGACACCCTTTTAATCTATTTCAACTCATCTTGTTAGCTAGAAGAAGGGTGACATTAATCTCAATAATAACTCATTTTATGAAGTGCAATATTTTGGGATGGCGTTTGACCTCATTCAGTGATTGATCAAAAGCCAAACAGGAAATTTCAAGGGAAAT
>Ga0126336_10002148_pt1 | contig 11058 bp, 7 predicted proteins | sample SidCmetagenome_FD_92530 | JGI IMG/M metagenome (GOLD analysis project Ga0126336, IMG submission 92530) | Coral microbial communities from El Islote,Puerto Morelos, Mexico - Siderastrea C C metagenome | ecosystem: Host-associated > Invertebrates > Cnidaria > Coral | place: El Islote,Puerto...
AAATCGATACGACGACACTTAAATGTCAACTCGAAATTCACACCAGTGCTTTCGGATCGCTAGCGGCAGCGATGGAAGAAGATACAAATCAGACTTCACAACAATCAAGTAAATGGCGGATTTATTATGAAAAATGTACCTCCACGTGCAAAGCACTTTGGGTGACACTGGCTCTTTAAATCCCAGTAGGGATTGAATTACAAAAGAACACTGAATGAGCACTGGGTGCAACCACAGCCACTATTGTGTGCTGGTGGTGAAATGTAATCATACAAATAAGACACCATTAAACGATGTGAAATTTTATTTCTCCTTAATTTTACATGAAAACATTTTATACTGCTGAGGCTGAAATCCTCCAAGAATGAAAAATTTGACTCAAACCAGCAAAAAGTAATGTTTCCCTAATACACTGTGGATATCACTCTTGGCAAGATTATGAACATCAGGAAAATGCATCACAATTCAGACTTTTTATCAACCTTAAAATACCACCTTACACCAAACTGTCTATGACATAGTAAAAAAGGTTAAAAAAACTCTTTAGGGTTTAGCTGACATTGGTAGTCACAAACGTTTGGCTGGTTCTTGGGATCAAAGGTCAAGATGTTAAAGTTGTCAAGTAATATTTACTTGGTAGAGACAATTGCTTTAAGGATGTTTGTGGAAAATCTTCTACAACACAGATACTTTTTCTACACTCATAAGAAGACACTCTTGTCAGAAATGCAAAAAGGAAACATAGGCATGCATAGTGTGTGTGAGCTATTTTGTAGCTGTCAATGAGAGGTACGGAAATGGTAATGATTGTGCAAGTACTAAGGTACACTATTGTGATGTTGTTTATTTGAGTATCGTTGAGCATTTGAAAAGTATTCATTGGTTTTTAGACAGTTTACCATATATGTGGAGCTGTGTCCCATATTGTGCAACCTCGTTCCCAAGGCTTTCCCAGATTTGAGGGTGATCAAAGATCAATGTTTGAGTCAGTCAATGGGTTTGTGTTAGTGATTGCGTATACGTGATTGATCAATAAATGGTACGCTATTGCGTACAAGTGTGGCTTCAAATTACGACAAAACAAGAAGAAAGTGAGACAAAATCTGTAAAATATCTGACGACAGTAGAAAATTAACATTGTTACCTAGTTACCAGAGCGAAGTTGGACTTTTTGGGATAAGCGTACCCGTGAGCATGGCTTAGATTAGTTCCGTCTTCTTACCATACGTGCGAAATATAACAAGTTTTTGGAAAGCATGCACTTTGGCTGATCTAGCAAATTTACGTAAGACGAAGTGTGAGTGTTCTCATATAACTCGCGTGCTGACGCATATAACTAAGAAATGGGACAAACAAAAAATACAAAACATTCCCTTCTGAAGCCCATTCCCAGATGTTCCTCGCAAGCTCAGCGGATTAAAATTTAATTTTGTGGCTTTCTATTATAATTAAGAATAAAAATTAGCGATAGTAGTTTTGAATGACGTTTCGATGACTCACTTATCATTTTCAAATTTGTATAACCAAAAGTCAGATTCTTGTAAGTTCGTTATATAATAAAATGCGTGTTGAAGTCTTGTTGGATGTGATTAAACATACAATGTGGAATGTAAAGGGTGTTAATTAGGTAAATAGTACTGTTTTGCTTTGATTGAGGTAGATTTAGTGTTCAGTTTAGGTTTCTTGTCTTTGATAAAGAGCATTTCGTAAATTAAGCACTCCAGCTTTCCACAGCATTTCTTAAGAATGGTGAATTGTTTCTGAAGGTCTTTATTCCTCTGATTGTGAGCATCGCGCGAGTGTTTTCCAATAGCAGAGTGCTTGTGTTCGTCAGTGCGCTGGAAAAGGTGTCGGCGTGTATATCCAACATAATCTGCATCACACAGATCACATCTAAACTCGTAAACAATGCATTGTTGATTTATTAACGGTGGTTTGGCTTCTGCTACTTTGATCTCATCAGCAATTTTCTTACTTGTAAACACTGGGCGCAGATCACTGTTCATTTTCTTTCCAAGATCGGAAAGCTGTCTTCGTGCAGTGTCAGCTGATCTTTGATCTTTAAACGGCAGAATAATCTGAACGGGTGCATTTGCTTGAACATCACGAACTTGTTCTTGATTTTGCGACTCGATGAATCTAGTTTTGGTGGAATTGATGAGCCTTTCAGGGTACAATCAGGTTATCACATCCTTCAGCAAATAGATCAGGTGAGGATGAGAGACAGTGGGCACGTTTTAACATAGTCATAAGAAGGGATCGTTTGTATCTGGCGTCAGCATGACTTTGATAGTGGAGAAGCAGGCCTTTGTTTGTTGTTTTGCGGTAGACACATGTTTTCAGCTGTTTACCAATCTTTATGAGTTCCATTCCGATGAAAGGTAGTTTGTTGTTGTTTGCTACTTCCATTCTTAAGAAATGCCACAGAAAGCTGGAATGCTTAATTTCCGAAATGCTCTTTAGCAAAGACAAGAAACCTAAACTGAACACTCAATCTGCCTCAATCAAGGCAAAACTATTTACCTTATTAACACCCTTTACATTCCACATTGTATTTTTAATCACATCCAACAAGACTTCAACACGCATTTTATTATGTAACGAGCTTACAAGAATCTGATTTTTAGTTATACAAATTTGAAAATGATGAGTGAGTCATCGAAACGTCATTCGAAACTACTATCTCTAATTTTTATTCTTAATTTTTAATCCAAAACATCCGTTATTGGAACTTTCTATTATAAAGATTTTTTTCCGTGGAGAAATATTTCAGATCTAGTAGGAAGCGTAACTTGTTACAAAAATTAGTTCTGTAATGTTTGAACCAGAAGAAAATAGCCGATCTTGAAAGTCACGTCTTGCGTCATTGGTACTGACGTCTTCACTTCTTGCGTGACATCATGCTTGCAAACGTGGCAACTCCCGTATTTTCCACGTTATTTCACAAGGACTTACATTTTGGAACACGTGGCTAAAATCGAGTAATAAGCGTGGATCATGCCATTGTGTGACATGTGCAAGTCTTGCGTGACTAGTCACAGAGCAAACTCAAAAAAGCCAGAAACAGCGTATGTGCTGACATAGGGGTCTCAGCTTCGCTGAAGCCACAAGTGGTTGTGTTCAGCGAATAAATTTTGTCTTGAGGAGCGTTTTGATGTGAAAATAAGATGCGAAGTTGGGTGAAAACAATGAAAGAGATGTTTTGTTATGTGGAGAGGTGGGAAAGAGAAATTTTCATTGGAATTTTAAATGAGCGAATTTGAGAATCTTTCAGGGGTTCGCCTGTGGGGTAAACAATGTAAATTTTATCACGTGGAATACATGTGATCAGGTGATGGTCAAATTTTGCTTCAACAGCTTTATTGTATACATGTATTTGGTTGTTTAGCGGTGAAACAGAAGTGAAAATTTCTGATACTTACAAGCTTATATATTACCATAAACACCGGCGTATAAACCACACTCGCAGATAAGCCGCACCCCGAGTTTAGAACCTTAAGTTTTGGAAAAAAAAATTTTTTGGGAAAAGATTCATAGCCAAGTCATTTCATTTAATGAAGATATTGGTTGAAGTGAAGTCCTTCTTAACTACGGATCAGTTATTCAATTTGTAGTCTGAATAAGACTCAAACACGCATTTTAATCCTCAAAACAAGTATCAAAAAGTTATGTAAACGTACTTGAACACAAGACCACTCTCCCCGATGAACTTTTCCCCAGCATTTTTCGAGTTAAGGCTATTCAAGTCCGAAAATTTGTGAGTCAGTCCATTCGGCCGTTCGGTTGTGTATCTTGGCTTTTGATGAGAAGAGAGAAAACTGGTAACAAATGTTGTTGCTTCGCAAAGCAAACTGAAATGAAGGTTTTAGCGATTTCTTCAGTTGGTTGTGGCTTCCTGACCTTTTATGTTACAAGGATATTTGGAAGCCATCCATCGGTGACAGCAACGGAGAAACAGTGGGCCATTTACCACGCAAGTTCTCAAAGATAACGTGGTACCTTTTTGACTTTATGTTGGTGTTTTGGGGATGATTCAAGGAAACTTACAAATTTTTGTCCAGATGTTCTTGCAGATAAGCCGCACCCCGATTTTGAGCAAAGTTTTAGGGTAAAAGGTGTGACTTATACGCCGGTGTTTACGGTACTTTGGTTAAGTTCAGAGTTATTGTAAAAGGGAATTATGTTGGGAGATGGAAGAAAACATTTACCTTGTGGTAAACAATTATTTTACCCCCCGCCCTGGGATTTTACCACACGGGGAGGCAGTCATGTGATAAGGTTTAGTGTGGGTCGTTTCACATGTAAAGAACGTGTTATGTTGATTGAGCGTGAGATCAGGTTACTGATTTGTGTAAACAAGAGGTGTTTTGTCACGTACAAACATGTGATGAGACAAAGTTCAATGGTGAGTCACGAGACTTTCATGAGACTGTCATAAGTTCATTTTCGCCGCTTTCTATTGGCTTTTGTGGCAGCTGTAGTTGTGGGTCACACGAAGGGAGAATCTTAACTAAGGAAGTGGAGAATGAGTAATTTTATGCATTTTTTGTAATCTGAAAAATGATAACCGATTTTTGTGTCTATAAACTGTAAAACGAGTCTTGCGTGGAGCTATTGCGTGTTAGTCTTCGTATTGGAGGTGATAATTGTTTTGATTTGCTCCTTGTCGTCCTGCTCTTTCCACACAAACTTTGAACAAACAACACCGCTACCTCCACGCAGCCTAACCAGAACCCCATTCCTTTGGTAAGTCACCTCTAACTTTGCGCCTAGCTAGTCGCACGTACAAGCAACGTTTATGCCACCCAGGGACACACTTTTTCCTTGTCGACCTTTTGCGTTAGAGGAACCTAGTGAACAAGTGGGCATTAATTTTAAAACCTACCAAAAGGTGCTAGCAAACAAAAGGTTCTAACAATAATTCTTTGTAGTTTGAAATTCACGATATACAACTCTACCCTTTTTATACCTTCAAGCTATTTACCATCTATTTACCATCATTTACTATGGGACATCGCTGCACAAGAGTCACTTTACTTCTCACATTCTAAAGTTGAATCAATTGTAACCCCAAACATACGTTATACACATGCGTACGAATGATTTGTTCCAATTCTCATCTATCAAAACAAACGAAGCGGACAAATATTTCCCAGACCGAACATCATAAATATCAGATGACCCACGAATTCTTTACTAGAACTTGCTTCCGCTTACGTGTTAACCAGGTTTGTGCTAACGTTTCATTTTCTAAGGAAGTCTACCACAAGGAAGCCAGCCATTTCTATTTGATATATAAATACCCAACGGGACACAACTGAAATCTGGACACTCGTCATGTGGCATCAGTAGCAGAATTTTCCATGCGATCTATCATTTTTGTTTCGGCCCCGACAACCAGCCTTTCGGTAAAATTCAACAGTCATCGGGAATGCCGAGCATGGTCCAACCAACCAACCAACCAACCACAGAACCAACCTTCCCAGAAACTTGAGGCTGAATGCCGACTATGAGGCTATTTTGTAGACAGTTAAAAAATTTGTGGTCATTTAAACGTGGATAAAAGCCAAAAAATTCATTCAGTAACTTTAAATGTTTGGTCAGCTCATGAGTGGGACCAATTTAATACAGATTAGTTTAATATAATTTTCTACAAGTTTCCAAATATTTTATTTTGACTGTTTTGTTTACATGCAATGTTGTTTTGAACTGCTCACTGTTATTACACTGTCATTACCACGGCTTTACAAAGAAGCACTTTCCTTTCTCTGAACCAATAAAGGGAATAAAGTAAGGTAACATTTTAGTAAATTTTTTCAATGCGCATCACCATTATCGTGCTTGAAATATTTTTCCTGAGCACTGTCAAATTTTCAATCATTAGCAGTGGGTACTTTACCTCGATTATTCTCGATTTTTTTCCTCTCAATTTTCTACTTTTAAAACTTTGTGGTGCAAAAATCTGATCGTAAAAACAAAGACATTATTTTCAATTCATGCCATGATCTGGAATTTGCTATTTACCTACTTCCCGTCACTTTCGCAGAGCTTAAAACAAATTATTTGCAGTGCTTATAGAGAAGAGATTTGAGAGAATGTTTGAAGCAGAATTGGAGCGCTCCTTGATGACTTCCCATCTGGGCGGTGAGCCAATTAGATGCGCAAGTGCTCATTTGGCGCCCGTTGAGAATTGTGATTGACGGGCTGAGACCGTCAGCCTCAACTTATTCAATTGCTCTGTGTTTCAAAATAACATGCTTAAAGAAGTGGTCATGCATGGGAGCACAAAATAACCATTAGAGTTCTTTTATTTGTCATGATCTTTCATCATATCTGCATTTTTTTTTCTGCAGAGCTAAGGAAAGAGCTCTAACTACATGATAAGAATTATGCATTGTGAGAAGATAAAAAGTGTTACTTGGTAAAATTTGTGGAGAAGAACGAAAAATTAATGTTTGACATTCTTGTGTGGTTTGCAGGGTATCAGATGAAATAACCTCTACTGATGACCATGATACCTTACCTCACACCAGGAGAATGCTTGCACTAAAGGTGGAAATAAATCACTGTCTGAAATAATCATATAACGATAGTTAGATTCTTACCGTTTTAAGCTACAGTTGTAAGACATAACAATTCCATCCGTTTATGTCGTGGCCCATGAGGTCATAATGGAAATTTCTTTTCACCTGTTCCATAACCTTGGATCAGAATCTGTGTGGGGGGGAATTGAAGTTATGCTGTGCTTTCACGAGTGCTGCTGAGTTCTGTTTAATATAAACTAGTAATTAATCAGATCAGTAAATTGCTTTGGCTTGCATACAGTAGTACAACAACACAAGTCCTTTTTTCATGTCACAAAAGTTGCTTCACTGTACTGCAAGGTACAAAGTAATAAGAGGCTATATCGACTGAGGACTTACAACAAACCATTCACAATTAGCATTTTCTGTGCTATTTTACCCTACCAATTAATACCCACAAAACACACAACCAAGTGGAGAATAATGAATGTACCACAGGGAAACCAGCACTGTTTATTAATAAGTATATAAGCAACATAAATACAATTAGAACTCATGAAAAAAATCCCCGGGGGTTGGATACCCCAGCTCGTGTAACAATCTTAGCTCTTAATAACGCAAATCTAAATGAACTTAAGGGGCAGGCGACCCCACTGGAGGCACACGGTAATTACGATCGCTCGAGAAACAAACTAAAATTGGGGAAGTACCAACGAGCATCCATAGGATGAAAGACCCCATGGCGCTTGTTGCATAACAATAGGGAAAAATTCTGGCCCTGTGGACAGCACTTCCCAACCTCCTGGGTTCGGTCTGGTTATGAAGCAAGGCTTAAGTTCCATGAGGCCGTACTACTGGACCAATCAAACTATCTAGACATTCATAGCATGCATAATCTCAACAAGATCATCAGGAACAGCCTGGAGATAACAAAACTCCTGAATCCTGGGTCATTTACTAAGTCATTTCTACTGAGTACTATGGGTGCCATACAAATGAGACTCTGAAACAAAAGGAGTAATATAAGACCTAAAACTACTATATGCAGTGGAATAACCTATCCCTAAAGACTCATGGACTTTCAAGAATTTAGACTTAATGATCTTGTGAACAACAAGATAACTAGAGCCTTTGGAATCAGGCAACAAAGAAATCAATTTCTCAGTAATTCCTACCATGCATGCTGGTTGCGAGACCTAGCTACCACTGAAATGTGCCCATCTCTGACGGTATTGATCATTCTTACGTTTAATCAAATTAATTTTCATGAAATCATCCAAGATAGCAATATCTTTCACTATAATATCCAAAATTTCACTTACATGAAAAATGCCTGCATAACCAACCAACAAGATAAAAAAAGAAAACGATTGTCCACTAAAGAAGCAGATGCAGTGCTGAAACTTAGAGTATTTAATCTTAGCAATAACATCATGCAACAAGAAAGCCCAATGGGCATCTTAACTGGCCGTTCTGACCCTCCCTACCCCTAGGTTTCACAAATGTTAGCGTGATCCTTTATTTATACGAACCGGCATGACGAAAAGTGTGATTGTGTGACACAATATTTTGACGATAGCGTTACTGGATGACATAATGTTTAAACTCTGATGACTCAGCTTATCTTCCTTATTGCTTATATTTCTGCTGAAAAACGCAAATTCACTCAAACGTTGAATGTCGGTATAAATTCGTCCACAACTGAGAATGCTTGCACAGGGACGACGAAGTATTTACTGTTGTGCCTAGACCATAAATACAAACAATGAACCTACCAGTAGAATCAAAATATAATGCTTGATAAACATGAGCTCGAGCAGATCATTAGAGTATGGGGTACGTTAAGGCATGTCTCATGACGTGATGTTTAAATCCGGTTTGCTAACCCGGGAATCCCCTTGCAAAAGTAAACAAGTTGACTCGGCGACGGCCGGTTAATAATGGCTGCTTCAGCTGCACAGGTCTTGCCAGCTTCCTTTGCGCACCTTCAACTACACCCCTTACCAAAGGAGGGCTTGTTGGAGATTCCATCCCAGCTAAATGATTAATAACCCCAGTGGATACTGTAGGAAGCAGATTCGATAACAGAAATGGAATGGCCCTCACGGACTGTGCAATTGACAAGCTCCATCAAATAAAGAGCAACCTGCAATGAAATTGCCGAAAGCACAGGAACACCAAGTTTGGACTGAGACCAAGCCTTCCATTTCTGCCAACTGTTACTGTACTTCTTACCGTGTTAATTGCACTGGACTCCAATAAAAGGTCAATCAGGTGTGGAACCAAGAGCTGCAACAATGGAGAAAAAACGAGAGAAAAAAGAAATTAAACTAAGTCAAACAGCAAACTCCAGCAAAAATGCTGCTACATGTGCAAAACCCCAGTATTGTATCACAGCAAAACTGTACCCGGAAAAAACACCCTAGTCACACAAGTCAAGTAAGCCCCAAGGTGGGAGAGAGGGGTCCCGAATGACCAGCAAACGCACTACGTAGGAAGCTCTCTGTTAAGCCTGTACAATTAATGATACACAACTAAAAACCGACACTTTGTTCCAGATACATAAAGTAACCACAGGGCCTGCAGAGCAACACAACCTGCACACTGGCTCATCATAACATAGGCCTGAAATGCGTGCAGAACCGACGAAGTGTTGGTTCATCTCAAAAATAAAACAAGCGAGGCATGCACGACTGCAGGTTCAATAACATTCAAGCATCCGTAAAAGCAAGTTGCAGTAAAAGTGTGTAACTGTTACTAACGCTGAAAGTGCATTATGGGCATTTAGCAGTCGTTTTGACCCACTCCACCCTCGATAAAATGTTTTTACTTGGCTCAAGGTGCCATGTTAACTGGCATAACGAAAATTGTGACAGTATTTTGCCCTTTGCGTTACCGAATGATGTAACGTTTAAAATCTGATGACTCAGCTCATCTGTCTTATCGCTTGGAATATTGGTATTTAATAATTGGTATTTAACTTTGTTGAATTAAGCTAAAAAATTAAATGTCAATATAAATTTGTCCACAACTGAACATGCTTTTACCGAGAGTTGTGAGCGATATACACCCATGTAAGAACATGATTATTGTTAAAGACAAACACATCGTCAGAATCTCAACGTGCTAACCGGTGTGACGAAAATTGTGACAGTATTTTGTCTTTTGCATTACCTAATGACGTAATGTTTAAAATCTGATGACTCAGCTCATCTGTCTTATCGCTTTGAATATTTTGTCGAATTAAAATTAGAATTTAAAGAGAAATTTTTCCACAACTGAACATGCCGTTAACCGAGAGTTGTGAGCGATGTATTTATATACTGTTGTGAATATGGCACTATGAAAACAGATTATCGATTAAGACGAACACACCGTCAGAATCAGGAGAAATTAGTAAAAAAAAGTGAAGTCGTTGCTTTATCTCAAACACGTTAAAGCATGTCTTATGACGTAATCGTTAAATCCGGTTTGCTCTTCCAGAGTCAGCAAGTCAGTGTCTCGAACTCTAAAATCGAGCAAATCGGTTCAAAATCAAAAGTAAAGGAGAAAAATTAAAAAGACTAACTGGTATATAATTCTGGGCCGTTTATACTATCCAAGAAGATCCAGCCTCGTGCAGTAATTCATTTCCCACCTTTCTTAACGTTGACAGCTAGATAATTTCCAAGTATTAATTAACCACCACAACATACACCAGAATTTGCCTCTCATAACATTTACTGAGAATAATTCTATCCTTATGATGTCTCAGCAACACTTTGGTCCCACAAGCATCAACAGTGCCACTGGACTTCACCTCCTGTTATTATCAGTCCCCCTGGCTTTCTTTCACTAGTATTGCACAGATATTTGAGTCCGGCCAAAGCCAACACTGCTCGGCGGCGGTGTGCTTCTATACCTACGATACTTTTTATGTGGACCCCTTGTCCTATCGTGTGTGTACTAATCGATGTCTGTGTACAACTTCTTCTCTATATGTTCAGAGGTCAGCACAAAATTATACCACAACACAGTCAAAGCAAATCTTCCACCAAGCCTCCGTCACCTTAACCTGACTTGCCAATTTAACATGGCGACTCGTCCGCTCTTGTTCTCGCGTCATCCCATCCTGTGGGCCATAGCGAAGTACACACCTTGTGAGCCTTACACAACGTATTTTGACCGACCAAACCAGTCCACGGTCTTGTCATGACTGCTCTAACCCGACTTTGTCGGTTAAAAATGTAAGTATAACTTCTGGTACTTACTAATACCTGGCTATAGACACACCTGGCTGCAAAAAACACGCAGCGAAACAAAAATGTCCTGTAACCGCAGCAAAACACTCAGCTGCACACAGGCTAATAATAATAATAATAATAATTTATTATTTCTAGAGCCCTATTTACAAGAATAGATCAATAGGGCTTGAAACACTTTATTTTCTAACACAACGCTAACAAACTTTATCGAGCGAAAACCTTTTTACCGAGCACATGGAAATCTGAGTTGACAACAATAATCGGGGGGTCCAACCCCTGGAAACTAATTC
>Ga0126336_10002149_pt1 | contig 11053 bp, 8 predicted proteins | sample SidCmetagenome_FD_92530 | JGI IMG/M metagenome (GOLD analysis project Ga0126336, IMG submission 92530) | Coral microbial communities from El Islote,Puerto Morelos, Mexico - Siderastrea C C metagenome | ecosystem: Host-associated > Invertebrates > Cnidaria > Coral | place: El Islote,Puerto...
AAAACTTGCAAATGTAAGCTTTTTTGTGGGGAGCAAAACTGTAGATCCCCCATGAAAGCCCTCAGCACAACAGCAAGTTCACCAACAACAAAACCAACTCACACTTGAAATCAACTCTGGGAACAGAACTAGGGCTGAATCAGTGGTGAGTGGTGAGTATTCTCACGGCTCTAAAGAACATGATGTACTCTGTTACTACCAAGCCTTCAGTCACATAATACTATGCTTTCTTTCTTTTTGGTATAGGATAAAATTCTAAACTGTGACCATTCAAATGACAGCTGACACGCAATATATTTGTATCATACTGTTATATCATGCTATACAAGGTTGTCTTGATTGAGCTTGTAAATGACATCCTGTGCTGTGACTATAAAACCTTTAAAGCAGTAACCTTCAGTTAATGACACTGTTCCGTATTTATCTGCAAGGGTCACGCAAACAGAGTTGGTACACAGAGACAAAATAAACAACAACTGTATGGCATAATATGGGGGAACACAGCCCTGTGGCAGGAAACAAGCGACTTCAGGATGTGCACAAAACTAAGCCTCACTTGTCTCCCCAAAACTTGAGGATTAGGACGAGAGTATTGGCAGAGCCTTTCTTATCTCCCCAGCACCGCACAGGCTGGATTGGACAAGATTAAGGCAAAGGTATAAGATGACAAGACACAAGCAATGCCAAAAGCTTGGGGGAAGTCGCTACGCAGACTTAACCAAACCACAAGGAGTGACCCCAGTTTACTGAAAGAAAGCAAATACCTACTGTAGCAACCTGCCTCCAAAGGGAGGGAGGGTGGGAAAAAACTGAACAAATTTGTTACAAAGTGTACTTGCTCATTGGAGACTTCAACAATAATGACTTAAACTATCATGTTGCTGCTTTTGTAGTTAGACAGTGTCTCTGAGTTTGTCCAATGAGCAAACTTATACTATGAAGTAAATAGACACAACGTGGAAAACTACTAGCCATGAATAAGGCTTTTAAATAGTAAGAGCCAATGCATGTCGTTTAGATTATATTTCTAGACTACATTGCAACATGTCGGAAGGGATTCTAGACATGAAAGCCAATTCTTATGAGCTTATGCACACAGACTATTGATTTGTGAATAGAGGCATTTATTATAGAATGTTCTTGAGCAAAGCTTGTCTGACCTACCACCCCTGGGGCATCATGTTCCATTAACCGCATTTTACCGGTTTCCAGTAAAAGCCGTATTTAAGGCGGTTCTAAATCCTGAGTTTGTGGGTAAAAACCAAAGATGTGGCTATTTATGGTCACACCTCTGGTTATGAAAGCCATTAAACAGTACTCCCTGTGGTGCTGTTTATTATGTTATACAGGGCAGTTCAATCTTATGAGTCTGCAGATGAAATACGTGTGACCAGTCAAATGAAAGCTATAATTGAACAGTACTTCCAGTGGTAATAGCAGTACCTTCATTTGCTCATAATTTTGTTAAATTTGTCATTTTAACTCCTGAGAGACAAACAATTCAACTTGAATTGAAACTTGGTACTGTCTTTTTCAGGGGTGAAGGGGTATGAAGAGAGAGTAAGGCAAGGAGAGAGTAAGGGAGAAAATCCAACAAAACATGACTGTTCATAGACAAGAGAGCACATAAGAATGACCACAAACAACTCACCTGTAATTCAATCTTGGCCTTGAGTTTTATGTCCTTGGTGATTTGCTTCAGACAGATGTCAGCACCTGTAAGTGAGGCCTTCCCAGAGGAACTGCAGTCTCCAATGTATGTAGGTAGCCCTGGCATGCCAGTCAGCTATAAATTTTTTCAAAAGATTCTTAGGGCCGATTTACATGGTATGATTTTTTCTTATGACTGTTGTATGCGACTTTTGTAGCATGCACTGCTTGCGTCAAAGATCAGCAAAGATCAGCAAAGATCATATACAGCTCGTTATTCTAACATTTTGATTGTGGCTATGACTATCACAGGGTTTTAAAACATGTTTCAAAATTCTACGACATTTTTCATGCTGTGTTTGATTGTCATGAAGATGTTGTAAGTCTGTTTTAGACGACATGATTCGTGTTGTTGACACGACGTGAGCAAGTCGCATGCTATGGTCGTAAGGAAAAATTGTACCGTCTAAATTAGCCCTTAAACGTAGAGCTTCATGATGGTTCTATCACTAGGTACCACTAGAGTACAAGCAACCTTGAATCACAAGTGAGGTATGTAAAAAAAAGTAAGATTAAATTAATTTCACTTGATAACAACTGTTGAAACTAAGTCAGAAAGGCTATATAATACGTTACCTTGCACACAACATTCAGCCTGGGTTGAACTGTAAGATTTCCTGCTTTGTCCTGCACCTGTACTTGCAGCTGCAGAGGACAGTTATTTTCAATGGTGACTTCATCACCATTTGGTGTCACAGCTAATGACTCTGGAGGACCTGTCAAGTACATTCAACATTTAAGAGCAGCTTTCAGTTTAGTGTTGTTGCATTTCCACCACTTATTACTTATTACTTAGTGTGGCAGCCTTCAAGCTTTTAAGAGAGAATTAAGAAGTTACCCACTCATTTTCATAGTTGAATATGAAACAAAAATGTTTTTTAGTCAGTTTTTAATGTGATGTATTAATTTTATCCGTAAGCATTTTATATTTTCTGTTGCATATAATCTTCCATGTACTTAGCATGTAAATTAGGTCTGAAAAATCCACTGGGAGTATTGAATAAAGATTATGAGTATAGTTGCTCAGCTGATTATAGAGAAGCACGCGCACTGATTGGTCGAGGATTACGTCATATCTTGCTATAATCACCCCGCGCAAGGTGATTATAATACTAAAGCACTAATTTTCAAATGGCCACTGCATGGTTTAATGTTTTTTGGAGAAAAGAAAATGCATTTGCTTCATTACCACCTGAGCAATTATACTAGTAAAAACAATTATTCTCCTCAGACTCAGCGAATATTGTGGAATAATCCCCTGGACTTCGTCTCTGGGATTATTCCACAATATTCCCTTCACCTTTGGCAAATAATTGTTAATTATTTTTCAAATTTTAAGTTATAGTTAGGTGCAACCAAAGTCAAAATGTAGAACACTGTAAAGAATTAAAAGGAGTCCACATTGTTAAGACACCAAACTGCATTCAAAATTGATGCTTGTCCTGGCCTAATGCCACACTGTGCCTTGATTGTGCAACTTGTCTCCCAGCAGCACTTCAAAACAAGTTGCAAAAGTTTACACTGCGCAATGTCGGTTCTCAAGATAACTTGGATAAGACTTCACTTATTTACACAAAAATACATTGAAAAAGTGCATTCCAGTTACCTGGCAGTAACCTGATCTTTAAGCTTTGTGAGCCTTCTTCAAGGCCTGGTAGGGTAATCTTCAGATTAAAATCCTTTGTATCAAACAAATAAAAATTGGGATTAGAATAATATATAGTAAACACTTGAGAAAAGAGGACATTTTGTAGCAACACTATAAGCTGAAGGATTACACACCTACCAATTAAAAAACAACTAAGAGGCAGAGTACAGAGGATAAACCACACCTTTCCTGCATGTGAGGGCACAGAGCCCAGTGCGACCACACCCTTGACGATAAGACTGTTCCCCTTCACTGATGTTCCCTGGTGAGTTAGCTCCAGTCCACTGTGAAGGGATATCAATCATTAGTTGCCAAACCCATGATGTCTGCAGCTTCAAATGTTGAAAGATCTCAAAGTTTGCCAGCAGTTGGCAATTTTGTTGCCTACGGACAATTACTTCCCATTTACCTCACACTGAACTTAAGTGTCCTTCTCCTTGTGGGTAAGAGGACCTTGTTCTTGGTCTTCTTTAATGAAACTTGCATAAACTGCCTACTTCTTTACCTCTGAAAGTTATACTGTCTACTACTAGGAAACAATTAAAAGGGCCAGAAGGGGCACAGATGAATAGCCCAAAAGCAACCACTTGAGTTGCATCAAAAAGGCAAAGATCACTTCCATTTGTGTTTTCATTGAAAGTTCATATAATTATGTGATTTGACATGTCTGTAATATATGTTGTGGTTTAAATTTACTTTTGGTGCAAAAATTCTTAAACCAGTATACTAACTTTTATCAGGTTTTCCTTTGTCTTGGATTCACTATTAATTTAAGAAAATCAAAATTTAAACTGGTTTGAAAAATTTCGAACCAAAAACAAATCTAAACCACAACATATATTACATGTATACATTCAAAGCTGTCGCTGTTGCTGTCGCAGCTAACAGGATACCAGAAACCCAAGCTACCCAAGGAACTACAACAGCGTGGACAATTCATTTCCTTGGAACTTCTTTTAGATTCACATAGAATCCACAAAGTAAAACCACTTAAATTACCTTGCACTCAACAGAGGAGTTATCTCTTCTGATAATTTTGATGGATTGTTAAACTCATCCAGAAGATTAAGAGGGATCTAAAGAAGTAAAAAAGTTATAGAAAAAAAAAACACAAATGACTCAGTGCACATTTTGTTCAGTATCGTTTATAAACTTAGGTTCTACTTAACTGTGTCCTAAGCTCAACAGAAAAAACCTGAAAACAAACTCGCATTTTAAACCTTGAGGACATTCTTTCTACATTGCATATCATAAGCAAAACAGTTTGTTACTAGGAAAACATGTAGGAGGAAGGAAGGAAGGGTTCACCTGGAAAGGGACTCCTACTCTGAGTGGGGTTTCCAACATTCCAACAGTAAACTTGTTTGGATGAGCCTCTAAACAAGGAAAAGAAAAGAAAAGAAACCTTACAACGACTTTAAGCTTCTTGAGTCGCTAAGATAATTTAAATTGAGATCAGCCACTTAGTAATAGTGATGATGATCACTGTTTTTGTCACGAGTATCTCCCTTCTAGAGGAAAAAAGTAACATACTTAGTCCTGGACATTACTTAATGGGATCAGAGTATCAAGTTTTACCAAAGTTTGTTAAGTCCAAAGCATGGGTCACAAGAACAGAACAAATAATTTTCATAAATCCTTACATATATAGAGGATATTACACGGTGGCGCAAGAATATGAATTTCATTTTCGAGTAGTAAAATATGGTTTTTTTCCAGGACAAAATAAAATTTATATCTTCAAGCCACTGCGTAATTTCCTTTTTATTATAATTATAGACAAGAGTAGTTTTGCACAAACAAGAGTGTAAGAGTGGGAAATGACGTCATAGATATCATCACTAGTGAAGATATGGAAAATATGCCACTCGAGTCACGGATGTAGTTTTGTATGAACTTTACGAGTGGTCTATTTTACACTAAAACACTCTTGCCTATATAATAAAGCATAATATAAAATCCTAGCTTTGGCCACCAGTATTCTTTTATCATAATCACAACCATCTGTAAAGGGTCCACTATAAGAACTCTTACAATATTCATTGCTGGTGTACAAACCTGTGACAGTGAACTTGATACGATGACCAGGAAGACTCTTGATAGACGGAGCAGTTGAGCTGTCGCTTAGCAACACTTGCAGCTGAAGAGTGTGTGGGCCAAGATGGGTAATGTTTTCTGCAATATCAACAAGATAATAATAAATATTTTATTCCTTTCAGTCCCAAGATGGAAGAGAAAACTAATTCTCATTACCACGCCAACTCTAAAGAGCGTGCTTTTTATTGTAACCATACCCATTTTTCTGAACCAATAAGGCCAGCTTTTTCCTCCGTGTTGGCAAACATGATTTGTAATCACTTTGTCTCCATCTTTGTCATTCCCTGCAGGTGAAAAGACATTAAAAAATTGAAGACACCTCACAAAATCCACACCCTCCATGTTAAACATCAGTGCATCCTCATCCAGGCTTCTCCAGTATATTTGCCAAGATCATATGATCTTCCCTATCACATTACTTGTTTAAGAAGGATCCCGCTCAACGTTTGAGCAATAAGTGCAAAAAATATTTACTAAAAAGCTACTCATAGCAAGGGAACATTTTCAATGCTATTTAAAACATCTCACTTTAATTCACTTCTCCAAGTGACCCCGCAATAAAATTGTCAAGCATTCTCGGGAAAATTACTGTCAAATCTCATAAAAATATGCTAAAAATGGGCACCATTTTGTTTTGAACTGACATGAAGCATCTTTTTAATAGAAATATGGATAACTTCAAATCCAATATCCACATTTTCCCTTGTGGCGTCAGCCTGGGAGCAAAAGTATCCATAAAATCTCCTTATCTGTTCTCAAAATGTGACCGTGCTACATTGTATAAGTATTTTTTAGTAATTTAATTTTTGCACTTACTGCTCAAACGTTGAGCGGAAATAGTCTCAACAACAAGAGAGAGGGTAAAAGCATGAGTTACAAACGGCAAACCAGTCCAGTTTCCCGAGCCCTCAGCCCTGCCCATTGCTGAAGGTCCCTTTAAATGGCCATTAACCCTTTCACTCCCCAGAGTTGCTTAAATGAAAACTCAGGACGAATCCCAAATTTCATTATGTAGAATACTTAAATATAAGAAGTACCATGTAAAAGTACTACTGATGAGGTTTCATTTGAATAATCACACCATAGGATTTCATCCACAGACTCAAAAGTTAGGACCACCTTAATGTCTCCATAGTTGACTCTGGGAGTGAAAGGGTTAATTTGATATTGAAAAACAAATTAGTCACATTTATCCAGATTTGGAAATTTCTGTCAATAACAAACTATATGATACGTAGCAACAATTTTAAAACAAAGATCCACCGTACCATGCCAAATGACCTTTAACTCTAATAACAGTCTTCTTCTGTCACCAGGCAGTTTGTTGACTGATTCACCCCTTCCATTCAGAATGTCCACCTTCATTGCACCTGTTTGAATTCAGACAAGATGAAAAAGAAGTTTTTATTCTGTTAGTGACACAGGCGACTTTGGAAAAAAAAACCAAGTTCTCCCAACTGGAGTTGAACCTATGACCTTCTGGTTACTAGCTGATGCTCTACCACTGAGCTACAGGAGACTCGTGGGAGGTAAGGCCATTAAACTGGGTTCATGTGACAAACGTCAGGTGCATACTGCTAGGACTTAACACAAGATGTTGTCTGGTGATAGAAGGGAAGTTATTGTCTGAGGGCATCATTTCCAAGAAAGAAAGTATGTCTGAGCAAAGTTTTTTTTGCGGGGATGAAATAAACATCAAATGATGTTTTGTTTTCCTCAAAACGTCATGCACAAACTGAACATAAAATGAAAAAACTAGTTTGTTTGCTGCAAAATCTAATCCAAAAGTTGGATTCCCAAGAAGACACCTTTAGTGAGCTTTATAAGGTCTGAAAACACACAAGGCAACATTGCACAAAGCAAAATGGTGCTTCAAGAATGACCCATTGTCAAAGTAAGAAATTGCATGCAATGTTTTACCAGGTAAGCATACAAACCTATTGTGGTTCCTGCAGGTATTTTAGAGTTAGGTTCCAGTTTATCTTCCTCTGGCCACTCTAACACCAGTTTACTTGGCAACCTGAAAGATGACAATAATAATATTTATGGTATTTCTATGAATTCACAATAACTGTACTTCTTTTCTTCCCGAACTTAAACAACACAAAAAAAAAGTTATTTGACTACAAGCAACTAGAGTCTGAAGAAACAAATTTTAAAACTTGTACAATTCAAATGAAAGCTGTTGAGCAGCACTTTTGGTTGGATCTATTTGTTACATGTTACAAGCTTCTTCTACCTATACTCTAAATCCCAAAGCAAGTCATTTAACCCTTTAAGCCCCAGTAGTGACAAGCATCTAATTACTCCTTAGAAAATCCCTACTTGATCAAACACACAGGTCACAAGAATAAAGAAATGATCACCAAACATGAAATGTTTGTGCAAATTCTCTCAACTACTACCATAAGAAATGTATGGAGAATACTAAGGAGAATATGCATATTGACATTGGGGCTTAAAGGGTTAAATGAAAGATTGACTGTGGTATCCTAGCTGTAATCTTACTTTGCTTCCTCATCTTCCACAAACTTTTTAATCGAGGCAAGGTTCAGTGATCGATCTAATTTGGCCAAGGAAAAGAACTTTGTGTCTCCATATAAAGAAACTGGCTCCTAAAAAGGAAAACAGATTAAAAAAACAAGGTTCAGCAGCCATGTAACTTAGTATAAGCTTAACAAAATGCTATAAGAGCTAATGAAGGCCTCTGCTGTCTCAAGTTTATTAATTAACTCAAAGGCCCTCTCTCCTTTGTGAGATAATATGAAGGAATAGCTGGGAAGTTCATGTTACAAACAAGCAACTTTAGACTAGAGTACAAGATTATGTAAAATTTTGACTTCTGAATCTGGAATAATAGACACCACCCCAAAGCCATCTCTCTTTTCTGTTCTGACCTGAATCAGGATAAACGGGCTTGCTAAAATGTAATGAGTCAAGGTTAAAGTTTGTTAATATCTTATTGAAGTTAAGGTGGGGAATTGGATAGTTTGTGCTTTGGCAAGGACCCTCTTGTTTATCCCTTCAACACCATAATTACCATCCTCCCTTCATTTAAGTTCCATAAATTGTCATACATAGAGTGGTTATACACTGTTCTCCACAGTAAACACACCTGGACTATTTCCATCTCTCCACCAGTAGCAAACACATCTCCATCATGATCGCCAAAAAGAAGAAATCGTTTCACTGTTCCACAAATCAAGGGCATTGTCCTTTGAGTCCTTATCTGTAATCAAATCATCCACCAACAGTTAATTCAGAGTATTGGTAAACTGACATTCCCCTAAATAAAACAGTTATAACAACACTACATACCTAAATCATTGCTACTTTAATTGTCCTTCCAACTATTTGTTTTGATCAGAAAAATCATTCATGTGTATATTCCAAACTGGACTTTCCACCCCACCCCACCCAACCCCACCCCACCCAACCCCACCCCACCCTCCCAACAGGCAGGGAAACCCAGGCCCTGTTGCGCACTACTTCTATTATGTGCCATGTTACTACAAATCATTTTGATATGGTTGCTAGTCCTGTCTATGTAGAATGCCATTGCACCTTCTCATCTACAGTTCAAACCTTTTAACCAAGAAATGTTTCCTCAGATAGATGCAAGTAGTTTCAAGCAAACAGTAATGTTAATGATAGCTTACCAGCTGTCCCACTTTAAAGATCTTTCCATCCCACTCGATGGAGTTAAAAACACACCAAGGACTTTGGTTTCGCTTTTGTGGTAAGTCCGGACGCTTGATTTGCCCTTGAAACCCTATGAACTTAACCTACAAACAAACCTTACAAATCAGTATCCTAAGTGTTGAAGAAACAATGATTTATTAGTTTTAATTGTTCACTGTACATTTACTATGTGGATTGTAAGATTACCTGTTTGTCATGTATCTCATGGCACTCTCTCACCCAGTCCAAAAATGCTCTTGTGATGTTCACTCTTTGCTCCTAGACAAATTTAAAAAGGCAATTAACAATTTTTAACCTCAGTCTCAAATATGAGTTCCCCTTAACTTAGACTAATTGTTAAAATGATTTCTGTGCACTTTTCCAATGGCTGAACTTAATAAGTCAACTGAAAAAAAGTTTTTAATTGCACAATTCAGAAAGTACCCAATCTTCTAAGTCTCCGAGCCCTGAATGCTGCCATTACCCCATAATTGCTGAAGACAGGAGAGCAGGAAGGATAGTTTTATAACAAGGTTTCCAAGGAAAACAGTGGTAGTTTACAAATCTAGCAACAAAGTGACCTCATGATAATCAATCTAATTAAAGAACCAATAGTTTAAATTTCAAATTTTGAAACACTGCAATTAAAGTTTAAAACTTGTTTAATTTATTGTCCCCACAGGGTTTTGGCCCAGAGGCCAAATCCCGACGAGGCATCATTGGAGTCCCTGCATATAGAATTCATATTAGTATAAGTATACAGGAAAAATCTCGATTTGCCCACAATTGGCATGCAAGGTGGTATCAGGGGGCAGAGAGAATGCCCGAAAGAGGGTATCGGGAGGTGTGATAAATTTTTACACCACTTGTACATATTTTCAAGCAGAACGAATTTTTCAAAGTACAGAATTTGCATGCACAACTTTAATTAACAAATGCCTGACTATGAGGAAAAGTGGTGTTGACCGCTCACCCTTGATGTCACTTCATTATTAGGAAACTACCTTGGCACATTGTAACAGTTTTTCCAATCATAAACTAGACATTCTTAGCTAAATAGAGAAACCTTAAACATCTTCCTAGGTTGCGCATGAGCCGAGATTTAATTTTTAATAGAAGATATTTTTTACGCCTGCGCTTTCTAGAAATATCAAAAATCCTTGTTTCACATTCTACATTGTATGAATACTCTATAAGATGACTGAAAACAATAAAAAATTATCCTAACAAGTAGGTGTGATAACTGCCTGCATGGTGAAAGGTGGGATCAATTACTAAGAAATTACCTTGCCACACTTCAAGACAGTTTTTCTTATCATAAACTGGACATTCCTAGCTAAATGTAGAGACCTAAAACATCTTCATATGTTGTGTATGAGCCGAGATTTCATTTTTAGGTTTTTTGCGCTGCGGGCTGAACTTAAAATATGGTGATTGGGAGGTGGTTTTTGGATAAATTGGACAACTGTTTCCCTCTCGACGCCAGAGTTGTGAGCTGCCATTTTTAAGTTCATTGTTCACACCTGAAAGGTTTTGCAGAGTCCTTAGCGCACCTATGGTTGGAATTGTACCCAAGTTTCCCTCAAACATGAGATGTGACAAATTTGGCCATTTTAACCCACCAACATGGGATTTATCAATATTGCTTCAAGATTTCTGATTAACTGTGAGATTTGAAAGCCAAATTGTGAGACCGTGACCTGGTACCTCAAACCGTAAGTCCGGCAGGGTTATCAGTGAAAATTCAGTTCTTACCAGCACCTGCAGTGTTAACTATTTCTAGTTGAAGGGCCTGGTGGAAAAAGGGCGTAAGTGATGATTGCAGGTTGAAAATCTTAATTGCTGCTATTTAGCTGAACGTTGGCACACAGGCTGGTTTTCCTGTAAGGAACATTGTTGTGCAGTTATTTCTTGACC
>Ga0126336_10002150_pt1 | contig 11048 bp, 2 predicted proteins | sample SidCmetagenome_FD_92530 | JGI IMG/M metagenome (GOLD analysis project Ga0126336, IMG submission 92530) | Coral microbial communities from El Islote,Puerto Morelos, Mexico - Siderastrea C C metagenome | ecosystem: Host-associated > Invertebrates > Cnidaria > Coral | place: El Islote,Puerto...
GACCGTGAGGACGTGGGAGAAAGTGTTACTGCAAAAACTTTGAATCGGGAAATAGTTATTCCTGAAATCGACGGAATGGAAGATGAGTCACCAGAGGAAGTTGAAGAATATGTTGACGAAAATGGTGTTCGAGTGAAAAGAATTGTAAGACGAACCATCACAACAAGAACCATCAAGAGAGAGGATGAAAAGGTTGAACCAATGGAGGTGACCTTCCCTGTGGCACAAACACAAGATGAGTCTCCAGAAGAGGTTGAGGAATATGTTGATGAGAATGGTGTTCGTGTGAGAAGAATTGTCAGGCGAACCATCACAACAAGAACTGTGATCCGTACATCTGTTGATGATAAGAAAGACGAGCCACAAAGAAACGTTTTCGAGTCGGCAGACCCCTTTTACCTAGACACTGATTCGGAAGTTGTTGTACCTTCAGTCCAAACTCGAGAAGTTGTCCTACCTGAATGGATGGTTGTAAGTGAACCAACACCACAAGAGGAGTTACAGCCTGAAGGTGACGTTCCCTGGATAATCCTTCCCTCTCAACCAAAAGAGCCTGAGTTTAAGGAAGACCTTGAGCGCGAGGGCGTGAGAGAAAGCGTCACGGCAACAACTTTGAACCGGAAAGTAGTTATTCCTGAAATCGACGGAATGGAAGATGAGTCACCAGAGGAAGTTGAAGAATATGTTGATGAAAATGGTGTACGAGTGAGAAGAATTGTGAAGCGAACCATCACAACAGGAACTGTCAAGAGAGAGGTTCAAGAAAGTGAACCATTGGAGGTTACTTTCCCTGTTGCAGAAACCCTGGATGAGTCACCAGAAGAGATTGAAGAATATGTTGACGAGAATGGTGTTCGAGTCAGGAGAATTGTGAGGCGAACCATCACAACAAGAACTGTGGTCCGTACATCTGTTGGTGACAAAAGAGACGAGTCACCAACCACTGTCTTCGAGTCAGCAGTCCCTGTGTATCTAGAGAAGGAACCTGAAGAAGTGGTACCTTCAGTGCAAACACGGGAAGTTGTCCTTCCTGAATGGATGGTTGAGAGTGAACCAACGCCACGAGAAGCGTTACAGCCTGAAGGGGAGGTTTCTTTGATAATCCTGCCGCCTGAACCAAAAGAGCCTGAGTCAAAGGACCTTGACCGTGAGGACGTGAGAGAAAGTGTTACTGTAACAACTTTGAATCGGGAAATAATTATTCTTAAAATCGACGGAATAGAAGATGATTCACCAGAGGAAGTTGAAGAGTATGTTGACGAAACTGGTGTTCGAGTCAGAAGACTTGTCAAACGAACCATCACAACAAGAACTATCACGAGGGAAGATCAACAGGTTGAACCATTAGAGGTTACATTCCCTGGGGCACAAACACAAGATGAGTCTCCAGAAGAAGTTGAGGAATGTGTTGATGAGAATGGTGTTCAAGTGAGAAGAATTGTTAGGCGAACCACCACAACAAGAACTGTGATCCGTACAGCTGTTGATGCTAAGAGAGACGAGCCACGAACAAAGGTTTTCGACTCAGCAGCTCCTGTTTACCTAGACACCGACTCGGAAGATGTGCTACCTTCAGTTCAAACTCGAGAAGTTGTCCTACCCGAATGGATGGTTGAAAATGCACCAACGCCACAAGAAGTGTTACAGCCTGAAGGGAACGTTTCTTTGATAATCCTGCCGTCTGAACCAAAAGAGCCTGAATTGAAGGAAGACCTCGAAGGCGAGGACGTGAGAGAAAGTGTCACTGCAACAACTTTGAACCGCGAAATAGTTATTCCTGAAATCGACGAAATGGAAGATCAGTCACCAGAGGAAGTTGAAGAATATGTTGACGAAAATGGTGTGCGAGTGAAAAGAATTATAAGACGAACCTTCACAACAAGAACTATCAAGAGAGACGATCAAAAGGTTGAACCAATGGAGGTCACATTCCCTGTGGCACAAACACAACACGAGTCTCCAGAAGAGGTTGAGGAATATATTGATGAGAATGGTGTTCGAGTGAGAAGAATTGTTAGGCGAACCATCACAACAAGAACTGTGATCCGTACATCTGTTGGTGACAAGAGAGACGAGCCACCATCTACAGCCTTCGAGTCAGCAGTCCCTGTGCATCTAGAGAAGGAACCTGAAGAAGTGGTACCTTCAGTGCAAACTCGAGAAGTTGTCCTTCCTGAATGGATGGTTGAAAGTGAACCAACGCCGCATGAAGGGTTACAGCCTGAAGGGAACGTTTCTTTGATAATCTTGCCGTCTGAACCCAGAGAGCCTGAGTCAAAGGACCTCGAGCGCGAGGACGTGAGAGAAAGTGTTACTGCAACAACTTTGAACCGCGAAATAGTTATTCCTGAAATCGACGGAATGGAAGATGAATCACCCGAGGAAGTTGAAGAATATGTTGACGAAAATGGTGTTCGAGTGAAAAGAATTGTAAGACGAACCATCACAACAAGAACCATCAAGAGAGAGGATGAAAAGGTTGAACCAATGGAGGTGTCATTCCCTGTGGCACAAACACAAGATGAGTCTCCAGAAGAGGTTGAGGAATATATTGATGAGAATGGTGTCCGATTGAGAAGGATTGTTAGGCGAACCATCACAACAAGAACTGTGATCCGTACATCTGTTGATGGTAAGAAAGACGAGCCACAAACAGAAGTTTTCGAGTCGGCAGACCCCGTTTGCCTAGACACTGTCTCCGAAGATGTTGTACCTTCAGTCCAAACTCGAGAAGTTGTCCTACCTGAATGGATGGTTGAAAGTGAACGAACGGCACAAGAAGCGTTACAACCTGAAGGAGACGTTTCTTTGATTATCTTGCCGTCTGAACCAAAAGAGCCTGAGTCAAAGGACCTCGACCGTGAAGACGTGGGAGAAAGTGTTACTGCAACAACCTTGAATCGGGAAATAGTTATTCCTGAAATCTACGGAACGGAAGATGAGTCACCAGAGGAAGTTGAAGAATATGTTGACGAAAATGGTGTTCGAGTGAGAAGAATTGTAAAACGAACCATCACAACAAGAACCATCAAGAGAGAGGATGAAAAGGTTGAACCAGTGGAGGTGACCTTCCCTGTGGCACAAACACAAGATGAGTCTCCAGAAGAGGTTGAGGAATATACTGATGACAATGGTGTCCGAGTGAGGAGAATTGTGAAACGAACTATTACGACAAGAACAACTGTAAATAGGCAAGGTCAAGAAATGGCACCAGTGACGGTTCAATTCCCTTTGGTGGATGAAGGAAACGCCTCTCGTGAAGAAATTGAAGAATATGTTGATGAGAATGGTGTTCGGGTGAGGAGAACCGTAGAACGAACCATTACAGCAACCCCTAGGCAGCGGAGAGGTGTGTTGGAGACTAGTGTTCTTGAGTCGGGTGATCCTGTTGTTATGCAGAGAGTTATGCAAGAAACGGTTCCAACTACAGAATTGGAAACCTTGGAGGCAATCACACCTGAAGCTGTTCTTTTGGCACACACATCACCATCATCTCCGAGGCGCACGTCGATGCCATACGAAACAACAGTTGTTCAGCGTTACCTCGTCATCATTGAAACGCTGTATCAGTATGTCTTGGAGCACAAATCGATGATATTTATTTACAGCTCAAGGCACATTCAGTTTAATTTCGTTTTGGAGAACTTTCTGTACTGGATGCTGATAACGTTGAAGACGCTAAACTGGATGAGACCAGTCTCATGGAAGGTAGATGAGATCCGGACCCAACTGCAACAGATCAAGGTATTCTTGTCACGTGGAACGTGTTTACATTTGCATGATGGCTTGACAGAAATTGAATGAAACTTGCATGCTTGATAGAAGCTCATCATTTCTACCTGTGGTCGTCTGGGGAATCTTAGAATGACCTGACATGTTAACGGATTCTCCTGTTTTCTCTTCGTTGTTTTATCGAGGGTCGTAAGTTGTGCATGAAGGAAACAGTACAAATGGTCTTCCCTTGCATGCTTACCACAGGACGTGAAGGCTCACTGTTTTTCACTTTTAACAGGACGACAGACTGGACAACAACAGCAAATAAAATCTTAAAACTTTTCAATGTGTAAACTGAATAAAAAATACTAACAACATCACGGTCTCGAGATGAATGAAAACTATCCTCATGCGACTTTGGGTGACTTTTAGACATCAATTAATGTTCTATATCCACGCGGAGTGGCCAACACGGAATGAGTACTCGAGATCGATTTAACTGTAATAACATTTTTTAATCTAATATTTATTGTCATTAAAAAAACCATCCGTCTAAACAATGTAAGAATAAACAATAAACCTCATTTGTCAAAGCCCTCTCCTTGTGTCCACGTTCACTTGTTTGCACTTTATATCACAATTCACGAACTGTTCACAGCATTGTAGTTCCGAGACTGGTCTGTTGGTTCGTGTGCACTCTAACAAATCACTGTCGATCTGTTCTGACATCGCACTGCATTTGTAATACTAACAATTTGTTGCAGTTTCATTTGACTTTCAGTGCAATTCAATTTAATTTGTGTTATGTTGTGTTGTGAAATATCTCCCATGTTATTTGTTTGTCGATATTTTGTATTTGTCACCGGCTGCTCATTCAATCGTTGGTTCCTTCGTTAAGTTGTTACTTGATTGCTTCATTCATTCTTTGGCTCCTTCGTTCGTTTACTTCGCTGGCTCGATCGCTCATTAATTCGTCCCTTCATTTCAGTATCTGTAGTCCATTCACTCACTCATACGCGCGCCGCCTGTCCCATGATTGTTCGTTTGTTTGCTCGTTCTTGTGTGCAAGCGTTCATACTTCCTTTCGTTTGTCCATTCGTCCATTCAGTCTGTCACTCACTCGCTCGCTGTCTCGTTTGCTCACTCATACACCACTCACACGCTTGTTTGTCTAATCATTCTTTCGTTATTTAATCGTTCATTCATTGTCTGTCTTGTTCTTATTCATTTTTAATTGTACATTATGCCATCACATGGTACGCACGACAAAATTTCACTCCACACCAGTAGTCAGTATGTAATTCAGTCACCTATGCATCGTCGATCGTTCGTGAATTAGTAACTGAGCTAAACAAACAAGCTATTGTAAAGTGCATGCACTGTGTAATGACGAAAGTGGCTCTAAACAACTAACAAAGATCTTTTCCCTTAACAAAACATGTTAGCTTCAACCTTACTAGGCTCAAGTAAAAAGTTCTTGTCAAACGTTTTCTCTTGCAGTTAAAATCAGTTCATAACAGTTAAATTTTAACAAAGCTCTTCTAAACGTTAGACACTTGAAGACGCAAACGTGACGTACGTATGCATGTTTTATCAACGGGGAAGATCCTTATTAGTTGATATTCTTACACACAGTTCATGTAGACCACTTCGCGTTTTTGAGCAGACTGCGAAGACGGCCTTCTCCTATCGCTCCCCTCCTCTAAGAGCGTTCGTGCGAGTGGGAGAGATGAGAGGCTGCTGTATTCGCAGGGTAGTTTTACAGTAGTTGACATTAGGTAATTAAGATAAACAGGCTACAGTTACATACTTGCATGAGAAAATCTTGGTCATCATACGATTTTTTACGTCAGTGCAAAATAAGGAAAACAGAGAAGTAGATTAAAGACATTCCGGGATGTTTACATGTCAGTCTATAGCCTTGAGGTTCCTCTTTTGCAAATTTGTGCACTCATGGTAGCGTTCAAGAACATGAGCAATTTGTTAATTCTGCACTCCCATACGTTTGTACGTTTACAGTAGAGTTTATTTTCCCGCCGTGCTATCCTTAATGCCCCATAGTCTGCATGGTAACAAATGCGAAGTGGTCTGTAGTTAAGATTCAGTGCTGTGTTCTCATAAATATCTTGATTTACCACAGGACATCGAAGATGAAATTACTGATAGAGCGCCCGTCATTGAAAACTTTGCCAAAGTCAGCGAGATTCTGGTACAAAACGCACATCCAGACGACAAAGAGGACCTGTCCAGAGAGGTGCATCACGTGACTGAAGCACTGAACAGCATCGTAACTAGAGTCGCTGACTGGCGACAGATCTTGGAAAATGTGGAGCCGCTGGCACAGGAATACCATGATGCTTTGCAAACGCTTGCTGAGGTGATTGCTGACGTGGAAAACAAGCTGAATACCCAGCGTGCGTTTGGAGCCGAGCCGGAAAAGATCCAAGAGGAAATAGAGGAGGTTAAGGTAAGGATAAACTTGGGTTGAGGTTATGAAAACTGCCGTTCTAAGATTTAAGCTCGAACTTGTTTTAATGTCAAAACGGAGCCGTATCAAGCAGTTTTCATTTAAGTGTTGAAAGTAATAGACGTTTTTACCGATACAGCAGCCATATTGATTTTGCCCCCGGGGCATCCCATAGTACTCATTGAAATTTATTTATTCTTTTGTAGTGTTAATGCAGCATCAGCATTATCACGATAATAGAATCAATCCAGTATTATGGTGTGCCCAGGGGGGCAAAATCAATGTGGCTACTGCATCGGTAAAAAGGTTTATCCGCGTTTTCTCAGTGTGGTTTCACTTTACTGCGCTTCGTGATAGGTTGAAAAAAAAAACCGTGTGAAATTCTTAACCAATAAGAAGTAATCGTGGTTTGCTCACGCGCACTTGATGCCATTTAATTGTGTTTTATAAGAGTTCTGATTGGTTGACTGGGTTGCTTACATCCCTTGTGATTGGCCAGAGAAAGTTTTGGTTTTACGGTACTCAAAGCTGAATAGGCGAAATAAGCTACATCGGTAACCTCAAGGCTAAACTGGCTTACGGTGAAAGCTCGAGTGGAGAAATCATTTCTCCTGCAGATGTTTTTAAATCGATACTCCCCTGCATAATCTCGATTGCGAGCTAGTCCCACTTCAACCGTGAGAAATAAATGTTTACAAAATCTTGCTCATATGAAGCGCGCTCTGATTGGTTGCGTGACCGTTTTAGATTAGGTTTTTTATCACGGGTATGATGTCGCGTAGCATTTGTCATTTGGGTTGTGACAACAGCAAATTGACAATGATTATTAATTAGAAAAAGCACGACAGTTATGAGTTTAAACGAAAACAATGTTTCGATAGAAACTTCTGTCATCTTTCGTTACATACCATTTCAAAGGTAACGGCGATTGTAATGAACTGAAGATGACAGAAGTTTCTGTCGAAACATGTTTTCTTTGAAAGTCAAAACTGTCGTGCTTTTTCTCATAATCATTTGTCGTTAGTCTGGAAATATTGAAAAGTACTTATGTAAGCCTGAGCCGCAATTGTAGCACCCCCCTTTTTTGCATTAGGTTGAGCAAGCATGAACAACATTTTTTAGAGACCCTTTGTAAAAATGGCCGCCGAAGGACTGTCCATTTTCATACATTCAAATAAACCTTACTAACCTCGTTCTAATGTAAACGTTCCGTACAAGTACAAACTCGAGAGTGAGGTTAGTAAGGCTAATTTGAATGCATACAAAAGTATACTTTATCGGCGGTTATTTTTGCATCTGCTCCGTTTCCGGTAAAACCCACCACTTTGAAAGCTGGGCAAACATAGCGCAAAATGACGTGTTTGAATGGGAGTCCAACGCGAAATTATTTTCATAAAGTTTGGTTTCTATGAAATACATAGCCTACGGATACAGTCGACCATCATCGCCCCTGGCGTTTAATAAGGGGATTTAATTGGGGCATTCCATGGCGGTTGGGAGCGATGAAAGGCGACTTCATTTACGGGCTAAAAGTGCAGTCTTTATACTCAAGGGAACAGGAAAACTATTTTGTTATTAAGTTTTGAGACCTGTAACACAGGCCGAGATAAACGTAATCCGTCATTTGTCTGTATTGTTCCGAAAATTTCGCAACGACGGGAACGTTCCGTCGCATTTAAACTTTTCGCAATCTCTGGTTGCCGCTTGTGTACTTTTCCTGGATAGTTGTTTAAGGAGAACACTAGAATGTCCAAACATCACGAAACTTCGACGCCTCAGAGCATGGCATGTGAATGAAACTGATTTACTTCAATATCAAAATTCTTTCGGTATTGCAACATATTTATTGAGTGTTCTGAAGATATTAAAACGGATACGTTTCCAGACCTATATAAACGGAACGCGTATTTTCTTAACATAGCTGTCTTAAAAGTAAACCAAAAAAAAAAAAAGAAAACCAGTTTTATTCCGAATTCACAATTTTAGCAGAAATTTTCACCTAAATTTGAGTTGTTGTAGTTGAGTAGATGGCGTCTCAACATTTGTAGAACTTGCGGTTTTTAGTTTATGGGGGTATGGAAAGCCATATAGTAGTTGGCAACTTTGAGCTAAAATCCCTGCGAGGAACAAAATTGAGTTTTTGGATAATAACCAAGCTTGCGAATACATCGTCATGCTTATTTTAAAACTATGCTCTGTTCATTGATTTTTTGTTACCAAGAAATAAGGTGTTAAAATAAATTACTTCATTGCTTCAGTACACTGCAAGTGAGTGCTAATAGGAACAAAAAAGGGTGAAATGTCATGTAATGTGTTCTATGGAAAAGAACAAAGGGACACACGCGTGTTCACATTGTTATAGATAATTTTCCGTAGAAGCAAAATTCAAACTACCAGCTCGATTTGGTTCCTGTGTTTCTAAAATTTGCGATTTAATTTTATCTGCTGTTTCCTTGCATTGCATTACTATCCTTTTCAATATATTTCAATTTTGCTGCAGATGCAATTTCGCAAATTCTTTACTTTTTCAAGTGTTTGTGTCAACGTAGATTGAAAAAAAGATTAGTTTTTGCTAATTTTGATTATGTCTTTTCATATAATGCGAGACATACTGTGTACGCTTGCAATCACGTAGCGAATATTTTAACATCGCATGTAATTACAGTTTTCATGTGTATATCTTGGCAAACTGTTCTTAATGCTTGTATTTATGTTTTTAAAATAACATTTAAGTTATATTTACGTTTATGTATTCTTACCGCCTCGTCATTCTCTTTTGGCTAGAAAATACCTTTCGGAAAAGGCAGATTTCTGATATCAAATTCTAAATAACAACTAGAATCAATTTTTGCTGTTTTATTGCCCGGCGGGAAGGCAAGATTACTGCTTGTTTTTTGAGAAGTGGTGTTTAACGGAGTTCGCTACACGGACTCTATTGTTCAATTGTTTCGCAAATGACGGCCCGTAACAACACTGACAGCGAACTCATCTCAAATGTAAATCCGTTGCTTTGAATGCATAATTAAGTTGGTAGGTTCTCAAAGAGGAAATTCAGACACAACAGTTAGGTCGATTGTTTTGCCTAGAGTCATCATCGATTTGTTATCCGATTTACAGAGTTGCCGCCGCTCGAATGAAGGGAGATGAAAATTTCTTCAACCAATCGCTAAGAAACTCGTCATCGCAAGATTCTTCCGTATTTTTCCGTGTGCAAGTGCATTAATGGGGAGTCGTTGTTGTGAAAACCGTGGGCATGATAATTGCGATAGCCAACTCGAATTACATATGCTCGTGAAGATAAATCATCCAAGTTAATTTTGGTTTTTTTTTTAAATGGCCAACAAAGAGAAACGAAACAATCTTCCAGAGTGTAGATGCCGTTGTTACATAAATTTAAAGGCAAATTACCCCAGGAAATACAAGTTAGATGAAGCAACCGACGTAAACAATCTACGGACAGGGTTTAGAAGAGCGACCGTCGAGTGTACATGTGGTTGTAGCGAACACAGTGTATCAAACATGCGAAGCAACCGAGGAACGTTTATTAAATTCAGCGGGCCTACAAAAAGTACTAGTTTAAACCCCGCTGCGTCTGTTATACCGAGTAATTTAAACACTGGATCAACTAGTGGATGTTTCTTGGAAAAAAATTCGGATGGAAAAGCTCGTGCATTCGATCTGGAAACCAGTGATGTCCCGGTTAAGGCACCAGATGAACATTTTCGGTCTATAACTGTTTGGACAGGTGTTTTAATTAAACCTGTGTTCGTGACAACTAGTAGAGCATCTTGTCTGGCTGTGCAGCAACGCGATCGCTCTAACAATGGATTATTGCCATCGAAATATAACTTTTTCAGTGGAAGGTCGCAGTTGGAGGAAAAAGGATCACATAGAAATAAAAATCCGACGTTTTACTCTCGTCCAAAGGTAGGCAGGTGGATTTCATTTTTAAAGCCTTTACCGCGTAATTTTCGCTTGCAAGAATTTTTCTAATTAGCAGTGATTCAGGCGGTGTTTAAAAATTAGCTTCTAGGAAGGAAAATTGGCGTTGTTTTGTGTTTATTATGTCGATTTGAATTGGAAATTTGTTAACTGGGATTGGTATGTTGAAAATTATACAAGTGCAATTTTGCTTTTCGAATTATTACTCCTTATGGATGGATAGCAGACGTCTTCTTACACGGAGGCACGATTTGAAGATAATTAAAACAATCGCTGACGTCCTAACATTAGTGCAAATGACAAACAGTTAAATTGTGTATCGTTACATATGAGCAACCAAGGCAAATATTTTATAACCACTTTATTTTATTGAAACAAAACCCGATGGTGCACTTTTCTTAAAAGCAAGGAACGGCTATGTCGCTCGCTCTTCGAGACAGGTACCCGCCATAAGACAAAAACAACTCTTAATTTCTCTAATACACACACTTCCAAGAAATGAAATTAAAAGATTTTAATCAGGTAATAACAGTTATAGCTGTCGCGAACGGTGACTCCATGAAAGGGGGAAAGTCATTTTGATTAAAACCATTTTTCGTAACTTAGTATAACTCTGAGCCTGGTAACATGGTTGTAAGGTTGTAATTCTTAAATTAAATCTGTCTATGAAATCTTGACTTGTGACCATTCAATTGAAAACTTGAAGAACTTTCCGGACGCGTCGGTAGGGTTGTTTGTTTTTGACATTTTTCGCAAACGGAATATTGTGTGCGTGTTTGTTTCGAACGTTTATTTTTTCGCGCTCTAGGAGGCAAGGTTTGCTCTTTTGAGGTTTTGATGTCTTCGTGAATACCAGGCTTTTCATGTGCTTTTGCTGTTTCCGTTATGGTTGGCGCCATTGACGTTGATTGCCTAATATTTATAC
>Ga0126336_10002151_pt1 | contig 11044 bp, 8 predicted proteins | sample SidCmetagenome_FD_92530 | JGI IMG/M metagenome (GOLD analysis project Ga0126336, IMG submission 92530) | Coral microbial communities from El Islote,Puerto Morelos, Mexico - Siderastrea C C metagenome | ecosystem: Host-associated > Invertebrates > Cnidaria > Coral | place: El Islote,Puerto...
AGGGGCATTAGACCCCGCCGTTGTTCTCCCCCCTCCCCGGGGGTGTAAAATATGTTACGGTCACTCAAGATAAAAGCCCTTGGTTGTGTAGTGAAAGACACGACGAGTATTTCTTTGGCCGAGCGAAAACCGGAGGTCTGGGGCAAGTGACCACCCCCCAAAAAAAACACGGAAAAAAATGGGTATTACTAGACCCCGTCCTGACGGCGGGGTAATAAGAAATCTCAGCACAAAATGTGTCACAGTAATTTTTTCCCAATAAATAAACAAGTAAATAAATAAATGAATAAAATTCTCTTTCAGACAGTTTATAAAAGGCAGTTGACAAAAATTAAAACTGCTCTGAAAGACCTTAATTGGTTCAAGAAAAATAATTAAAGTTGTTTAAAAAAATTTGAACCATTGAACCAAAACTAAAATAAACCACAGCATACACATTTCCATCCCTTATGAGTTTCTGATATTACTTACATTCCTTTCCATTGACTTTCTTGGGATCCCAAAGACACTTGTCGTCTTTACAGTATGGATCTGGCGACAGCAAAATTAATGCAGCTTAGTTATTTGAAGCAGTTAATATCTCTGAGTGCAAAAGTGTTGCACTGGTGCCCTATTTGCTGAACATAAGAGCTACATTTTCAGTGTTAGCAGTATAGATATTCACTGTTGATGGTTTGAACCCAGGAGTCATATCACAAGTTGGTAAATTATGATCATCTGGGTGAATGTAGTCCTGAGAAGGACTGTTTGAGGTGACATTGACTGACATTTCAACAGCCTGAGTGGACGTCATGGTCAGGGTCAAGTGAACTGTGAATTGTCAGAAGATATTATAAGTTTCTGGTCTTTGTCCTGATTGGTCAACAAAATCGTGATGTTATTGGTTATCTGTCAGTTAAGCCATGACGCCACTGTCTGCAAAGACTGTAAAATGTGATGGTGCATCTCAATCCATCTTTTGTTGGACAAAATGTCAATGTCACCTCAACTAATCCTTCTCAGGACTACTAACACTCACCCAGACGATCTTAATTTACTGACTTAGTAAAGATATTGCTACTGTTTTTCAGCTCCCTCTCGTATAGACACACTGGTACAGAGGAGCTCAGTTAGGAAGGAACCCCTTAAGGGTTTAAGAGGCCATTCATGGAAGTTCACCCTAAACAATCAAACAATGGTACACTAAACTTGTAGAGCAGTGGACCTGTAACGGAACAATTGAAAGTTGGAATAACAGGGATTGAATCCACCACTTACAAAGAACCACAATACCACATACTATACTGATATACAACCAGTCCACCCACCACCTGATGAAAACCAGCCACAAGTGGTTGAAAGAAGGAAATACTTTGTTTGACAATAATTATTGACATTTAGAAAGCTCTTGTGTATTCAGAAATATTCACTAATAAACCAGCTTGTGACTTAACCTGACATTTCTGTGGACCACTCTTACCTGATTAGGTTGTAGACTTAACATTTCCATCAGATGGTAACTACATATTGTATAAACTACTTGCCTGATTGGGCAAGTTGTGCTGCAATTTTAACTCTATTTAGCCTGGGGGGCCACATTGTGCCTGCGCTGAATTTAACGAACTATAACTTTTAAACGGCAGGACTAATTATCACTAAATCTTGTGACTTTTTCTAAAATTTATCAGAGAAAATTTTCCTGTGTCAATGACGTGTCTATGATGATCGACGTTTCCATAGCAACCATCTACTTAGAAGTGTATTTTGACTATTTTCTGTGTTTTTCAGTCCTTTTTCAATTTTTTCCCTTTCGTTTGTAAAAAAGAGGACAATCCTTTACTTCTGTGTGCTTGTTTTGATTAAGTATGTTTCTTAGAACAAATTCACATGTTTTTCAATGTTGTCATCGTCAGTTGTATGACTGCAGGCTCGGGATTCAAGATGGCGGCCCATTTTTCAAACTGGCTGGTTTGTGATATCATTGTGATGTCATGACACATCATAATTGACAAGTCATTAGCCCAATCTGTTAAGCTAATGATGTGCTACAAACGTGTCAAGTTTCATCACAAGAGCATTAAATTTTTCGAGATCTATGGGGGGGCACTTTGTGCCCCCCTCCCCCCCCTCCCCAGGCTCAGCAGGGTTTTCAATAAGAACCTGAGTAGATGGCAAAATTTTAGGAGTAGGCGGAGAATGAAATACTTACGCCAAAGGTGCAAGATTCTAGGGAGGTCCGGGGGTATTCTCCCCCGGAAAATTTTGAAAATTTCGGCCTCTTAGAATGCATTTCCTGCATTCTAGAGCAAGAATTAGGGTATTTGAACAGAACAGGAAACACAAATCACCGCTGAAATTATTCAGAATTCAGGCAAGGTTCTTCTATTTTTCATGAATAAATCTTGGCCAATCCAGGGCTCATTTTTTGTGGCGAATGTTTCTCAGGTTAGTAGTAAATTATGAGGTAGTTTCTCTATCAAATAGGTGGTGAGTTAATGTAGAATAGCGGCGAGTTTTGCCAGCTGCCAGCCCTTAAAAACCCTGGCTCAGAAACTCCAAAAAAGCCCAGGAAAAATAGGGTTAATTGCCCACTGCATTATTTTACTTGCACTGAGCAATTGGGCAAGCACTACATTTAGTGTCGAGAACTACACGAGGTAATTATTACCTCGTACTTGTGTATTCTGGGTTTTATGAGACTGGGATTATAACCTTGAAAAAAGGTTCTAGTTACTGAACAATTTATTATTTTCCCCAAACTTTGCTGGCGGAAAAATGTTATTATACAGGTCATTCTCACCATCTTCATATTTTGGGCCCATCACCTCTGGAACATCTGCCTGATGGTCAGGTCCAATTTGAATTTCCTAACAAAAGTAAACAATTATCGGTTAGCCATATATAGGAACACAGTTTTTGGAAAGACCTTCGAAATGTAAGCACTGAAATAGGGTACATGTTTAATAACTGTTTTAGTAATTTCTAAAAACAATTTAATCTGTCTCTGTGTCTCACCATTGTAGGTGACTGGGAACTGAAATGAACAAGTTTGTTTTCTCTTCACCCAACAAAGCCATTCAATAGTTCATTTATCTTTCATTTGGGAAAGATAATCTTTATGCCAAGCTCCAAAGCTAGGAACATTAGAATTCACCAGCTTATGCTATGTGGATACACTTTTTGAAATGTGTCTCACGAAAAGCAGTGGTTCTTAGTTCAGAGGTCGCACTTGAGTTGAAAGATTCAGACATGTGACACTTGTTATTAAATGTTTCTTGGCAGTTTCCTGTGTTTTAGCGGTATTTATGCAGTGATTGGCATTTTGGTGTCAAAAGCTTGACCACATAAAACCCACCATTTGTGCAATGTTACTGAATATGGCAGCAAAAGAAAGTGTAAACACTAAGCTTTAATTTCTTTTTCAGTACAGTTCATTGTCTGTTCTATGAAACCAAGTGTTGTAGTTAAATTTATCCCTAGTTTAACTCTGCACAAAAGTGGTCATCTTCCCAGCCATTTTGTCCCCAAATTGCTAGCAAAGAAAAAATTTTCAGCTCCCATTGTTGCTGACAGTTTATTGACCATAACTGACACAGCTAGATTATTAGCTCATTTATAACCCTAGTCTGATGGACCAATCAGATACCAAGAAATGCAATATCCTACATCCAGTTTTAATAAAGAAGGTTAACACAATTTACATCATCAAACCCTGCAATTTACTAGCTGCTACTAATGGATAGTCAGGGCTCAAAGTTTGTTTTTGGCTTTTAGGGCAAACATGCTTGTTCTGAGAGTTTACCAACCTGAATTTACTGATTTGTTATTGTCTAAATAAAAAACCACAAATACTTTTATTTTACTTTGATATGTCAATTTTCATAGCTACCTAACCCATTGAATGAGAGATCACTCAGTACCTGATATGAACAAACAGACAGTGAATGAACCACTTGAGAAATTTTTCACAACTACTGTCTCTTATTTTCTCCATAGTCAAATACTCAAAGATTCAAAGTGTTCAGGATTTTCAGATTCCGATGGTACCAAATCCTGCTTTGAACTCTACTTTAAGAGCCTTATGACCAGAAACTGAATATAGGTTACATTTTATACACCATACCTTTTTCCAGTCTTCTGGTGAGTAATCTTCATCATCGGAAGATGATGAGCTTTCACCCAAATTGAAATAACTATATGCAGCAGCCACTAAAAGAAGAAGAAATCAAAGCTCCGTGAGACAAAAACAAACTGAGAGAATAAAATTAGTATCTTCAACATGACTGCACACTTGCACAGAAAAGGTTCACTTGATGATAGGCCATCAGCTTACCATATAAACTACTGCTAACAGTCCTCAGTGTACAGTAATATGACAATGATTTAGTTCATACATGAAGGATATCAGTTTACCATTATGACCTAAATAGGTAATGGCTTCAGAAGACACTGATAGTGATTTACTTTATAGGCCATTAGCTTACCGTTATAGCCTAGGCAGCTACACTGACAGTGAATTCTCTCTACTATGAAGCCCTGATTCTAGCTAAGATAATGGAAAACCATAGAACAGTGGGCCGATCACTAACACGTTTACCCCTGGAATGACGTGATAAGTTGGAACATGCAAAACCTAAAATATATTCCAGTGAGTAGATTCAGTGAACAAGTTTGAGGTGTGGAGTCTACAAACTCACAAGTTAAAAAAACACCTCCTGCAAACTCTTAACTGGAATCTTTTTAGTTCAGTTGGTATTTTTCTAAACTGATGTCCTCAACCAGTTAAGCGCTCCACATTTGCAAACATTCTTGCAAATCTCTGCTCAAATAACACTGTAAATAATTTGTTTTTAGCTCTGCGAAAGAGAGAGTAAATAGGAGAATTTCACATGAATTGCTTGGTTTTTGCATTGCATTAAAAGGAAAAAATAATTGAGAGGTAAAATACCCGCAGTTAATGCTTGAAAATTTGAAACCACAGGGGAAAAAAATAATTCAAGCATTGAAAAAAAATTGACTAAAATGTTATCTTATTTTATCCCCTATCTTTCAGAGAAAAGAAAACGCTTTTTTTGTAAAGCCATGGTAACCACAGTATGATGAGAACGAATGGTACAAAACAACAGCGCACACAAACAAAACAGTCAAAATAAAATTGGAAACTTGTAGGAAATTATATATTAAACTAGACTGTTTTAAATCAGTCCCACTCATGAACTGACCAACAATTAAAAGGTATTGAATGAATGTTTTGGCTTTTTTCTACATTAAAATGACCTCAGACATTTCCACTGTAGACCCAATTTTTTGGTTATTCTGCAAAATAATTTCTGAGTTGACATAAAGGTGCAGGTAATATAGTAATAGTAAAGTCTTTATTTAACGAGGGTAGCACTAAAATAACATAAAAAAATACTAACAAACCAGTGGCCCTCTAAAATTAGGTCACTGTATTTACTGAAGTCCAATTGATATCTTCACTAAATTGCATCAGGGCAACTTTTTAGTTGTAATTCAAGTTTTTTATAGTTGTATTTTTCATGAGGGAGCCATTTTAATAGTCAAAAAAAAAATTTATAACTGTTTCATACTCGTTCCATGTTCGTAAATAGGGGGTTTGGTAGAGTAACTGTAAAGCAAATTTTTGAACTGCACTATACAAATACATTACCATTACCACTAAATACAAAGTGTTTTGTACTAAAATCAAAAGAGAAAAGCTTGTTAGAAAAACTTTGTACTCACATCCTCTGGTTATTCTTTGGTTCTCAGGAAAGAAGTTGTTGTCTCTACTTCCTCTCGGTGAGGGAGGAGACTGAGGGGACCCTGGTGATGGTACTGACAGTGGAGAGTCTGGGGGAGCTGGGGAATCTGTGTTCTCTGGTAGAAGAGTTTCTTCAAGTAAAGGATTTATAGGATGAGGTGGATCAATCTCACTGGCATCAATTAGAGGTGGAAGTGGATCTGGCTTAATTTCATCCAGCGGCACATCAGCTTCAGGATTATCTTTATCGGAATAACCATAAAGAGCTAACAAGTCCTCCAAAGGCATGTCACGTTCCTAGTTTGACAATAACAAATAACAAAAATACAGAGGAAGTTAGCTTTTCAGCTATTTCCGCACTTCCTAATATAAACATAGTCTGTAGAAAACGATCAATTATTGTTACATAAAGAATAATTATGTTTCCTGGAATGCTTTTCTTACACATAAACAAAAAAATTAATCTGTTCAACCAATAGAAACAGAACAAAATACTATTTGGAATATACATAATTGAATAATCCACTTTCCAAAGTCACCCTGTTGATTTGCTGCAAACACAGCAACTCACCCACCAATGGGAATTATTTTGCCCCAAAATAAAATTGTAACATGACTACAACTGAAACATTAAAATTATTCCAATATATTAAGTCATGTGGAAAAGTCAATGTTAAAAAATTAAAGGAATAAAGTTTAAACATAATGTTTTGTGGCTTCCCATCGTTCAACCAACCAACACAATTTGACCATTCCATGTTACAAAAGAGGGGGTGATGGATGACATTACAGGACTTATGGCTGGGGCAAAGGGCAAGTTTAAGCAAATTTACTTTTTGTAGTTCAGATAATTCATCTTCATTAAACTCCTCTTTGTCTGCCAAAAGTTCTTCCTCCTCCATAGTCGTTTCATCATCAAGATCATGAACCATCATATCAGCAGTGATTTCATATTCCTGGTCTGTAGAGTCACCTGGTAGAATTCAGAAGTAATAACGATGAAGAGAAAATAACGTTGAATGTAGACTAGCACGTAGGCAGAGGAAGACATCAAGTTCACAATCTGAACTTACATAACTTACAGCTTATTCTTAAACTTTAATAATTATAATTTTGGCAAATTTGTGAAGACCAGTTTCATCAAAAGTCTCACCTGTGTCATCTGTGTGAGTCTTAGGTGACTGTAAAAATAAAAATAAAAATGCATAGTTAACGCTGGCCATCAAAAACCAAAAATTTCAATACTTCCGATTTCTCAAAGTTGAAAGACTGCCTCTGTTTTCGTATGGCAAGTGGAAGTAAACATTGCATTAAAAAATCTACAGCGAGATAAAACTTCCACAGAATGAAAGGATCGGGAAAACTAAACTTTCTTTACACTTTTGTTAAATTTTTGTGGTGACAAACGCTGGTATAAAAATCTGGAATTAAATTATTGTATCACGCAAACTTACCAATTCCGATGTCTCCGCCATGTTTGATAATTTTCTTGCGGCAAAGCGTCCAAGCATGCGTGGTACAACTGCAATGAATCCTGGGAAAATAAACCCATCTAACCTTGCGAGAGAAACTAGCTTGTTTCAGGCTCGGTTACTCAGTGCATCGAAGCGGGTTGAAGAGAGGGTTGAAGATGGTTAGTTTTCTTGAAGCTTTTCTTGATTATTTGGTGATTTAGAGTTAGTATTCCGATCTTCAACTTTGGGAGAACTTAGTTTAATCATTGAACTCCTTATCTGTTAACTAGGGTGGTGTGAAAAAGTTTGACTATCCAAAATATGTGTGGTCTCCCTCCGGTGGATGGTGGTGTAATCCGCGCAACTGGAAAAGAAACACAGCTATCGCTTTTGCGGTCATTTTTGGGATGTGCATACCGGTTCATTTTATCAGTTGGTCTTTAGAGGTAAGGAGTAATTTCATTTAGTTGTAAAGAGTATTTTGATTATATGTGCTGTATTGTAAATAGTGATTCTTGCCAAGACAAGAAATTCTGAAGAATTTACAGGCGGCCGATAGGAAAACAAAAACTTTAGTAGTTATCGGTTTCTGGTGACCTGTTATGGACAATTTGCACTTCCAGTATGTAAGAAATTAAGTAATCACTAGCCTGTGTAAATGCTGACCCTTACCAAACCAAATGTCCTCAAAAACAGCGACATAAACATTTAAACGCTTGCCTTTACTCAACTTGCATACGCAGCAATACTCAAAACAACGGAATTAGACTCCTCTCTAGCATTAATTTTTTCGTAACCACCACCACTTGAGAAACAGAAGTGAAACAGATTTTTAACATTGGCCTTCGGTGACCCGTTTGGCACAATTAGCCCTTCGTGTACTGTCACAATCTGTCACCGTATTCCCTTTAAAAACATGATTTAACACGTCTGCAGCAATTGTAATGTAGTTCGTCATTAAATTCTCTGAAATTTTCTGCAAACATAGGTGGAAAATTCATAACAGCAATACCATTCTCGTTCAGTAAGCCTTATGTGCAGTTGTCTCTGTTGGCCGCGCAACACCAAGAGAACTAAGTCCAAGTGACGGACAACTACGACGAACGACGAAAGGAATGCAAAAGGAGTGCAATTGCCATTTTATGAGTCAACAACGTGCGCTAACGTACGACGGCCGCCTAAAAACCTATCGTCATCATACATGCCCTATATCAATGACAAGTTAAGGTATCAGCTACCCTTCAGGACTGTTTGCGCATGGATCGCTCTGGTTTTTGTTGTTTCTTATGAAACACCCTATAAACTATAAACTTTTTTGGCAGCTTAATAATTCCAGAAAATGACTTTTTATTCAAAAAGAGGCAAAAATTTTTTTTGTTTGGAAAATGGGAAGGTCTTTTCACACGTACATGTCTTCATAGATTAGGTTCCACTCCCTCCAGAAACAAACAACAACAACAAAAAAAAAACAAAGTAAAATGATGAACACCGCATTCCCATCATGACACCTCTGGTTAAAAAACCCTGTCTCTGATTTTTAACAAGAGCGTTTGTCCCTCTTTTATTAGCAGATGAAGTCAGAGAAGACAAATAAATTAGCACTTTTTGTGGAAAAAAGCTCTAGCTTTAAAATGAAAAGAGGGATAAAAATTCACAGACATGGTTTTGTAGAAAATCTCTCCGGCAACAATCTGGCCAAATTTCAGCCAGATTGGTCAAGTGGCTGTCGACTTCGAGTTAAAAATGTACGTATAACTTGCCAAAATTTTCCTTTCGAGAAAAAGGAAAATACATTTTCCACGGCGTCTTACCAGTAATGAGTTTATGAGACCTAAACGGTCAGTGAGTTGTATTTTGATTGATACCAGAGAGGGATCAGCTTTTTCTAACAGTAGATTTTTGACAGCTAACATGTAACAAAATTATTAATAGCAATCTTATGCAGCACGCAGCAGAAAACAATTTAATATGCTTCCAACACAACACTCTCAGACGTAAGAGAAAATTTGTCACTTTTGTTTTATTTATGAAATATTTTCCATATCTCAGTCCATATTTCATGTTAACAATTAAAGTGGTTATGCATATATTTCTTGAAATGGCCTGACTTGGTCGATAAAGATGCCGAAATTAAATCACTGCAAAATCAAGGGGAAATGGTCGACGCAACCACTTCTCCTGTTGATAAAATGAACCCTTGTCACTCTCTGCCAATTTGCTGCCCATTCTTTGTCAGAGGCTTTGTTTTCCTTCTGTCTTGGGTTAGAAGATGAAAACAGACAAGGCCGTCTTTTTAAGAATGCATTTGGATAAAAGAAAACTCCCATTACTTTGTAAAAACAGAACTATTAACCACTTTGGAGGAATGGCTTAAAATGTGAGTGCAACCAGCATGCACTTTCAATGTTATGTGAACAAGTTAATTGAGTGTGACCGAACTTGTCAGCGATCAATTACAATAATTAACAAGTTCAGTTTGCCTTTTTATAGTGAAACCAGGTCAAGCTTTACTACCTAGAATAAAATTTGAAGTTGGTTATTGCAATATACTGATTTCATTATTTGTTTCCGTAATCCCCTTTTCAAACGAAGAATGAAATATTTAAACTGAAACTCAATCCCATACCTAATTTTTGATTCTATTCATTAGTGTGACAGGCATATTGGAATTTGACAGGTTTTGCAATTTCCATAAACCTTTCCCAATGGATTCTCATATTGTTTAAGTTTTACTTCTGTTTTCCTAACACAATCACCTCCTTTCAGTCCCATCCAAATGCTTTAAAGTGTATATGACACGAAATTTTTTTCCTCGGTTTTTGAGAGTCTGATGTGTATAAAAAACGATACTTAACTTGAAACCTGTCTAAAATTTTTTAAAACCTCTTTTATCGTGGGCAAAAGACCCTGTTTTTCATTTAAAAACTGTCCCAGGGACTGGGTTCGAATTGACGAAAGTGACGTCAATGGACTTGATTGCATTCCCGCGAATGCAGTGTTTTTGTCACAAATTGCCACAAAATGTTGACAATGTTCAGCAGTATCGAGGATCTTTTTGAAACTTCCAAGACCTACAGTGAGAAAGAACAAGTAGGAGAAAAAAGAGAGCTGATTTAGGTCTTATCAAACCAGACAACGACGAACATTTGTGATGTCTTCTCTTCTTTCGTACTGTGGTGAAGATGTTGATCTCAGAGTCGATGATTTATCCTGACTGTACATCATTGGAAGCAGCTCAGTTGTGAGATTTCTTTGTTGAGTTCTTTTAGGGTTTATCAAGAACATCGAAGCTCTTGTGTTCACATAAACAGCTTACTGTTTCCATCAACCTAAGAAGAACCTAAAGTGCCGATTGTTTTTACAGAGTGTAGAGAAAAGCCAATGACGAAATCGTTTTGTTGATAATATGGCCATATGCAATGTTAGTCTGGTCCGTTAAGGAAAACATCGTGACAAATTGCGTAAAAGCATCAAATTTGGCACACATATTCTTGAGACCATATAAAACAAATTGAGAAGGGGTGCCACAAGATCTGAGCATCGGGGGGGGGGAGGGGTGGAACGCAAATCTATTGTCAATAACTTGGTCACAGGACAACCAGGCTCACTAACAAATCACTAATAGCAAAATAGAATTATTGTAGGGAATGTTTTAACTGATTTCATCAGGGAACCGAACAAATGATAATAAACATTCATTAGAGTTACTTGCCACATCAAATCCACATACTGTATGTATATTTGTCTACCAAGAGATCTGCTCATGAGCCTGGGTATCCTGTGGTTAAATAGATTACTGGCCGTGACTGGTGGACAACAAACATAAGCCGGACTAATGGAAAATAAA